>Ga0075447_10001339_pt1 | contig 11616 bp, 9 predicted proteins | sample CoawatmetaG10DNA_FD_72352 | JGI IMG/M metagenome (GOLD analysis project Ga0075447, IMG submission 72352) | Marine microbial communities from the West Antarctic Peninsula - Coastal water metaG104-DNA | ecosystem: Environmental > Aquatic > Marine > Coastal | place: Atlantic Ocean: West Antarctic...
GTAACGAAAATAGAATTGATCTCCAATTGTCATCATCTGATCTTCAGGAATTTCAGCGTGAAAAAAATATTTTTTCTCAAATTGGCTACCAAAAAGATTCTGAAAAAAAATGGCGTAAAGCTAAATTTATTTCAGAAGGAAATCTATTCAAAACAAAAGTTAAACTTCAAGGTACAAGCATTAGAGGAGGGAATAAATCAGATGACTCCTTTAAGTTAAAACTAGATGAAGATGGAAGCTATTTTCAAGGTATGAGGAGATTTAATCTAATATATGCTCAGGAAGAGGCTCCATTATCTGTCATTACTCCAAATTTTATGGCTCGTGAAAAAGGACTTATTTCTCCTATTGGTGATTATGTAAATTTATTTATTAATGGTATTTTTCAATCAACATATTATTTATCAGATGGCCTATCTAAAGAGATTTTAGAAGAACATTACAAGATTACTGATTATGCAATTTTCAAACCAAATGACGATTGGGATAGAATGAGACCTGGTCATTCATCTCATGCTGATCTTTCAATTGGAAATATGGAAATAAGTGGAAGTAATTCAAATGCAGGACATTCAATGTCAAGAATGGAAGATTTTTTTGAGTCTATAAAAGAAAAAACAATATTTAATGGAGAGTCTTTTGTTGATTTTGACTATTTTTCTAAATTTCTCGCAATTCATGTTTTAACTTCAGAAACTCATAATGCTGCTGGGGATAATTTAAGACTTATGCTTAATTTACGAAATGGAAAAATTTATCCTATTTTTCGAAATGAGGGAAATAGCATAACAAGATTGAATTCATTGAGAATGAATTCAGATAGAATAATTGAAAATTTTAATCGACTTTGGTTCTATTCAAGTTATTCTGAAGATAACGCTCCAGCCCTTGATTTATATAAACAATTTATCCAGAATGGAAATTTACGATCAAAAAGAGATAATTATTTGCATAGTTATCTTTCTGAAGACAGCTATATTAAAATTCTTAGAAGTGAGTGGGAGAAAAATGAAAATATATTAAAGTCTGGAAAAATTCCTAGAAGAAGTGTTAGTTTTGATTATTGGGCCAATGAACAACATTATTCTAAAGTAGCTAGTCTAGCTAAGCAGTACTTAGATTATTCTAAGTTATTCATCGTATTTGATCATAAAAAAAATAAACTAATTATTGAAACAGATACATTTCAACCTATCCATATTAAAAAAATTGATTATTTTGATAGTTTTGGCTTGGAAAATACAATTGAAATTGATGAGTTAATTCAAGCTCCAGATTTAAATAAAGATCTTAGGATAATTGAGGAAAAAAATATTATTCAATTAGAGAATAATAAGGACATTAGGTCAATTAAAAAGATCTATGCAAAGAATATGACAACTAATTCATATGTTGATTTTGATGATATATATATAAGTAATTTTGATTTTTCATATTTTGAAAATAAAAATTATCTAGATGTGTTAAAAAAATCTAATGTTATTTTTGATATTCAAAAAAATATAATAAGTATTAAGGAAGGCCAATATTTAGTCTCAGAAAATATTATTTTTCCAGAGGGATTGAAACTAGTTATTGAACCAGGTGTTAATCTTACACTCTTAGGAAGTATTTTAGTTAGAGGAGGACTTGATATCCAAGGTGAGGTAAATAAAAATGTAAAAATAAACCTTAATACTAAGGAATTGAATAGTTCATTTATTGTATTAGGCAGTGGTGTTAATAATATTGTTCAAGCTGAACATGTTGTATTTTCTGGTGGTTCTGATACATATATTATGGGAGTTCATTCGAGTGGTTCTTTTATGGTGGATAACTCTAATGTAAGACTTTCAAATATCAAAATTCAAAACTCACTTGCCGATGATGGTTTAAACTTAAGAAACTCTCAAATTTATATAGAAAATTCGATATTTTCAGATAATTCTTTTGACCAAGTAGATATAGATTACTCTCAGGGAGTAATTAAGAATAATTTATTTTCAGGAATATACAGTTTAGAAGGCGATGGTTTAGATTTAAGTGGCTCTTTAGTAAACGTTTTAGATAATAAATTTCAAAAGTTTCAGGATAAAGCGCTAAGTGTTGGAGAAAAAACTATAGTTTGTGCAAACGGTAATAGCTTTAAAGATTCAAAAATAGGTATAGCATCAAAAGATGCTTCAAAAGTATTTTTAAAAGATAATGAGTACTTTGATGTAGAAAATATTAGCTTAGCTTATATTAAGAAAAAAATGTATCAAAAGCCAGGAGTAATAAATAATTTTGATAGCAATGATGAGGTTAATTGCCTATGAAGTGGAGAAATGAGTTTAAATACTTTGTTTCAGATTCAGATATTAATATTCTAAAACATCGTTTAGAACAAATATTACAGTACGATTCTAATTCTAATTCACAAGGTTTTTATACAGTCAGAAGTTTATATTTTGATGATCCTTTTAAGAGTGGAATTTTTAATAAATTAGATGGAGTTAGAAATAGAGTTCGTTATAGAATTAGAAGGTATGACGATAGTAATAAGCTAAGACTTGAGGCAAAATTAAGGTCAAATCAAGCAATTTCAAAAGTTAGTAAATGGCTTAGCATGGATGAGTATGCGTCAATTATAGATGGTGGAGTAAGTCTAAAGCAATATGACAGTAATAACGTTTATGATATTTTTTTGTTAAATATTAAAAAGTATCATTTGAGACCTTCTGTTATTGTTGAATATGATAGAGTTGCATTCATAGTTCCTGGAAGTGATGTAAGAATAACATTAGATCTTAATGTGCGTTCTTTCAAATCAGATGTTAATTTAATAAATCCAATAATGAATTCTGTTCCAGTATTGATGTATCCTAAGCAACAAATTTTAGAAGTGAAATTTACAGATAAAATCCCTTCGTATATTAAACAAGTAGTTCAGAGTATTAATATTCAAAGGTATGCAATCAGCAAGTATACTCTTTGCACAAGATATATAAGAAATAATTCCTGGGAGGATAATTAAACATGGAAACAATAACATTCAAAGATTTTTTAAATTCTGCACTTATGACTAGTTCTACAGAATCAATAGTTGCAGCTGACATAATTATCTCAATTTTTGTTTCTTTGATATGTGCAATAATTACCTTCTATGTTTATAAAAATACATTCCAGGGTGTTCTTTATCAAAAAACTTATGGAGTATCAATAGTTTTAATCGCACTTATAACAACTGTAGTTATTGCAACAGTTAGTGGTAATCTTATTTTGTCATTAGGAATGGTTGGAGCATTATCAATTGTTCGCTTTAGAACTGCAATTAAAGATCCCCTAGATATTGTTTTTATGTTTTGGGCAATTTCTATTGGAGTTGCAAATGGTGTGATGGCATATAAAATTTCAATTATTTCTACCTTCTTATTTGCAATTATCCTTATTGCTATGTCAAGAATTAAATCATATTCATCACCAAATGTTCTAGTGGCAACTTATAGTTCATCATTTGATGAGGAAATAAGTGAACTCATTGCAAATCATACAAAGTCGTTTGTCGTTAAATCTAAATCTGTTTCATCTGGAGTAATGGAATTAGTTGCAGATGTTCGAACAAGGGATGAGGGGCGAGATTTAACAAAGTTATTATCAGAACATCTTGAGCTTAAAAGTTTCTCTTTAATTAATTATTCAAATGATATTTCGGGTGTCTGATACCTTTGGTTAATAATGCATTAATTCTGGGTGGAACTGGCTTTATTGGTAAAGATTTATTGAGTTTTTTGAACTCGAAAAATATAGAATGCACCACTTTATCTCGAAATTCATTTCAATTTCAATCAGATCTTTTTCCTAAAGAGCATATTCAAGCAGACATTACAGACTTTAAAAATCTTAAAAAGGTATTATATGGGCGTCAATTTAAGTACGTAGTAAACCTCTCTGGTTCAATTGATCATAGTCCATTAACAAGGGGAGGAATAGAAGTAATTAATTCACATTTTATAGGTGTTCAAAACTTATTAAGGGCTCTAGATAAAAGCTCTTTAGAGTGTTTTATTCAAATTGGTAGTAGTGATGAATATGGAAATATGAGTTCACCACAATATGAATCTTCTAGGGAGTCACCAATTTCGCCTTATTCTTTGGCAAAAACTGCATCAACTCAAATGCTACAAATGCTTTATAGAGCTGAGGATTTTCCAGTTGTTATTTTAAGGTTTTTTTTGGTTTATGGAGGTGGCCAAGCTAACAACAGATTCTTGCCTCAAGTCATTAAAGGGTGTCTAAATAATCAAAAGTTTCCTGTTTCTAAGGGAGAACAATTAAGAGATTTTTGTTATTTATCAGATATTTCACGAGGAATATATGCTGCATTAATTGAAAAAAAAGCTTTAGGAGAGGTTATTAACTTAGCTTCAGGCAGTCCAATTTCAATTAAAAAGCTAATTGAGAACGTGAATTTAATTACTGGTAAAGGAAGACCACAATTTGGAGAAATTCTTTATAGAAAAGGTGAAAATATGAGTTTATATGCTGATATAAGTAAAGCTAAACGATTGCTAAATTGGGAGCCAAAAATTGATTTAAATCAGGGTCTTAGGAACACTGTTGCATGGTATGAGCAAAACAATTAAACCTTTAGTAAGTATTATCATGAATTGTTTTAATGGGGAAAAATATCTCCTTGAAGCTATAAATTCGGTTTATTTGCAGTCATATGATAATTGGGAAATAATCTTTTGGGATAACGCGTCTAATGATAACAGCCCCTCTATAGCTAAATCTTTTGATAGAAAGTTGAAATATTATAAGTCTGAGCGTTTAGTTCCTCTATATGAGGCAAGAAATTATGCCATTGATAAGTGCTCAGGACCAATAATTTGTTTTATTGATTGTGATGACTTATGGGCATATAATAAATTGGAACAACAAGTGCAGCTTTATGATTTAGGTAACGCCATTGTATATTCTAGATTTGAGTTTATTGATAATAAGGGTGATAAGTTAGAAACTGCATCACCAAACCCAATTGCAGGAAAAATAACTCGAGAAATTCTTGCTAACAACCCTATTTCTATAAGTAGTATTCTTCTTGATGCCAATATCATTAAAAATGAAAAATTCAATAAATTCTATAATTTGTTAGGTGATTTTGAGTTGTGGTTTCGACTCTCTATGAAATATGATTTTAGTTATGTTGATGAAGTTCATGAGTTTTCGAGGCAGCATGGCGATAACACTTCAGTAATCGAAAAAAATAATTGGATCTTAGAGCAAAGATATTTTTACTCTAAGCTATTATTCTCTAAAAAAATAATGTATAAAATTGGACTGTATGTTATCTTAAAGTATGTAATTAAGTGCGAGCTAATTAGCATAGTAGGAAAGTTCAAGAAATTTTTACATAGAGGGATTAATTAATTTGTCTTTTCATCATCAGCTGCTAACATTTATTAGTCCTTTTTCTAATATGTTGCGATTATTAGGAAAAAATATTGGCTTGAGTTATGAAAGTCAATTACGAGTTCTTGCCTATCATGATATTCCAATGAGCCAAAAAACTCATTTTTCAAATCAAATTAACTGGCTTAATGATAACTGGAATATTATAACTCCTAATCAGTTTGAATCTATGTTGTTGGGAGATATGCCCATTACTGGTGATAATGTGTTAATTACTTTTGATGATGGATTTATTAGTAATAGTATTATTGCAAAAGAAATATTGAACCCTTTAGAGATAAAAGCAGTTTTTTTTGTTGTTTCTGATTTTGTAGATTTGACATCTAATTCTAACTCCAGAAAGTTTATTGCTAAAAATATAATGCCAGGCCAAAATATTGAAGATATACCTGAGGACCTAACAAATATGGGATGGAAGGATCTTAAAGAATTAGTCAAAAATGGCCATACAATTGGCTGCCATACTAAAACGCATGAAAGATTAACTAGTGATTTGTCAGAGTTAGATTTAGCAAGAGAGATTGAATCTAGTGCGATGAAAATCAACAAAAAACTTGGGATTAAAGTTAATCATTTTGCTTATACTTTTGGTGATATTGACAGTTTTAGTCAAGAAGCTTTAAATATTGCATCAAAAAACTTTAATTTTGTTTATTCATGTATTCGTGGAAATAATGCTGTTAATGTTTCTCAGTTTGCAATAAGAAGAGAATCATCTGCCACTAAAAATACATCAAACGAATATAGGCTTCTTAATAATAGAGCGATTGATATGATACTAAGAGGAGTTTTTGATAGTAAATACTCTAAAGCAAGAAAAATAATTGATTCTTGGTGTAAACAATTATGAGGTATAGAAATCAATTAACCTATAGTCCATTACCTAGAATAAAAGATTTATTTACAAGAAATACTTCATATTTAAATGCTGATATTTCTAATATATGGTTGAAGAATAATGACCTAGGTTTTTGGCTTTCAAGATCATCATGGTCAATCTATACTATTGCTAAATACAGAATGCAACAAATCAAAAAAGAAGTTACCAACATATGTATGCCTGATTACTTCTGTAATGAATCATTAGATCTTTTGCGCAAACTTAACGTTAATATTAAATTTTATAAAGTGGATATGTCAGGTAATGCAGATTTAAGCAGTATAGAGAGTCTTTTTAATGGAGACCATCCTGACATTATTTTGTATGTTCATTATTTTGGTAAATGTGCTGACTCAAGAATATTAAGTAACTATGCGGTAAAGATTGGAGCATGGCTGATTGAAGATGCGACTCACTGTCTAAAGCCAGAGAGAGATATTGGATCTTATGGGGATTTTGTTATGTATAGTCCTCATAAACTTGTTCCCATACCTAATGGTGCTTTATTAATAATTCGACCAGATGGTCCTTCAAAAATATTTAGTAACGATTCACAGATAAGTAATTATGAAATATTCTACCAATCTATATTAACTAATTTTAATAGGTATGACATTTCAGAGTTCATTTGGCTTGCTAAGCGTTTATTTCAAAAATTATTTTTTCGAATTAATAGAAAAGCTGAGTTTGGAGATGTTATTGGAGAGAGTGGTATTCGTGCGATGCCTCAACCAAAGATGAGTAAGTTAGGTATGCGGTTACTTGTTAATTTAGCATCCTCGTTAGGTGAAGACTCTGTCAATAGAATCAATAAACAGGAAGCTTGGAAAGCTAGCTTGATTGATGCTGGTATATTAAGCCATGATAATGGATTAAATAATCTTCCATTCACTCCGTATCAAGCTAGATTTTCATTTGAAAATTCCAAAAAAGCGGAATATTTTTTTAAATTGTTAACTAAATATAATATTTCTGCTACCACATGGCCCGATCTTCCACCAGAAGTCATGAAAAATCCAGAAAAACACAAAGATGCAATAAAAATGAGAAATATATACCTATATTTTCCGTTACATAGCTCAATAGAAAACAAGGATATTAGTTTATCGATTGAACGTATTGATGAAAGGAGAGTTAATTTTGTATGATATTAGGGAGGCGTCTCGTTTTGACTGGGAATTAGAGCTGGGTAAGAGTAATAACATCAATATGCTTCAGTCATGGCAATACGGTGATGCTAAAGAAAATTCCAGTAAATGGAAGGCTATTAGGTTTTTAGTAACTAAAGATGGTGAAGTTGTTGGCCTAGTTCAATTATTGACACTAACTTTGCCATTTTTAGGTGGAGTTGCCAGGCTTAACAGAGGTCCAATCATAAAAAATATAGTGGATGAAAAATCTTCTGAACATGAAAAGCTTGAAATTTTGAGGATTTTATTAAAAGAGGCAAAAAAAAGGAGGTGGTGGGTAATGTTTGTTGCGCCAGAAATTAAATACTCTAAACATGCACAAAATGAATTGAATAATATTGGTTTTATGGATCATACTTCTATTGCATATGGATCTGGAAAGCTAAATCTAGAAATAGATGAATCGAAGTTATTAATGAATTTGAAGAAGAAGTGGCGTTATTATTTACGTAAAGGAATGGATGCTAATATTGATTTTGCATTTGTAGATAAATTAGATTTGAACGATATTATCAAAAGATATGAGAATTTACAGCAAAAAAATAATTTTTTAGGTTTTACAAATAATCTAATCAATGAACTTGTAGATCAAAAAGATGATAATTGGGAGTTTATAGCATTTACGGCTAAAAAATCTAGTTCAGATGGCTTAGAGGATTTATTGGGTTTGGTGGTAATTATTAAACACTACGACACAAGTACATATTTGATAGGTATAACAAATGAAGAAGGTAGAAAGTTATGTGTCAATTATGCGCTGTTATGGAAGGCAATAATCTTCACAAAGGACAATAATTGTCAGTGGTTTGATATTGGAGGGCTGGATGAGTCAACTCCTGAAGGTATAGCTCACTTTAAACGTGGTTTAAATTCTAACCTGTATTCACTAGTAGGAGAGTGGAGGTACTATTTAATACCTTGGATTCCTTCAGTTTTAAAAAATAGTTTATAAGTTTCTATTTATAGCAATGAATCTTAAAAAAAATGAACTAAGGTTTTTAGAAAAATTATTCATTTGGTCTTTAGTAACTGAACCGATGATGTATTTTATGTTTACTGATGTTAACGTTACAGGATTCGGTACAAGTCTAAGTAGATTATTGCAACTATTAGTTTTAATTGGTTTTCTTTTAAGGTTAATGATATTTCGAAATAATCTATTGTTTCCAAACCCTCTAAATAATCTATATTCTTCTATATGGATGTATTTTGGTTTCATGATTTTTTCAACGATACTTGGTCTTACCTTCTTTAATTCTTATGATTTCCAAATAAATATTAGTAGGTTAGTTTTTAGGCCTTTAATAGAAGTTTTTATTTTAGTTTACACCATATTATATTTTATTTTTTTTACAGTATATTTTTTAAAAGAAAAAGAAGCAATTGATTATTTTTTTAAGATTTTTCATAGATTATTTTTACTAAGTTTTGTAATTGGCCTATTAGATGTAGGAGCTTGGTATTTATTTAATTATGATTTGGTTGGAATACAACTTTTGAATTATCGTAATGTTGGTGTGCGCTTTCATGGTTTTTTTGGAGAGCCTCGAGATGCTTTTGGAGCCTTAATATTATGGATAGCAATGTTTTATCTGAGAGAATATTGGAGAGCAAATAAAAAAACAAATAAAAACGTAATCTTCTTTATATTTTTTACGTCACTTTTGACGCTATCTTTATCTGCATTTTTAAGCATTATTTTTTCAATAATTCTTGTAATCATTTTTGCTTTTAAATATTTCTCAAACAGGCAGAAAATTCAATTACTTTGTATATTATTCATAACAGTATTTTTTTTATTTTTCGCTGCTTCAAAAGTAGACAGATTCAATCAATATATGAATTTTAATAAAACATATTCAGAACTTTCAAAAAATAAACAAATCACTGGTTCTATTAGATTGCAGAGGGTTGACATAATTCCAATATGGGAAAGATGGACTGAAGTTCGAGAGTTCAACATAATTCCAATAATAACTGGAACTGGGATCGCATCATCTGCATTTACTAATATGGAACATAAGCTTTCATTTAATTATGGCCCAATTAATGATTATGATATTGAAATGCCACGGTCTAATTTGGTAAGAATATTTTATGACACTGGCATTATAGGATTAGTCTTGTTCATCTACATATTTTTGAGTGTTTTAAAAAAAGGAAATGTCAATTCAAAAAGTATCGTTATTATGACTCTATTTGTTCTAGGCTGTTTTCTTGGTCATAGATCGTATTTCCCTTTTATTTTTCTAGGAGTATTAATCGCAGTAATTAACCAAAAAAAACTATTAAGCTCTATTCAAATTGAGTCTAATAATTAGTTGCTTTCTAATAAAATTATGACGATGAATAAAATACTTATTAACGCTCTTGGTAACAAAAACTCTGGTGGAATTTCAATTCTTAGAAAAACCGTTCAAGAGTTAGTACTTGACAAAGAAAGTCAATACTATATCTTTGTTTATAGTGGTAAATATATTGATAATTTAATGCTAGAGCTAAATTATTGTAACAATGTGCATTTTGTAGTCTGGAATAATTATGGCCTAATCTATAGAGTTTTATTTGAAAATATATTGATGTTTTTTTATATTAAAAATAATAATATTTCTCTAATCTACAATCTAACTGGTACTAATCAGTTTTTTTCTAAAGTTCCAAGTATAACAAAAATCCAAAATTTACTTTTCTTTACAAAAAGACTAGATATGCTTTATTTTAAAAAGAACAAGAGGCTTTTATGGTTGAGACAGATTTTTTTTAAGAGGATTATTCTATCTCTAATGTTAAGAGTTGCAAAAAATATTGAGATACAATCGACACATGTTAGGGGGGAGCTTTCAAATTTTGTTAATATAAAAAATAAAAATTTTTTTTTAAAAAATGATTTCTCAATCTGCGACAGGGACTTTTCTAGTCCTAAGAACTATGATTTTAATAGACAATTAATTTTTTTATACATAGTTGGGCCACATTTCTTAATGCCACATAAAAATATAGATGATTTTGTTAAAACTATGGTTGAGCTTCTTAATTTTGGACTAAATTTTCAGATACAGATTACACTCACACGCCAAGAGCTTGAACATAGTGGTTTATGGGATAAAAAATTGAATAAAGTAACCTCATTTCTAGGATATTTAGAAAATAAGAAGTCAATGCAGAATTTGTTTGCAGACAATGTAGTGCTTATTTCTACCTCAGTTATTGAAACTATAGGTTTACATGTAATTGATGCAGTAACTCATGGCATTCTAACAATAGTTCCAAATGAGTCTTATTCAGTTGAGGTATACGGGGGTAATACTTTCACTTATAATCTTTTTAATCATCATAGCCTTATTGAAACTATTTATAAAATGAAAGGCTATAATAATGCTGATTGCCAAAAAATGATCCTAAACAATCAGGACTATTTATTTCGTAATGAAAGTGATAAGTACAAGAAAAGTTATCACATATTTAAAGATGTATTAAAAAAATTGGAGTCAAATGTTTAAAGATAAAGTTTTACTAATTTCTGGCGGCACTGGTTCGTTTGGTAATGCTGTATTAAGAAGATTTTTAACTAGTGATGTTAAAGAAATTCGGGTTTTCTCTAGGGATGAGCTTAAGCAAGATAATATGAGAAAGTTTTATAACGATGACAAGCTTAAATTCTATATTGGTGATATAAGAGATAAAAATTCGCTTAGTGATGCAATGAGAGGGGTTGACTATGTATTTCATGCTGCTGCTCTAAAACAAGTGCCTTCGTGCGAGTTTTATCCGATGCAGGCAGTCAAAACTAATATTATTGGTACTGAAAATTTATTGAATTCAGCTATTAGTGCGAAGGTTAAGAAAGTTATCGTGCTTAGTACAGATAAAGCTGTTTATCCAATCAATGCTATGGGAATTAGCAAGGCTATGATGGAAAGGGTTGCTGTCTCTAAAGGAAGAAATTTAAAAGATACAATGATTATTTGTACACGGTATGGAAATGTAATGGCCAGCCGAGGATCTGTGATTCCTTTATTTATTGAGCAATTAAGAAATGGTAATCCTATAACTATTACTGATCCAAAAATGACTAGATTTATGATGAGTCTTGACCAAGCAGTAGATTTAGTT
>Ga0075447_10001346_pt1 | contig 11573 bp, 7 predicted proteins | sample CoawatmetaG10DNA_FD_72352 | JGI IMG/M metagenome (GOLD analysis project Ga0075447, IMG submission 72352) | Marine microbial communities from the West Antarctic Peninsula - Coastal water metaG104-DNA | ecosystem: Environmental > Aquatic > Marine > Coastal | place: Atlantic Ocean: West Antarctic...
AGAATCTTATGGATGATACCAATGATGATTGGAATTAGTTTAATATCATTTTTTATTATGCATCTTGCACCAGGGGATGTAACCTCAAGCGAATCCTCATTTAACCCTCGAGCTTCAGAAGAGTCGAGACAAAAGTTAAGAGAGTTGTATAACCTTGATAAGCCAGTAGTTATTCAATATGGTCTGTGGTTGAAGAGAATTGTAAAGCTTGATTTTGGAAACTCTTTTGCATCACATCAAAAACCAGTCCTATGGGAGCAAAAAGATAAATCTGGAAATGTTACAAAAGGATTGATACAAGAATCTTTACCAATAACTTTAATGATTAATCTTATAGGAATTTTTATCATTTTTTCCATCTCAATCGTTCTAGGGACAATTTCTGCAGTCCGTCAAAATACATGGGTTGATAGATCAATAACTTTATTTGTTTTTATTGGTTTTGCAATCCCTGGTTTTTGGTTAGCACTTTTATTGATGTATTGGACGGGGGTCAGTAATCAATGGCTTCCTATATCAGGCCTCCATAGTCCAGGATTTCAAAATCTAAGTAGTTTTGGTCAATTCATAGATCTACTAAAGCACTTAGTTCTTCCGGTTTCTATATCATCCTTGAGTGGTCTTGCAGGCATATCCTTATATGTAAGAAATGGGATGTTAGATATTCTCCACCAAGACTTTATTACTACAGCAAGATCAAAAGGGCTCAAAGAAAAAAAGGTTGTTTTTATTCATGCACTCAAAAATGCGATACTACCACTCATAACTATCATCGGTCTTTCTATTCCTGGCCTTATTGGTGGATCTGTAATTGCAGAGTCAATTTTTGCCATCCCAGGAATGGGGAAACTTTTTTATGATTCAGTTCTAATGAGAGACTTTCCTGTAATAATGGGAATTTTGACCATCGGGTCTGTTTTAACATTAATTGGAAATTTACTTGCTGATATAGGCTATGCCTGGGCAGATCCTAGAGTCAGAAAAGGTCTAGTTAAGTGAGCGTCTTCTTAAAAAATCCACTTGCAATATCAGGTTTAATTATAATTTTAATAATTTTAATTTTGGCTTTAATTGCTCCTTTTATTGTGCCGTATGATCCTAATTTTATTGATATAAATTCTATCTTATTACCACCATCATTGGCCCACTTAATGGGTACTGATGGTCTTGGTAGGGATGTTTTTTCTAGGATGCTTTACGGTGCACAAATATCTTTATTAGTCGGCTTCGTGGCCGTAGGAATAGCTACTGTAATCGGGGTTATTTTAGGTTCGTTGGCTGGATTCTATAGGGGTTGGGTTGATTCACTAATTATGAGGTTTGTAGATATAATGTTGTCAATACCAACATTTTTTCTAATACTAGCTGTAATAGCTTTCCTTACACCGTCTATATGGAATATCATGATTGTAATTGGTTTAACTTCATGGATGGGTGTTACACGACTTGTAAGAGCAGAATTTTTCAGTTTACGCCAAAGGGAATTTGTTCTAGCAGCAGAGACAATGGGTTCCAGTCATTTTTCAATAATAGTAAAGCATCTTCTTCCAAATAGCTTAACACCTATAATAGTTAGCTCAGTTCTTGGTATTGCAAGTGCTGTATTAGTTGAGTCAGGGCTAAGCTTTTTAGGTCTAGGTGTTCAAGCACCAACAGCTTCATGGGGGAATATCCTCACTGATGGTAAGGAATATATTCAGTTTGCATGGTGGTTATCTTTATTTCCAGGTTTAGCCATTCTGATTACTGTATTAGGATATAATCTGCTTGGTGAAGGTCTAAGAGACGTACTAGACCCAAAAAATAAAAACTAATTAACAGAAAAAAAATTAATTATGAGCTTCTTGAAAAACAAAAAAGTATTAATACTTGGACTACTAAGTGATAGATCTATAGCATACGGGATAGCTTCGTCGATGAAGGCGCAAGGCGCTGAGCTCGCATTTACTTATCAAATAGAAAAACATAAAGAAAGAGTAAAAAAGCTAGCATCCCATTTTAATTCAAACATTGTTTTACCATGTGATGTTGCAAATGATTCAGATATTGAAAATCTTTTTCCATTATTAGAAAAAGAATGGGGGAAATTTGACATATTGGTCCATTCAATAGCATTTGTCCCAAAAGATGCGTTAAGTGGCGACTTTATTGAATCTACAACACGTGAAAATTTTACAATAGCTCATAACATAAGCTCTTATAGTTTCACAGCTCTTGCAAAATCAGCTATTCCATATTTAAATAAAAATTCGAGTCTTTTAACTCTTAGTTACTTAGGGGCAGAAAGAACGATGCCAAATTACAATGTAATGGGTTTAGCAAAAGCAAGTCTTGAAGCGAACGTTCGGTATATGTCTCACAGTCTTGGTAGTAAAGGGATTAGAGTTAATGCGATTTCAGCGGGGCCAATTAAAACTTTAGCAGCATCAGGTATTGCAAATTTTGATAAAATGTATGACTTCAATGAACGTCATTCTGCTCTAAAAAGAAATGTGACAACTGAGGAAGTTGGTAATGTTGCAGCATTCTTATGTAGTGATTTAGCATCGGGAGTTACTGGTGAAATTACATACGTTGACGGCGGAATGAATATTACAGCAGCAGGCTCTGTGGATTAATGATAACTTAAAAATCTAAGTCAGCATTAGCTTTTAAGTCCATCATAAAAGCCAAATCTATTTCATCAATAATCATTGCAATATATTCATCATAATAAGTATCAAACGAATCTTTATCTTCTACTTTCTCAGTAACAACCTTATTAAGTTGAACAATTATGAACTCACCCCTACTATCATAAAGACCAGTAAGTGCTGGAAGTTCTTTATGATCCATTTTAAATATTGCATTAATAAGAGGATCTGATAAACCTTTTCTATCAACCCGATCTATTACTAATTGATCTATCCAATCAACAGTCCTAGATTTTGACTTAACATCATCAATTAATTCAGCACCAGCGGCCATTAAAAGCTTCTGTGATTCAGCTTCCGTAAGAAATTCTTTAATTTTTCCTTTCACTTCCTCAAAAGGTTTAGGTGATGCTGTTCGAAAATCTACAACCCTAGCAGCTACTAAATTATTGGGTGATGCCTCAATTGCTGGGATATTTTTTTGCTCATCTATTGCAGTTTTATCAAAGATTGCCTGGGCAAAAGCTTCGTTATTAAAAAACTTTTTTGCATCCTCAAAACTTAGCCATTCACTACTTTCAATTTTTAATTCAAATTTCTTAGCAACCTCCTGAAGATTTTCAGATTGTTCATAAACAATATTGCTAAAATTTTCAGCATTTGAACCATATTCAGCGAGTGCTGCGTTAAATATCAACTCTCCCTTAATTTGGTTTTTAACTGATTCAAATTTAACCTCTTCTCCTTTTATGTCCGTTAGCATGACGATATGAAAACCGAACTCAGTCTTAATAAGTTCGGAAATCTGATTTTTAGACATAGAGAAAACTGTATCCTCAAATACTTTAGTCATATCACCTCTAGAGAAGAAACCGAGATCCCCACCATTTTTTGCAGATTCTGCATCTTGAGAATATTTCTTTGCATTTTTTTGAAAAGTCTTAGGATTTTTTTTAATTTTATTAAGAATATCTTGAGCATTGACTGCAATCTTTTTTACCTCGGCATCCGATAAACCAGCTCCAACAGTAAATAATATATGCTTTGCTCTTCTTTGCTGTTCTATCTGATATCTATTAATATTATTAGTAAAATAATTTTTAACTTCTTTATCTGATATCTTTATATTAGGAACTATTCCAGCAACCGAATGAATAATAAAGTTAATTTTTACCTGATCAGGGCGGATAAAGGATGATTTACTCTCTTCATATACTTTTTTTAATGCTACATCGGAAAGATCAATTTCTTTTTTAAAATCATCTTGCTTTAACTCATAGATACTTACATCTCTCTTTTGATAAGTTAAATCAACAAGGTGCTGAATTTTATTTTTTGGAGTGTAGATAAGCTTTCTCAGACTATCCTTAACCTGCTGTGAACCAAGATCTTTTTTTATACTAATATCAAATCTCTTAGGTGTGAGGTTATTTATTTTTAAAACTTGGTCATATTGCTCTTGTGAAAATTTCCCATCTTTTTGAAATTCAGGCATGCCTGATATATATGTTCCAACTTGCTTATCACTAATGTAAAAACCTGATTCTTTAACTGCTTGGCTAACAAGTTTCTTGCTGATTAGCTTGTCTAGAACAGCTTTTTTAAACTCTAAGCTTGCAAAAACTTTAGGGTCTGTTGACTCGTCTTGACTTTTAATTTGGGCAATAAATTGACTTTCGGTCTTTTGAAGTTCTTGAGAGGTTATTGGTTCTCCATTAACTGAACCAATACTTATATTACTTCCAACTGATGAAAGATATGAATCAATTCCGAAAAGTGCGAAAGGAATAATTATGATTACTAAGATAACCTTAGCAAAAGTAGTTTGTGTCCTACTTCGAATTTGTTCTAGCATATTTAAAGTTCTCAAATTAACGTTATGTTAAGGACCAAAATAAATCTTATTGGTTCTTTTTAAATTAATATAGACCAACTATGTTGTCAGTCTATATCGATTTTTGGCGGAGTGGACGGGACTCGAACCCGCGACCACCGGCGTGACAGGCCGGTATTCTAACCAACTGAACTACCACTCCTAAGTGGTGGGTGCTACAGGGGTCGAACCTGTGACATTCGCCTTGTAAGGGCGACGCTCTACCAACTGAGCTAAGCACCCGAATTGTTAAAAATTTTGCTCGTAATTTTACAATATTGTCATGAACAAAGCTAGTTAAACTATTAAATACCTAGTGTGCAATTACTTTATCAACATGAATTGTATTTTTTGATGCACTAGGATCCCCTTTTGAATCTTTACTTAATCTTTTAGGCTCCTTTGTTAATGCTATTTCAATAACCTGATCAATCCATTTTACAGGAATTACGTCAACCCCCTCCTTAATTTCATCAGGGATATCTATCAAATCTTTTAAATTTTGTTCTGGTATTAAAATTTTCTTGATATTTCCTCGATGAGCAGCTAACAATTTTTCTTTTAAGCCCCCAATTGGAAGAACTTCACCTCTAAGTGTGATCTCCCCTGTCATTGCAACATCCGAATAAACGGGTATGCCAGTTAAGCTTGAAATAATTGCTGTTGTTATTCCAATACCTGCGCTTGGTCCATCTTTAGGTGTTGCTCCCTCAGGGAAATGAATATGTATATCTTTCTTTTCATGAAATGTATTTTGGATACCTAACTTCTCTGCGCGACTTCTAACAACGCTCATTGCTGCATGAATCGATTCTTGCATCACATCCCCAAGTTTACCCGTTATTATCGTCTTACCTTTTCCAGGGAGGACTACAGCTTCGATTGTTAATAGTTCCCCACCGACTTGAGTCCAAGCTAAACCTGTAACCTGACCAATTTGATTTTTTTTGTTTGCATATCCAATATCGAAAATCCTAACTCCTAGATAGTTATTTAGATTTCTACTGTTAACAGATATCGACTTAATTTTTTTAGTCGTTAAAAGTGCCTTAACAACTTTTCTACAGATTTTTGAAATTTCTTGCTCTAGCTTTCTTACCCCAGCCTCTCTAGAATAAAATTGAATAATATCTTTAACAGATTTCTTAGTAATATTTAACTCACTTCTTTTTAATCCGTGAGCTTTTAGTTGTTTTGGTATTAAATATTTTATAGCAATATTTAATTTTTCAGATTCCGTATAACCTGACAATCTAATTATTTCCATTCTATCCAACAGTGCTTCTGGAATATTCATTGAATTTGCTGTTGCAACAAACATTACATCAGATAAGTCATATTCGATTTCTGCATAGTGATCAGTAAAAGTGTGATTTTGTTCGGGGTCTAATACTTCTAATAATGCAGAAGATGGGTCTCCTCTAAAATCTTGTCCCATTTTATCAATCTCATCCAATAAAAATAGTGGATTTTTTACGCCGACTTTTGTCATATTTTGGAGAATTTTTCCTGGCATTGAACCAATATATGTTCTCCTATGCCCTCTTATTTCAGACTCATCTCTTACCCCACCTAGGGCCATTCTTATGAATTTTCGATTGATGGACTTAGCAATACTAGCTCCAAGTGATGTTTTACCAACTCCCGGAGGCCCGACTAAACACAAAATTGGTCCTTTAAGTTTTCCCACTCTATTTTGAACAGCTAGATATTCAACTATTCGTTCTTTTACCTTTTCTAGGCCAAAATGATCGTTATCTAACTCTATTTCTGCATCTTTTAAATTCTTATTTATCTCCGTCTTATCGATCCATGGGAGATTGATTAGTGTTTCTATGAAAGTTCTGACCACCGAAGCCTCTGCAGACATTGGTGACATCATTTTTAACTTCTTAAATTCAGAGTGGCATTTCAGTTCAGCTTCTTTTGTCATTCCAGATGATTTTATTTTCTCTTCAAGCTCATCTAAGTCTGCAGCGTCATCTTGCTCACCTAACTCTTTCTGAATTGCTTTTACTTGCTCATTTAAATAATATTCTCTCTGAGACTTTTCCATCTGTCTCTTTACTCTTCCCCGAATTCTTTTTTCCACTTGAAGAATATCAATTTCAGACTCCATGATATTAAGAAGTAGCTCTAAACGGTCTCTTATATCAATTGTTTCAAGAATGTTTTGTTTTTCAGATAGCTTTAGTGTTAAATTTGCTGCAATTGAATCAGCCAATCTTCCAGGGTCTGTTATGGATGTTAGAGAGGTTAGGATTTCAGGTGGAATTTTTTTATTCAATTTTACATATTGATCAAATTGAGAAAAAACTGAACGCATAAATGCTAAAGTTTTTTTATCTTTTTTTTCTTTAATCTTAATAATACTTATATCTGCTGACCAAAAATCTCCAGAATCGTCAAATTTTTTAATGTCTGCCCTCTCTAGTCCCTCAACTAAAACCTTAACAGTTCCATCAGGAAGTTTCAGCATTTGCAAAATACTTGCAATAGTCCCTATTTTATACAAATCTTTGATTTCTGGCTCGTCTTGTCCAGCAGTTTTCTGAGCAACCAAAAGAATTTTTTTATCTCCGTTATTTGCTTCCTCTATTGCCCTTATTGATTTAGCCCTACCCACAAATAGGGGTATTACTAATTGAGGATAAACTACAACATCGCGTAATGGGAGCATTGGGAAGTCTTTATTTTTTATAGCCATTATTAATTTTCTTCTTTAAAAATTGGTTTCGAATATATGATATGAGGTCGCTTTAATTTAATTCAAGTCCTATTTACTTGTTTACTTTTTTTTCAATATCTGAATATATTAAATATGGTTTTGTATTTTTATTTATCATATCTTTATCTACAACAACCTTAACTAAGTTGTCTATTGTTGGAAGTTCAAACATAATCTCTTTTAAGCTTGATTCCATTATTGATCTTAGTCCGCGAGCACCTGTTTTTCTCTCGATAGCTTTGAAAGCAATAGCTTCAATAGCATCATCACGAAATTCTAATTCTACTGCTTCCATTGCAAATAATTTTTTATATTGCTTAATAAGTGCATTTTTTGGCTTCGTTAGTATTTCTACCAAAGCGCTCTTTTCAAGTGTTTCTAAGGTTGTAATAACAGGTAGCCTTCCTATAAATTCTGGAATCAGTCCAAATTTAATCAAGTCTTCTGGTTCTACATTTTTAATAATATTGCTGATGGATTTAAGATCATCTTTCCCTTGGACTTCAGCTCCAAAACCTATACTATTTTTATCAGTTCTTTGTTTAATAATTTTTTCAAGCCCATCGAATGCACCGCCACATATAAATAATATATTTGAAGTGTCAATTTGAACAAATTCTTGATTTGGATGCTTTCTCCCACCTTGTGGGGGTACTGAAGCAACAGTCCCTTCAATTAACTTCAGTAAAGCTTGTTGAACGCCCTCGCCTGATACATCTCTTGTAATTGATGAGTTCTCTGATTTTCTAGAGATTTTATCGACTTCATCGATATAAACAATGCCTTTTTGTGCTTTCTCAATGTCATAATCACATTTCTGGAGCAACTTTTGCATAATATTTTCAACATCCTCACCAACATATCCAGCCTCTGTTAGTGTAGTTGCATCAGCCATAACGAAAGGAACCTCTAGTAAATTTGCTAATGTTTGTGCAAGTAATGTCTTACCTGAACCAGTTGGACCAATAAATAAAATATTGCTTTTTGCAATTATTACGTCTTTGAAATCGTCTTCATCATCTTTATTATTTCTTAATCTTTTGTAGTGATTGTAAACTGCAACAGACATACTTTTCTTAGCTTCGTCTTGCCCTATCACATGCTCACCTAATGATATTGAAAGCTCTTTTGGGCTTAATAATTGCTCTGACTCAGTTTTTACTATTTCTTCATTAAGCTCTTTGGATTCTTCTTTAATAATGTCGTTACACAAATCAATACATTCATCACATACAAATACTGAAGGTCCTGCAATCAACTTTTTAACTTCATGCTGATTTTTCCCACAAAACGAACAAAAAAGAGACTTTTCTTTATCTTCAGCCATTTTAGCCCTTATTTAACTTCAGTTCTGCTACCAATAACCTGATCTACTAAGCCATATTTTACTGACTCATCGGAACTCATAAAATTGTCTCGATCAGTATCTTCTGCGATTTTTTTTATTGGTTTCTTTGTGTGTTTTGATAAAATTGAATTGAGTTTACTTTTTAAAAATAAAATTTCTTTTGCATGAATTTCGATATCAGAGGCTTGACCCTGGAACCCCCCTAACGGTTGATGAATCATAACTCTAGAATTTGGTAAACAGAATCTTTTTCCTTCAGCACCCGCTGTTAATAGTAAGGCTCCCATACTGGCAGCTTGCCCAATACATAAAGTACTAACATCCGGCTTAATAAATTGCATTGTATCGTATATAGCCATTCCTGCTGTTACTGAGCCGCCCGGTGAATTTATATATAAAGAAATATCTTTATCTGGATTTTCTGCTTCTAAAAATAATAATTGTGCGACTACCACATTAGCTGTCATATCATCTACAGGGCCCACTAAAAAAATAAGTCTTTCTTTAAGGAGTCTTGAATATATGTCATATGACCTTTCACCTCGACCACTTTGTTCTACAACCATAGGTATATAGCCTAAGTTGTTTGGAGAAAAGTGACTAATTGATTCTATTTTAGAATTGCTCATTATGATACCTGCATTGCCATTAATTCATCGAAAGTAGTAACCTTTGATTCCACCTTGCACTCCTTTAAAAACCATTCAACAATATTGTCTTCCGTTGAAAGTGCAGTTGGCTCATCTAATCTTTTTGAGTCCTCATAAAACCATTTTTTGGCTTTTTCTGTATCGTCAAAATTAGCTGAAAATTCCTCAACTTTTGTTTTTATTTGCTCTTCGCTTGCTTCTAATTTATTAGCATCGACTAGACTAGCAAGAACTATTCTTAACTTACATGTTCTTGAGGCTGAATCTTCAAACATTGAATTTTCTAACTTAACCTCTTTCATGTCAGCGCCTTGCTTCTTAAGGTTTTCATAAGTAGATTGCATCATGCGATTTATCTCCATTGAAACTAAAGATTTTGGAATCTCCATCTCATGAGCGTCAACAAGTGATTGAAAAACTTGTTTTTTTAAATCCGCACCAACTCTTTTTTCAACTTCTTGGCTGAGTGAAGTTTTTATTTCACTCTCCATTAGCTTAATATCTCCACTAGCAACTCCGAGACTCTTTGCAAAACTTGAATCTATCTTTGGTAGTTTAGCTTCTCTGACTTCTATTAAATTAATTTGATATTTAACATTTTGGTTAGCTAACTGTGAGGGATTATGATCTTTTGGATATTTGACTTCAAATTCTTTAGTTTCACCGGCATTGATTCCAATGAGCTGGTCGTCTACAGCCTTAATTCTCTTTGAATCACCCAAAACAAATTCTAGTGATTTCTCACCTGTAGACTCAATCTGCTCATTTTTGATAAATGATTGTAGTCGAACTACTATTTGATCCCCCAGCTTAGAAGCTCTTTTCACTTTTTCAAATACTGCCCTTTGTTTAATTAGAACATCAATTGTTTTTTTTACATCATTCTCTGATATTGATACTGTCTTTTTAACAATTTTTGATGATTTGAAATTTCCTAATTTAAACTCAGGGAATACTTCGAATGTCGCAGTAAATTCGAAATCTTGATTAACTTTTCCAAGTGGATCATGTTGAATATCAGGCATACCCGCAACGCGAAGATTGTTAGAGTTGACTATTTCTCCGAATTTCATTTCTATAGCTTTGGCATAAACCTCTTCTTTGATATCTGCGCCATACTGTTTTTCAACGACAGCTATTGGAACTTTTCCAGGTCGAAAACCAGCAACACGAGCTGTCCGCGTCAACTGAAGAAATCTTTCTGATATTTCTGCCTGAAGTGGTGAAATACTCACCAATCCCTTAACTTTTCTCTCAATACTACTGACTTTTTCTATTGCATCTGCCATGGTAATTATTCCCTTACTTTAAATATGGTGCGAAAGGAGAGACTCGAACTCTCACGCCTTGCGGCGCTGGTACCTAAAACCAGTGCGTCTACCAATTCCGCCACTCTCGCTAAGTAACTTTAATCATTAAAAACGCATATTATATCAGCTTAGAAGCCCTCGCAAAGCAATAATTCAATGTCATTTCTTTGTTTAAAAATAAGTGTATAAAAATACGGTCTGTAGAATATAATAAAACTGTAAAAATAGTAACTAATCAATTAAATTTAAAAGAAAGTTCATATGTCAATAAAGCCATATTTGATAATAATATTAATCCTTAATGGCTGTAGCTATATACCTTTTATCAAAGAGGATATTGATGCTAAAAAAATCATTAAAGTAATCAAAGAATCAGACATTCACAGTGAAGAATTTTCACAATTTCTCTTATCTAAAGGGTTTGTTAGTTCTGAATTACCTTTTGAAAATTGGGGCTTGGAAGAGCTTATATACGTACAAGAATTTTTTAATCCTCAATTAAAGACAGCTAAGATGCAATGGGAGCTTGCCCAGGCTAATGAAGCTATTTCGACACTTTACCCGCCATCTTCAATAGGATTAGAAATTGGAAGAGAAACAACAAATAAGGAATTAACAAAAAAAATTTTTGGTGGGGGATTTACATTCACATTTGAATCTGCTGATAAAAGATTAATCCGACACGAATTAGCTTTAAATGAATCACAACTCGCTTTACTTAATTTCCAGATCGCCAAGTGGAATCTGAGAGCAGATTTACTTAATCAACTGTTTAATTATATTGAAAACCAAGAATTTATAAAGCTAACAAAAACAGAACTTCGCTTAAAACAATCTGTAATGAATATGATGAAAAAAAGATTTGATGTAGGCATAGCATCTCAAATAGATCTTGATAGGAAAATCATCATGCTTGGCAAAACTAATAAAGAATTATTAGAATTACAAATGGAACAATCTATTATGAGAAATCAACTAGCTTCACTAGTTGGTTTGGATACTCAAAAATTTAACCTTATTCCACTCAATAG
>Ga0075447_10001350_pt1 | contig 11567 bp, 10 predicted proteins | sample CoawatmetaG10DNA_FD_72352 | JGI IMG/M metagenome (GOLD analysis project Ga0075447, IMG submission 72352) | Marine microbial communities from the West Antarctic Peninsula - Coastal water metaG104-DNA | ecosystem: Environmental > Aquatic > Marine > Coastal | place: Atlantic Ocean: West Antarctic...
AAATATTATATAAATTTTTCTAAAAGAATGTTATATTCATTTGCTAGCAAGAGAAGGGACATTATAAGAGCCAACTTCCCATTCTTGCACAAATTTGAATCCTTAATGAAGATCAAAGGAATGACATCCAGAGTTAATAATGAGATATCTATAATCAATGAGTCTTATAAATATTTTGGAAAATCAGTATATCAGGGGAGAGTTCCAGGAAAAAGAATAAAATCCATTTCTGATATCAAAGACACTATCTCATTGCATGAAAAGTCGTTAAAAATACAAATAGAGAAATTAGCTCAACTGAGTAGTGAATAATAATCGAACTCATAAAATCGTATGAAAATATTACATATCATCGAGAATTTAGATGAGAATTATGGGGGTCCTGCAAAATCTGTGCCATTTCTTGTAAAATATTTAGATATATTAGGTATTGAAAATATTATATTTACAACTCAATTCAATCAGAATGAGCGAAATTATGTTATTGAAGATAATAATATTAATATCAAAAAATTTCCAATTAAGTATATGAAAAAATTAAGGTATTGTTACAATTTAAAACAATCTATCCATCAAGAGATTACCAAAGATACAATTATTCATATCCATACTTTATGGACATACCCAGCCTATGTTGGTTATAGATCTGCAAAAAAATTTAATATACCAGTAGTCGTTTCTACAAGAGGAATGCTATACGATTGGGCATTAAAACAGAATAGTTTTATTAAACAGATAGCGATGCTTTTCTTTCAAAAGTCTTTATTAAAATTAGCTAGTGCAATTCATATTACTGAGCCTGGAGAGCAAACACCTTTGGAAAGGCTTGGTATTGCCAACAAATCCATATTAATACCCAATGGTATAGATTTAGAAGAATTCTCACAGTTAAGTAGAATAAATTCAAAAAAAAACCTTAATTTAAATTTAACTAAAAATTATGTTCTATTTCTTTCTAGAATACACCCAAAGAAAGGGTTAATTCATTTAGTGAATGCCTGGGTATCGTTATCTAGTAGTTATAAAAATTGGGATATTCTTGTTGTTGGGCCAGTAGATGATAATAATTATTTCCAACAGGTAACTTCTATATTAAAAAATCAATCTTTGAGTGATAGGGTTATATTCACTGGAATGTTGAGTGGAAAGTTCAGACTAAATGCTTTTTCAGCAAGTAGTTTGTTTGTTCTTCCAAGCTATTCAGAGAATTTTGGAATAGTGATTGCTGAAGCATTGGCCTCCAAACTGCCAGTTATCACCACAACTGAAACTCCCTGGAGAAGTATTAAAGAAAATTCTGCAGGATGGTGGGTTGACATAAATGAAGAAGAAATTAGAAATGCATTGTCAGATGCTTTAAGTTGTAGTCAGCAGGAGTTAGAACAAAAAGGAAAAAATGGTTTTAAGATAATAAGAGATTACAAATGGTCGAGCCAATCAAAGAAAATGCTTGATCTTTATCAAAAAATAATTGAGGCATAAGAAAACTAGTATGTATATTTTGGGGTTAAATGCGTATCATGGTGATAGTGCTGCGTGTATATTTAAAAATGGGAAGTTGGTCGCTGCGATTGAAGAAGAGCGGATAAAGAGAATTAAGCATTGGTCTGGATTCCCAGCTGATTCTATTAAATTCTGTCTAGATGAGTGCGGTATAGGAATACAAGATGTTGAATGTATTGCTATTTCTAAAGATCCTTCAGTTAATGTCTATAAAAAGATCACTCACTCACTTAGAAACATGGTTGGCTTTAAAACATTGGTTAATCGCTTATCCAATACTAAGAAAGTTTCCTCTATAAGGAAAGAGCTTTCTAAATCTCTAGGTGTGAAAGAGTCTAAAATAGGCGCCCAGATCTTCAATGTAGAGCATCATAGGAGCCATATGGCGAGTGCCTTTTTTGCTTCACCATTCGATGAATCCGCTATTCTTTCAATTGATGGTTTTGGTGACTTTACTTCTACAATGATTGGATTTGGAAGTGGTAATAAATTCAAAGTTTTAGATAATGTTATATATCCTCATTCTTTAGGGATTTTTTATACTGCATTTACACAATATCTAGGTTTTAATAATTATGGGGATGAATATAAAGTCATGGGGTTAGCTCCCTATGGTAATGCTACATTAGTTAAGAAGGTAAGAGATGTTATTGTTTTAAATGATAATGGTCTTTTTGAGATTAATGAAAGATATTTTAGACATCCAAAAGAGGGCGTTCACATGAGTTGGGAGAATGGAGAACCAGTTATAGAGTCAATATTTTCTCAATACATGGTGGAAAAATTTGGCTTGCCAAGGAGTCAGAGTGATGAATTGACACAATATCATAAAGATTTGGCTGCATCAATTCAAAAAGTAACTGAGGAAGTGATTTTCCATCTTCTTAAGCATTTACAATTACGCACAAAAAGTAAAAATATTTGTATAGCGGGTGGTGTTGCTCAAAACTCTGTAGCTAATGGAAAAATATTATTAAATACTGAGTTTGAAGATTTGTATATTCCACCAGCAGGGCATGATGCAGGAACAGCAGTAGGCGCTGCATTATGGGTTTACAATCAGATACAAGATAATGAGAGAATTGAGCCAATGTGGCATAGTTCGTTTGGAAGTTTCTTTAATGATGAGGCGATTGAAGCGTATCTAAAATCACAAAATATTCAGTATGCAACTTTCAGTGATGAAGAGCTGGATAACAAAGTTGTAGATTGTTTAATAAATGGTGGAGTAGTTGGCTGGTTTCAGGGTAGGGCAGAGTTTGGACCAAGAGCATTGGGGCATAGAAGTATTCTTGCTGACCCTACTAGAGATGATGCAAAAGAAATATTAAATAGAAAGATTAAAAGACGAGAGCTATTTAGGCCATTTGCACCATCAATTTTAAAAGAACATGTTAAAGATTATTTTGAAATAGATGATAATGTCCCATTTATGGAGAAGGTATTTCAATTTAAGAGTGATAAAAAAGACAAATTAAAAGCTGTAGTTCATGTAGACGGCAGTGGAAGATTGCAAAGTGTAGATAAGAATGTAGAGCCAAGATACTATAAGCTTATTGAGGCATTTTATAAAAAAACAGGTGTTCCAATTTTACTTAATACCTCATTTAATGAGAATGAGCCAATTGTAAATACTCCAGCTGAAGCATATGCATGCTTTGCAAGAACCAAAATGGATATGATTGTAATGGGTAATATTGCAATAGAAAGATGAAGATAACAATAATAACTGTTGTATGGAATAATAAAAAAACTATAAGAGATGCTATAGATTCGGTGTTAGCTCAAACATATAGAGATATTGAGTATATCATAATAGATGGGGCGAGTACTGATGGCACTATTGAGATAATAAAAAGCTATGGAGACAGGATTAGTAATTTTGTGAGTGAGCCTGATAATGGTATTTATGATGCTATGAATAAAGGCATTAAGTTGTCCTCTGGAGATGTGATTGGTTTATTGAATAGTGATGACCTTTATATAAATGAAAATGTAATAGAGAAAATCTCAATGATGTTTAAATCTCAAAGAGTTGATAGTATTTTTGCTGATTTAGTTTATGTGAAGCGAAATGATAAAGAAAAAATAGTTCGTTATTTTGATAGTAGTAAATTTAAACTCTCAATGTTTGCTTATGGCTTTATGCCTGCTCATCCTACTTTCTTTGTAAAGAAAAGTATTTATGAAAAATATGGTTTATTTCGTACTGATTTGAAAATTGCATCTGATTTTGATTTATTTGTTAGATTTTTATTTGTGCATAAAATAAGCTATTATTATAATAAAGAAGTAATTGTCAAAATGAGGTATGGGGGAGTTAGCACATCATTTAGAAGTCTTTGGAGTAATAATACTGAGATATTAAAAGCCTGTAGATCAAATGGGATAGAGACCAATATCATTAAAATATTTTTGAGGTATTTTTCTAAACTCTTAGAATTAGTAACTAGGTGACGTGTGAAAGTGCTAATAAAATCAGCTTATTCAAAATATATATTTGATTTAGTATTTGGATCACTATTGTTGTTGGTGTTTTTAGTTCCTATGCTTATAATTGCTATTGTTGTCAGAATTACATCTAAAGGGCATGCACTTCATTGGTCAAATCGAGTTGGAAGAAATAATTTGATTTATAAAATGCCCAAATTTCGCTCAATGCGTGTTAATACTCCTGCTTTGCCTACTCATTTAATGAATGATCCAGCATCTTATTTATCTCCTATTGGTGGTTTTCTTCGTCGCTCTAGCCTTGATGAATTACCACAGCTATTTTCAATATTAAAAGGGGACATGAGTTTTGTTGGCCCTCGTCCAGCGTTGTTCAATCAAGATGATTTGATTGATTTACGAACTAAGAAAGGTGTGGACAAATTGTTGCCAGGTATTACAGGCTGGGCGCAAGTTAATGGAAGGGATAATCTTTCAATCACTGAAAAGATGGCGTTAGATTTAGAATATCTAAATCGGCAATCTTTTTGGTTTGATATAAAAATATTATGGATGACATTTTTAAAGGTTATGAAACGAGATAACGTGAGCCACTAAAAAAGATAATGTTAATTACTAAAATAAGGTGTAAAGATAGTTTTAACTAATATTCAATTTGTCTTTCTATTGTCGAAATTTTTAAAATTTCGCTAAGATACTCAGCTCTCCTGTTAACCCTATAAAACACGAAATTTCTAATTTCTTTAGTATATATTGGCGTTAATCTATCTTCTTACAGTTAAATCTTGATTGATTGAGCTGAGAATGGAGATGGCATTACCTATAATGCTCTTTGGGCCCACTGCTATATTTAGTTAAGGTTATAATTGAGCTACATACTCTTATTTTTACTGGAATTATAAAACTTTATGCGAGCAATAATTGCCTTTTTACGTAACGAACTGACTTTTGATAAACACCCTTAATAACTCTAAAAGAATTTATACTAACCCTAGTAAATAAAACTGATACGTATCCTTTGAGAAACATACTTATTAATTTGTCGCGATTTCAAAAGCAGCTTGTGCTTTTGTTTTTTGACTCTGTCACCCTTTTGGGTATATTACTTGCCTCGTTTTCAATTCGACTTGGATACTTATACGTTCCAGGGAGTGATCTTGTCTGGATGGTATTGGCTTCACCTATCATCGCCGTTCCTGTCTTTATGCGCTTCGGGCTATATCGAACAGTTATTCGTTATATTGGCTTTAAGGCGTTGTGGTCTATTGTCCAGGCAGTATCGCTGTATTCCCTGCTGTGGAGCTTGATTGGATTTATGGCTTCGGTTGATGGCATACCACGCTCCGTAATTTTAATTAACTGGCTCTTGGGTATTGTAATCATTGGTGGTTCGCGGATGGTTGGAAGCTGGCTACTCTCGGAGGACCAGAATAAAAAAACGACCAGAGTGATAATTTATGGAGCAGGCTCTGCAGGCAGGCAGCTTTTGATTGCTTTAACGCAGTCGGTTGAGTACATGCCGGTGGCTTTTATTGATGACAATGATCAGCTGGAGCGTCAATCTATTCATGGCATCGAGGTTTTTTCAAGAAAGGATTTAGATCTCCTGATTGAGCGAAAAAATGCCACTGAAGTGTTGCTCGCTATGCCCTCAATATCGATAATCCAGCGCAATGAAATTATCCATTTTCTGGAGCCTTATCGGTTACTTGTGCGCTCCTTGCCTGGCGTTTCAGAGCTTGCTCAGGGCAAGGTAAAGGTCGCCGATCTGCGTGAGGTCAGTATTAAAGACTTACTAGGCCGTGAATCTGTAGTTTCCAATAGTGAGCTATTGTGCCTTAATATTACCAATAAAGTGGTCATGGTGACCGGTGCCGGCGGCTCGATTGGCAGTGAGCTGTGCCGGCAGATATTATTATTGAAACCTCAAGTATTGATACTATTTGAGCAAAGTGAGCTCGCCCTGTATAGCATTGATCAGGAACTCTCAAGAGCTGCTATGCTCTCTATTAAGATACTGCCTATGCTTGGCTCTGTCACTAACAAAAATCGCTTAAGCCAAATAATGAAGCGCTTTGATGTGCATACAATCTATCATGCAGCGGCCTACAAGCATGTGCCGATGGTTGAGTATAACAATGCAGAAGGAGTCAGTAACAATGTTTTTGGTACCCTTAATTGCGCGCAGGTTGCGATCGATAATGGGGTAGAAACTTTTGTGTTGATTTCAACTGACAAGGCGGTGCGCCCAACCAACACCATGGGAGCAACAAAGCGAGTGGCTGAATTGGTATTGCAGGCCTTAGCAGTAGAGTGCAATACACGCTTTAGTATGGTACGATTCGGCAATGTATTAAACTCCAGTGGGTCAGTGATACCGCTGTTCAAAGAGCAGATTAAAGTGGGCGGGCCGATTACGGTGACCCATCCTGAAATCCTGCGTTATTTTATGATCATACCCGAGGCAGTAGAGCTAGTTATTCAGGCAGGCGCTATGGCGAAAGGCGGAGATGTATTTGTACTCGATATGGGTAAGCCTGTTCGAATTTTAGACCTGGCTAAAAAGATGATTCGTTTAAGCGGCCTTGAGGTTAAGGATACGCTTCATCCGGACGGCGATATTGAGATTGAGTTTACCGGTCTGAGACCAGGTGAAAAGCTTTATGAGGAGCTACTGATTGGTGATATTGTTTCCAAAACTGACAATCCAATGATCCTGAGCGCAGAGGAAGAAATGCTGACCTGGGATGATTTAAAGTTAATTCTTGATGGGTTAGAGCTGGCTGTTGATAGGGGCGATCAGTTTAAGCTGCGCCAGTTACTAGTAAAAGCTGTCCCTGGGTTTAAACCGCAAAGTGATATTATTGATATTTTGTACGAAGCTTGAGCCCTCAGTGATGAGAAATAGCTAGGGCTAAAACTGCACATTTTCTGAAGATATTCGGCCTTATAAAATCGCAATAGCCCTAGGGTTTAATTGCGTTTTTTTTGCTTGATTTTAAATAATGCCTTGTTGTTTGGCAAAATAATTGGTGGCCTGAATGAAGCCTTCAATGCTACCACAGTCAAAGCGCCTTCCTTTAAACTTGAATGCGATAACTTTAGATTGTTTTGCTTGAACAAGCAGAGCATCAGTAATTTGAATTTCCCCATTCTTGTCAGGTTCGATATTTTTGAGAATATTAAAAATATCAGGGGTGAGAATGTAGCGGCCAATGATAGCCATATTACTCGGCGCATTTTTCTCTTCAGGCTTTTCTATCATATTAGTAACTCGATAAGTATCATTTGAATTATCAACAAGATTGCCAGAGATAATTCCATATTTATGTGTTTGGTTCATCGGTACTTCTTCTATAGCTACAACAGAACATTGGTATTGGTTATAAATTTCAATCATTTGTGAAATTACACTATTTTTATCACTGTGACATAGGTCATCTGCTAATATAACAGCAAAAGGCTCGTCTCCGATAAGAGGCTCACCAGTAAGAATTGCATGACCCAAACCCAGCATTTGTTTCTGACGAACATAGGTAAAGGTAGATTTCTTAATTATCTCCTTAATTTCTTTTAGGAGGTGTTCTTTTGAAGTGCCACTTAATTGTGATTCCAATTCATGCGCATTATCAAAGTGATCCTCGATAGCCCTCTTGCCTCTTCCAGTGACAATAGCCATGTTAGTAATGTTGGCGCTCAGAGCCTCTTCCACCCCATATTGCATTAGTGGTTTAGTTAGTATTGGAAGCATTTCTTTTGGGACTGCTTTAGTAGCAGGCAAAAAACGGGTTCCATAACCAGCCGCAGGGAAAAGACATTTTTTAATCATTGATTACTACCTTTTTTATTAATTTTTTATAGTGATGTTATACCAGACGATTCGCTCTGCCGATCTAGTCAATCATATCAGGTAGAATTCATTCCTGATAACTTCAAATATTTTTCAAGAATTACCAAATAAAAAGCGCTATCTTAACTTTATAATTAAATATAAATTACTCATACTCCTTCAAGCAATATTGAATAACTTCATAGGCATCTTTTGAGCTTTTCATTTGATTATTAGCAATTTGTGTGTCATTAAAGCCAGAAAAATTACTTTCACTTTTAAAAAAATTAGCAATTTCTTGAAGTGTAATTGAGTTTTTAGATCCGATTTCTATGATGCCTTTTAATCTCAAATTATCAACTATTCTAGCTGCAGAGTAACTAACAGAAGTATAGGAATATCTTGTATTTGCCGAAATAAAAACATTATTTCCACTTAAAATGTCATGCAAGGTATCTTTAGTTCTAATTCCACCATACATTGGTCCAAGTCTTATCACTAAATTCTCATCGAAATTTACTAATTTTTCACATTCCCTTCTATACCTTCCATAAGTGGTATTAAGTTGAGTCCGAGCAGATAAGGAGCTAATGAGTACTATTTTTCTAGTATTACATAAATTAATTATTTCCTTGGTTTTTTCAATAGTTTCAGAAAAGTCTAACTCTGGATTTCTATTGGCGAAAAATCGCTTAGCTGGATTAGCTGCATGAATTACAATATCAGCAGGTTTAATTTTTTCTTCAATATTGTCACCCCTAATAACTTTAACTAATTTAAATTTACGAGATTCAATCTCATTACAAATATTTGAACCAACATAGCCATTTGCACCTATAACTGCAATACATTTAATATTATTTATTGCTTCTAGGGTCATAGTTATTTTTGTCGATGTATTCCTTATACTCATTGTCAAATTCAATTAAGTCTTCATAGATAATTGGTTTTTTACAATCATCCCAGGGTTTTGTTAGTAAAGAAATGCAAGTTGAGTCAATAATTGCATGGACAGCATGGGGAGTATTTGGAGGTATTCTAAAACATGTTCCTTTTGAAGCTAACATATTAACTTCTTGTCCTGATTTTGGATTTTTTGTTACCATTACTACAGAGCCTTCAACGATCAGAAAATATTCAGTAAACTCTGGATGCATATGATTCCCTCTAATTTTATTGGGTAAAAAATACAATAAATTAAACTCTGTTATGCTATCTTGAGGGATCCAAGTAAAAATGGCACCTCGACCATCTTGAACAGTACTTAAATTACAACTACTCTTTAAAACTTCGATATTGCCAAGCATGTTTGACATGAAATATCTCCTATAAATTAGTATGATTCAACTTTAATATAATGCGGGATTGGTAAAGGAATTACTAAGTAAGATTTTCCGCCCTTAGGTAATTTTCTTCTTATCAATTCTATAAAAAAATTATTATAATAGTACGGAAGAATTAGTATGTATTTGGGTATCTCGTTTAAATATTTTTCTTCTTCTACAATTGGAATCTCAGTACCAGTAGTAATTAGCCCAATTTTCTTCTTATTGTTATCAAGTATAAATTTTATTTTATCAGCTCCAATTCCGACAAATTGACATATCATATTTCCTTTAGTGCTTGCACCTAGAGCTACTAGTTTTCCATGATCCTCAACAATATGGTTTATCATGTTGCTTGTAACTTCTTTAATTACTTGAATTCTTTGGTTAAAAGCGAGTACTGAACTCAAGTTGTTAATTTCATATTTTCTTTCATAATCAATAACATCAGAAATGAGTTTAATATTTTTTGAGTTTTTCTTTACAACATGTACTCTTAAACTTCCACCATATGAATCCACTACTTTGGCCTTAATAATCTCCATTCCCAATGAGCCCAATAAAAAATTTAATGACCTTAAAGAGTAATATGCAACATGTTCATGCACAATATTATCATATATATTGTCTTGAAGCATTGTACCCAAGTAAGTCATTTGAATACACCATACAGTATCATTATTCATAATACTTTTAACTTCTTTACAAAATTGTACTGGATCATTCAAATGGTAGAACATTGCCACACTGTATATTAATTTAGGATTTTGAAAACCTTTAGCCCTATATTCATCAGAACTAAAAAGGCCCTCAACTCTTTCATAGTCATCAGAGGAAAAAACTGAATCAATACCTACTGCAGCATCAAAATTAACTCTTTTATTAACAGGTGTTTTCATAAGATTCAACATTGAACCATCATTTCCACCAATGTCAAGAATAGTATCATTTTTATTAAGACTTACAATTGACTCGGTTTCATCAATAATATCTTTTAGCTTATCAAGCATTGTCGCTGTACTTGCTGACTCATATGGATAATTCTCAAAGACATAATTAAGGTTATATTCGTTCGAAAGTTGAACCAGGCCACAGTCATTATTTGTACATTTAGTGAGATTCAAACTTGACGGTGAAATTTCTTTTTTATAATCAGAATTTTTCTCAGGGAAAACTGCAGAAGGGTATTGATCTCCAATAAATACATAATCATTACCTAAAGCACTATTGCATACTATACATTTTTCTCTTTTAATTGAAGAAATCAAATACAATCTCCTTAAGTTGAATGTTGCAATTTTATATCTTTAATTTATCAATAAGAAAGAAATATGTAAAGAAGTTTTTTAAAATTAATAACTCACTATGGACTATTTTGTTTTAAGTATGGATTTTATAATTAGAGATTGGTTAAACTCTAAGGTCTGCAAACATCATTACATTACAAAACCCTGATTGAACAACTATTGGTAAACTTGATTTTAATCATAAAAAGAGATAATAGAAATTAATGAATATTAATTAAGAAACATAATCTCCATTATAGGCAACCAATACAGCATTTTTAATCCCTTCTAATTTAGAAAGATCATTTACAAAACTTGTATCATCATTCTTTAGTCTAATTTCAACAGTTAATTCTACACTGCCATTTGAAACAGTTTTTGCTTTTAAATTATATTTTGTAATCTTGGATTCCATATAATTCATTACATTAGAGTGCTTTTCATCTTCATAGTTTATTATAAGTAAATATGGAGAGCTATTGCTTTTAATTCTTGTGAGCATTAACAATACAGCTGCTATTACAAGTGAGCCTGTTATTGAGATTTTAAATAGGCCAGCTCCATTTGTTATGCCAATGGAAATGGCCCAAAACATAAATACTATATCCATAGAATCCTTGATAGCAGTTCTAAACCTTACAATGCTTAGGGCACCGACCATGCCTAAAGATAAAATAAAATTTGAAGAAATTGTCATAATAATGAGTGAGGTAACAATTGAAACCATAACTAATGACACATTGTAACTTTGTGTATAAAGTACACCTTGAAATGTTTTTTTATATATATAAAAAATAAACATACCCATTAAAAATGTGATTAGCAATATTGCAGTAATATCGCTTATACTGAGTGTGCTTGCAAAATCTATATTAGAAAAACTTTTTTTAATAACATCTTGAAACCCTGTTTGTGTTTCCATAGTTTAAATCCTATTAACTAATTATCTTCCCAACTGTTTAATTTGGTAAATTTTCTACAAATTACATATTTTGATATAGCATATCTATCATTACTATTTATTTGCAATACATGTCTAATAAAATCTGGCAGAAAATTATCAAACTTTATTTCTAAAATCATTTTTGGCTCTTCTAAAACATCTATAGTCGGGATATCTTTATTAAAAATATCAGTCTCGTATAATCCAGTTTTTAAATATTTATCAAATGT
>Ga0075447_10001351_pt1 | contig 11566 bp, 7 predicted proteins | sample CoawatmetaG10DNA_FD_72352 | JGI IMG/M metagenome (GOLD analysis project Ga0075447, IMG submission 72352) | Marine microbial communities from the West Antarctic Peninsula - Coastal water metaG104-DNA | ecosystem: Environmental > Aquatic > Marine > Coastal | place: Atlantic Ocean: West Antarctic...
ATAGATCAAACCTTTAACCAGATTGCACAGCTGATTATTGAAAAAAATCCAGATATTATTTTGCTTCAAGAATTACATGACAATGCCAAACGCACAGACTACGAAGACCAGCTTGAAAGGTTGTTGAACTTACTTCCACCTGAATACAACAACTACAGTGAAAGCTTTTACTGGCAAGCAGGCTTTGTGCCTTTGCCCCAAATTATGGGCTCTGTGGGCATGAAACTAGCTGTTATTTCTAAATATAAATTAGGTAATGCACTGCGCCACCAGCTTGCTACTATCAAAACTGACCCCATAAGTGATCAATTCAACTTTCGCAGGGCTATACAAGAAGTAAGCTTGCCTATTAATAATGGTAGCCAGCTTACACTAATGAACACCCACTTTGACGCCTTTGCCCAAGGCTCTAACACCATGCAACAACAAGTGGCTTATTTAGAAAAATTATTAACTGATAAAACTGCCAAAGGGCAACCATGGATGATTGCGGGAGATTTAAATCTACTACCCCCTGGCCAGTATGAAAATATGGATGCCACGGCGCGTAGTTACTATCAACCAAAAAGTGAATTAACTGGTATTTATCAACAGTTCAATGTGATCCCAAGCCTAGAACAGGCCAACGGCGCTAATGCCAAAGAGTGGTTTACTCACTTCCCTAACAGGCTTGAGGTCACTGCCCCTGATAGAACCATCGATTACTTTGTGCATAGCGATCAATTGCAGGTAGAAGACGCTAAAGTACTGCAGAAAAACACCTGGCATATTTCTGATCATTTGCCGATGATTGTGACTATCGCTATACCCTAAGGTCGTCACTACAAAACATCACAGCAATGGGGACTTTATCTGCATAAACTGCTATATTTCGCGTTATGGAACAGTCTGAATTATTTGAAGCCCCAAGCCCGTGTATCGGCGTATGCGAAAATAGCCCAAAGGGTTATTGCAAAGGATGCATGCGTTCACGTGATGAGCGTTTTGGATGGCATGAAATGAACACAGGCGAGCAGCTTCAAGTGATGAAACTGTGTGCTAGGCGTTATCAGCGGGTTATGGAGCGCAAACAAGCAAGAGCCAATGGTGAGGTGAACCTAGAGCTGAACTTTCCAGACCCTTCAGAACCTAAGTCGCCTCAAAGTAATTTACTATGATAACGTTGCTGGCCCCAAACTACGCAACTGGGGTCATATGTTGCACCATAAGCTGCAAACTCTGGCGACCACGAAACTCATTAATATCTAATCGATATACCAAATCTGCCTGCTCACAGGTGCTAGGCCAAACCGCTAAGTCTATGTTGAAATAAATAGCATCCACAAGCTCTCCGGTTTGAAGATCTGCCAACACCAGCTTCAAGTGTTTCTCCCCTACAATACGCTGTTGCACTAAAACAAAGCGACCGTGAAATGTAGGTTCTTCAAAACCCTGACCCCAAGGCCCTGCTTGTTGCAATAAAAAGGCCTGATTAAGCTGCAGCTCTTGGGCACTTAATTGGCCATCAGAGCGCCACTCTTTAGCTAACAAGCTATCTGGAAGATGTTCTTGGGCATAGGTGTCTAGCGCCTCTTTAAAGGCTTCAAAATTATCAGCTTTAATGCTTAAGCCCGCGGCCATGGCATGGCCACCAAACTTGATAATAAGCCCAGGATTATGCGCATCTACTGCTGCTAAAGCGTCACGCAAATGAAATCCAGCAATACTACGACAAGAGCCTTTTAGAGTATCGGCATCTCCCATAGCAAATACTAGTGCAGGCCTGTGCCACTTTTCTTTAATACGAGAGGCCACAATACCTACTACACCCTGGTGCCAATCTGGGTGAAACAAACACACGCATTTTGGTAGTTCTTGGTCTTGGCTAGACTCTAAACGCGTTAATATGTTACCAGCTTGTTGCTGCATATCTGCTTCAATATGACGCCTTTGTGCATTGAGCTCATCTAATTCTTGCGCTAGTTGGGCGGCAATATGCTCATCATCACTTAACAAACATTCAATGCCCAAGCTCATATCTTCCAGCCTTCCCGCTGCGTTAAGCCTAGGCCCTATACTAAAACCAAGGTCTGTGGCTTGTAAGTTATAATGCTGGCGTTTGGCTACTGCCAATAACGCTAATATCCCAGGCCTAGCTTTACCTGCACGAATACGTGCCACACCCTGGGCTACCAAAATACGGTTGTTGTGCTCCATAGGCACTAAGTCTGCTACCGTGCCTAAAGCCACTAAGTCTAAATATTGCGCCATGTTAGGGGCTTTTATGCCTTGCTGATCAAACCAACCCTGTGTTTGTAGCTGCCTACGCAAAGCTGACATAACATAAAAAATAACCCCAACACCTGCGGTGGACTTAAACGGAAATTCACAACCAGGTTGATTAGGATTAACAATAGCATCGGCATCGGGCAATGTCTCAGCGGCTAAGTGATGGTCTGTCACTACTACTTTTATACCTAGTTCATGAGCACGAGCAACGCCTTCGTGGCTAGCAATGCCATTATCTACAGTAACAATTAAATCAGGCTCTATAGCTTTGGCGTAATCCACTAACGCAGTGCTTAGGCCATAACCAAAATCAAACCGGTTGGGCACTAAATAGCTTACATTTTTGGCGCCCATAGCACCTAAAGCTAGCAATGCAAGGCTGGTACTGGTGGCTCCATCACAGTCAAAATCACCCACAATAAGGATGTTTGCCTGAGCTTCAAGGGCTTGCACTAGAAGCGTTACCGCAGTGTCTATGCCTTTAAGCTGATGGTAAGGAAGAAGTTTTTTGAGTTGATAATCCACTTGTGCAGGATCATTGATGCCACGGTGAGCAAGCACACGTGCAACAAGAGGGTCAAATGCTGCGTCTAGAGCAGCATTGGATGTGCCTAAACGCAAGCGAACTGACATATATACGCTCTTAAATCTTACTGGTGATGTATTGCTGCACCACTAAAAGGTCGTTATCTAATACTTCACAACGCTCCTTTCGTTCTAGCAAATCAGCCAAGTGGTTTGGCAATTGTGGCGTAGGTTGCCCAGCCTTAATGACGGCTTCAGGAAACTTAACCGGGTGAGCTGTGGCCAATGTGACCATAGGCACATGTGGGTGTTGATTACACACTCGACCAGCTTCCACACCAATAGCACTGTGTGGGTCTAGCAAATAGTTATGCCCTTGTGCTACTTGGCTAATCACATCACAGGTAGTGTCATCATCAACACGGTGGCTAGAAAATAGCTCTCGTGTTTTTTCCCAGCGTTGTGGCTCTAAACTATCGGCAGTGCCGTTATTTAGATCCTCTAATAACTGACTTAAAGCTGCGCCATCACGATCATATAAATCAAATAACAAGCGTTCAAAATTACTGGACACCATAATATCCATGCTAGGAGACAAGGTTTGTACTAGCCCATGCTTTTGGTATTGATTGGCACTAATGCAACGATGCAAAATATCATTTTCGTTGGTAGCCACAACAAGCTGCGCAATGGGTAAACCCATCTTTTGAGCTAAATAGCCTGCATAAATGTCACCAAAGTTACCGGTAGGTACACTAAAGGAAACCTTGCGATGAGGCCCTCCCAAAGCCACTGCGGCATAAAAATAGTAGACAATCTGAGCCATAATACGAGCCCAATTAATTGAATTTACTGCGCCGAGCTGTCCGCCATTTAAGAAAGACTGATCTGCAAAACTTTGTTTAACCATTTGCTGACAATCATCAAAATTACCACGCACAGCAATGTTGTGAATATTATCACCGATTAAGGTAGTCATCTGGCGGCGCTGCACTTCTGACACGCGTTCATGGGGGTGCAGGATAAACATTTCTACACGTTTACTATGTTTACACCCTTCGATAGCGGCAGAGCCTGTATCGCCAGAAGTAGCACCCATAATCACTAAATGCTTGTCACGTTTAATCAGCGCGTTGTCCATTAAACGGCCCAACAACTGCAAGGCAAAATCTTTAAAGGCTAAAGTAGGCCCATGAAATAGCTCTAACACCCATTCGTTTTTATCTAGCTGAACCAATGGCGCCACAGCCTTATGATTAAAACCGGCGTAGGTTTCATCCACCATCACTTTCAGCTCACTACTACTAACATCTGCTTCAACAAACGGCAATAAAATTTTATGGGCTAGATCGGCATAATTAAGCTTGGACCAAGATGCAATTTCTTCATGACTAAATTGAGGTAATGTTTCTGGCACATAAAGACCACCGTCACTGGCTAGGCCTGTGAGCAACACATCTTCAAAGCTAAGGCTTGGGGCCTGACCACGTGTACTGATATAACGCATAATTTTTTAGCCGCCTAAGTTTTCAACACGAATACGAGTAACTTCACCGTTCACATCGGCCAAGGCTTCAATAGCTGCGATGGCGCTATTCATATGGCCCTCTACTACTGGGCGAGTCAATATAATCACAGGCACTTGGGCTGACACATGAGTGTGTTGGCGAATAGCTTCAATACTAATGCCTGCATCACCCAAAATTTGAGTAATTTGAGCCAAAACACCAGGCTTTTCAGACACGTTCATACGCATGTAAAAGGCAGTAACGACCTTTTCCATAGGTAAAATAGGGCTATCGGACATAGTTTCAGGTGAGAAGCCTAAAGATGGCATCCGTACTGTTTGATCTAAAGACATGTCCCGTACAATATCTACCAAATCAGCTATTACAGAAGAGGCAGTAGGCTCTGCGCCAGCGCCAGCGCCGTAATACATAGTGGGACCTACTGCGTCGCCTTCTACTAAAACGGCGTTCATCACGCCATTCACATTGGCGATTAAACGTTTTTCTGGAATTAATGTAGGGTGGACACGCAGCTCTATGCCTTCTGGCGTGCGACGCGTGAGGCCTAGGTGCTTAATTCTAAAACCTAAAGATTCGGCATTAGCCACATCTTGTGCTGATATTTTGCTGATACCTTCGGTGTAACACTTGTCAAATTGCAAAGGAATACCAAAAGCAACAGAAGATAAGATAGTTAGCTTATGAGCCGCATCGATGCCTTCTACGTCAAAGGTAGGATCAGCTTCGGCATAACCAAGCTCTTGTGCTTCTTGCAACACGTCGGCAAATGCACGGCCTTTATCACGCATTTCTGTAAGAATAAAATTGCCTGTGCCATTGATGATGCCTGCTAACCAGTCAATACTGTTAGCAGCCAAACCTTCTCTCATCGCTTTAACGATAGGAATGCCACCTGCGATAGCCGCTTCATAAGCTACCACTACATTATGCTTAGCAGCTGCTTCAAAAATTTCATTACCATGCACTGCAATCAAAGCTTTGTTGGCTGTAACCACATGCTTACCATTTCGGATAGCGGTAAGCACCAGCTCTTTGGCAGGTTCATGACCACCAATAAGCTCTATCAAAACATCCACATTGGGGTTGTTGGCTACGGCAAAAATGTCATCCGTGATGCTTGTGTCACCAGTGTCACAATTCATGTTTGGACGACGCTGCGCAATCTGTTCAACCACAATAGTGCGGCCCGTGCGGCGGGTGATTTCCTTGCTATTACGTTCTAAAACGTTAAACGTACCGCCACCCACGGTGCCAAATCCACAAATACCAACTCTTACCGGTTTCAAGGTAAACCCCATTGCGAAAAAATTCGCATATCAATTAATGTATAAAACAAGGCGCATATTGTAGCCTAACAGGCTTTGCCTGTCAGCTTATAAGCAGAACGAAAACGCTGTTAAAGAATGCCCAAGCGCTTAGCCATTTCTTCTGCTGGCACATAACCAGGCATAAGTTGGCCAGAATCTAACACTATGGCTGGAGTGCCAGTAACGCCTATGACCTCACCCAGTGCATAATGCGCAGCCACAGGGTTATCACACAGTTCAGGGGAGTCTTGAGGGCTTTGTTTATTGTGCGAACGAAGCTTGGCCTGTGTTAAAAACTCATTAGGGTTTTGCGCACACCAAGAGTCTACCAATACCTGGTAGCTAGCCGATTGTAGGCCTGCGCGAGGAAAGGCTAGGTACCTCACTTCGATACCATAACCATTTAGCTGATCCATTTCTGCATGTAGCTTTTGGCAATAAAAACAGTCGACGTCAGTGAATATAGTAATACTGGCCTTTTTTTCACCTTTAGCAGGAAACACCCATGCTTTTTGAGCTGCATCACTTTGCATAGCGATAAGTGTCTTTTTTAAACTACTGGCTTGGGTTAAATTAACTAGCCTTGCACCAATAGGGTTTTGAAACATAGAGCCTGCAAAGAAAAAAGTACCATCTTCATGCATATAGATTTGATCACCTGTGTTAAGCACGATGTCATACATGCCTTCCATCGGTGTGGGCTCAATACTTAAGGCCTTTATGTCTGGATTTATTCTTGCCAAACCAGCCTCTAACTTGGTGTAATCTGCAGCCAACGCAATAGATGCGAAAAAAGACAATGAAAAAATTAATCTGGTGGCCGTTTTAATAGTCAGTAAACGCATAATAAGAGTCTAGCCTCTGGGATGGTGTTGTGAATGTAAATTTTGTAATCGCTGCGTAGCCACATGAGTATATATCTGTGTGGTTGATAAATCACTATGGCCTAAGAGTATTTGAATCACCCGTAAATCGGCACCATGATTTAATAAATGTGTGGCAAAAGCATGCCTTATTACATGGGGAGAGAGCGGCTTTTGAATTTGAGCGGTAATACCATGTTGTTTTATGCGGTGCCAAAAGGTTTGCCGAGTCATATGTTGGCCCCTGTTGCTTGGGAATAGCACGCCGCTTGCAGTGACTTTTAATAGCTGCGGCCTTGCTTGCTTAATATATTTTTGCAGCCAGTCTTGGGCCATCTCACCAATAGGCACTAAACGCTCTTTGGACCCTTTACCAAAGACTTTAACCACACCAGAGGCCAGATTGAGCTGATTCATATCCAGCTCACACAGCTCACTTACTCGCAACCCGCAGGCATATAAAAGCTCAAGCATCGCCCTGTCTCGAAGGCCGATGTTTGTGGTGATATTGGGCGCTGCCAATAAAGCTTCAACATCTGCTTCTGTGAGTGATTTAGGAATGGGGCGCCCTTGCTTGGGTGCATCAATCAATGACGCAGGGTTAGCCTGTAAATGATTTTCACGCACCATGTATTGGTAAAAGCCTTTAATACTAGACAAGTGCCTAGCTAAAGAACGCGGCTTAATACCTTCTTTAGAGCGCTGCGCCAAAAAGCTCATCAAATCATTTGCTTGCGCTGCAACCAAAGTTAGATTACGCAGTTTAAGGTATTCATGCAGCTGATGCAGGTCTGTGTTGTAACTTACAAGGGTGTTTTTACTCAAGCCTTTTTCTAGCCATAGTGAGTCTGTATAGTATTTGATAAATTGAATATCATTACTCATTAATCAGCTAATACCTTGGATTATTATTTGAGGCAAAGGTTCTGGAGCAGTGCCTGCATTGCTAAGAGTATAGTATGTAAAAGAAGTATTGTATCTAAGTGCGCGAAGCCCTTTTAGAATCTGTTATCAAGTTTAGACCAAAAAACGCGCGTATCGCATTTATCGTAAGCTTAAACTCAACTTACGTATAAAACCTAGGAAACGTCTTGTAAGGAAAAAGTGAGAAGCTTGATCAGTCACAATATTAATTAATAAATGTTGATCGATGGGCTTATGCCTGGCCAGCTCGCTAATGAAAAAACTACAGGCTATTTAACGTGTGAGGTATAAGTAGTTGAACCATTACTTTTTTGATAGCATTGAAAATGTCCGAAATCGTGCACCTCAATGACTTTAGATCTGCACTAACCAGCGTCCAAATATGGTTTAAGCGGTATTACAGTAATGATAAGTTGGCCGCTGCCTAAATCTCTACATTTAACCTAGGTTCTTAATGGGATATTAAACCCTTCGTTAAAGCTCTTAATTCCTTGTTATGTCATTAAAAAGCCACCCAAGCAAGCTTGGGTGGCGCATACACCCAGCCGCTGGGCTGGGCAAAAGTGCCAAAGTGTCAGATTAATTCTTTAGGCAGCGAACACTGCGTTGGGTCGTAAAATTGTGCAATATCCTACCGATCTTGTCATCAGTGGTGCGCAGGGCTCGTATGTAAGCTTTTGTACCGCCTAAATTTTGGGTAGAGCTCCACCAACTTCCAATTGGACCCTCAAAGCCAGAAGAGCCGCCTACTTTTAGTGCTGCACCTTCGTTTGTGCCACGCCAACTATTGGAGGAATCTTGATGAGCAAGACTCAGGCCTATATAACCTTCTAATACTTTCCAGTCGTCATCAGATGGTAAGCGCCAACCACTAGGACAAACATTCATTGCTGCATCCCAAGTGTAGAGATAACCGTCTGATGAGTCAGTCCGATAATCCGTATCTAGCGTATTATTTAAAGTGGGTACGAATGAAACATTAGACGCACTCCACTTTTGCGTGCCGAAAAGGATAAAATTAGTCACATCAATGGTGATATTAGCACTTTGTGAGTCCGTGTCAGCCTTGGTGATCTCCACAGTAAGCGTGTAGCTAGGCGTGGTTTCAAAATCAAGCTCGCCACTATCAGCTACGGCAATTTGTCCATCGGCACTAATGGCAAAGGCGTCATTGGTATTGCCACTGGTAATACTAAAGCCTGTGGGGCCACCTGTGGTTTCTAGCACTGCACCCACATTAGCACCGTTGGCTGAGTTCTCATCAATTTCAAGCATTTGAGCGCTGATACCGATTGCACTGCCTTCATTCACGTTGGTCACAGTGATGGTAATCACTGCGTTCTGAGAGGTCGTGTCAGCCTTGGTAATCTCCACTGCAAGCGCGTAGCTAGTCGTGGTTTCATAATCAAGCTCGCCAGTAGTCGCCACGGTGATTTGTCCAGAGTTACTAATGGCAAAGGCGTTGTTCGTATTGCCACTGGTAATGCTAAAGCCTGTGGGGCCACCTGTGGTCACTAGCACTGCACCCACATTAGCACCGTTGGCTGAGTTTTCAGCAATAGAGCGGCTTTGAGCGCTGATGCCGATTATCTTAATTGCATCTACCAAGGCTTGGATTTGTGCAGTCGTACTCACCGCTTTATTCGCCACCGCTGAATTAACTGCAGTAATATCGTCTACCGTAACACCTGTAACACCAACATCAGTATAGTGTCGTAAAGTAGGTGCAGTGCCTGTGCCTTCGTAAGCCTTAATAATAGCGATAGCTAAATCACCTCTAAAACTTCCCTCTCCAGCACTTGAAATAATATTTCCTGAAGTTGTGCCATTAGTAATATTATTATCACCAGAATTAGTGACGAAGTTGTGAATTGCTGTAGCAATATCAACCACTTCTGTTCCTGAATTACGTCCTTCAATGGTTCCAACAGCAGACCCATCAGAACCCTGCAGGTCTGCTAGGAGTGCCGCCATAGTATCCGTTGGGTTATCATCGCCAGAGTTTTCACCCATCTGTGATATTGCAGCAAGTATAGTAGCGAACTTACCAGCGCCATCATTTGTCACTATGGCGGTGTTTATATCAGTGGGAATGGCGCTGGTAATATTAATAGAACCAAGACCAAATGCAGTCGCCACTTCAGCATTTATAGCTGCAATGTTGCTAGCTAAGGCAGTGCCTGCGTTAGTATCTGCCATTTGATAAGCTATTTCAGACAAGGGTGTTGCCACCATAGTTACGCCACCGGTGCCTGAGTATCTTATTGCTGCACGAATCTTTGGTGTAACGACACTGTCGCCAGTTGCTTCGTCCGTATACGCACCACTAGTACATTCTGAATAAACCAATCCGCTTGGTAACACTACATTAGACAGGGAAACTAAGCCATCAAGCCCTGTTGATCCTGAACCATTGGCAATAGGTATGCCAGCAGCATTGAATAAAGTGCATGTTGCACCAACGGTCACAGCATTGAAGTCACCAAGTACCACGCTAACGCCATTTAAAAGCTTTTCAACACGAATCTTGTTAGATCTTTCAACATAATCTAAATCCGTTAAGCTAATTCCACCTGAATCTTCGAATGCTTTGTCTGCTACTTTAAGGCGACCTGATGTCGGATTAGCGCTATAGGGTAACTGTACTCTTAAGGTTGCATAAGCAGATCGGTTGGCCGTGTTAGAGTTTTTAGTGCCCACTTCAAGGGTGGTGGAAGCGTTAATATCAGCTTCAATGCCCAAGTGAGTACCTTTGATGTCTTCACCTGTGACGGCATCCCAATAGTATTGAGTGCCTTTGATTCTTGCCCACGGTAAGTAAGGCATTTGGCCCGTTAGCCTGATGTCATATCCTGCGAGGGGCTCTTCGGTATAATCTCCTATCACCACCTTGCTAGATAGTGGGTGATATTTATTAGCATTGGCACTAAAGTTAGCTCTTTGATACTCCAAACCAAGGGAGGCCCGACTGTGCTTAGATTCCGTTTCATAATCGGTAAAGAGGTTAACGCCTGCAATAGCCTGCCCATCTTCTAGCAAGTAACGCTGACCGATACCTAAGTTAATAGTGGCGCGGCGCTCACCATGTTTTCACCTGAACTAATTTGGGCTTGAGTAAAGGTCAATTGAGTCGATGTGTCTGTGAGATCACTTAAAGGCTGAATGGTTTTAATGCTGAATTGTGGGTTTTTTGTTTCCAACTGGCGCAGTGAAACCTGCGTTTTACCATGACCTTTGCTATTTACTACTTCATTCGCTTTTTGATTAATTAAATCTTCAGTTTTGTTAATTGCCGTTTGTGTTAAAGAGCTAGATACCTTATCGCTTAGCTCATTAACCTGAGCCCCATCAAGGGCCGATCGAACGTTTGCAAAAGCACTGGAAGATAAAGCAAAATGTGCGCTTTTTTGACCGTTGGCTTGGGCGGCTGACTTTTGCTCTTGGTCAAGACCAAGCTTACGGCCAGAGTTCATGGATATTTTATTTTTCACATCTTTCGCATCACCAGCAGGGGTAGCGCAAGCAGAGAGAATTAGCGTTAAGAATACTAAGGAGCCAAAAAATTTCACTTTTTTAATTACACTAAAATGCTGTATAAGCATCAAAGTGCGCTCAATAATTATAACCCATACCGTCCAACTCATACTCTATCCTTGTCTGATAAAACAGCCGGTAAGATATCATAATACTGCATTATTACAAGTTATTTTTATAAAAAATAATATTATATAAATGTTTCAATATTAGTATAAAAGATTGAAATGTGTTTTTTCAAAGAAGATAAATCAAGTGTTTTAGGTACAAGGCTTTCTGGGTGGGGGTAACGTTATCCTATATAAAAGCAACCTAAAGTCTCTTATCACCTTTGGAGCCTTTAGATGTTGATAATATAGCTGTGTTCCTTTCCTACCTTTGGCAAATTTTAAAATAAATAGAATTGAAAACTACTCTGTTGATAAGCTTTTTAGAATTATTTTAAGCCAAAAAAAACCGCACCTAACACTAAGTTAAGGGCGGTTTTTTTATTGGCTTAAGCTTAACGCTTACCCAATTTTTCCTTAATACGTGCTGCCTTACCAGACAAGTCGCGCAAGTAGTACAACTTAGCTTGACGCACGTCACCACGACGCTTAACAGAAATACTGTCAAC
>Ga0075447_10001352_pt1 | contig 11565 bp, 10 predicted proteins | sample CoawatmetaG10DNA_FD_72352 | JGI IMG/M metagenome (GOLD analysis project Ga0075447, IMG submission 72352) | Marine microbial communities from the West Antarctic Peninsula - Coastal water metaG104-DNA | ecosystem: Environmental > Aquatic > Marine > Coastal | place: Atlantic Ocean: West Antarctic...
TGAAATTGCAGAAGTAATTGTTGTTGCTCCAAGTGAGAATAAGTCTGCAGCAAGTAGCTCATTAACTCTTGGAAGGCCATTAAAGCCAATTCAAATTGAGAAAAATATTTATGCAATTGACGCAACGCCTACTGATTGTGTTCATTTGGCATTGTGTGGTTTTATAAAGGAGCCAATTGATTTAGTGGTAACTGGTATTAATTTTGGGGCTAATCTGGGGGACGATACCATCTATTCTGGAACGGTTGCTGGGGCAATAGAGGGGCGATTTTTAGGACTTCCATCAATTGCAATGTCCTTGGCTAGTTGGGAGTGCAATCACTTCGAGACAGCGGGAGAAATTGCTAAGAGATTAGTTACCCAAATTGATAAATCCAAACTATCTTACAACACAATTATTAATGTTAATGTTCCAGATATTCCTCTGAGTGAAATTAAAGGTATTAAGAGTACTCGTCTAGGAAGTAGAAATAAATCTGCCCCAAGTGTAAAAGATAAAAAGGATTTATCCCTCTTTTGGATTGGTGAAAATGGTGAGGAGGCTGATAATGGAGAGGGTACTGATTTCCATGCAATTTCAAATAATTTTGTTTCAGTAACCCCACTTCAGATTGATTCAACTAAGTATAGCGAAATGACAATTTTATCTAGCTGGCTTAATGATTTATGATTAAAAGGTTACATAATTTTATAATAAGGCTGAAGATAGATTATGAACTGTATATTATGTGAAAAGAAAAATTTTAAAATTGTTTCTAGCATAGATTCTAAAAATAACTCTCCTTTAAAAGTTGTTTTATGTAAAGCTTGTGGAATGATTCAGCAAAATCCTATACCTTCTGAAGATGAAGTTAATGAGTATTATTCCAATGAATATAGGCAGGACTATAAAAAAACATATATACCTAAAATAAAACATGTTTTTCGTGCAGGAAATCTTGGATTAGAGCGTATTAGCTTTTTAAAAAATAGAGGTATTAATAATGGGAAGCTTCTTGATGTTGGTGCAGGAGGTGGAGAATTTACATATTTATCTAGTAAATTAGGTTTTATGTCTCAAGGAATTGAGCCAAATGTAGGCTACTCAAGTTATGCACGAGAAGAGTATGGAATTAAAATAGAGACTGGACAACTATCTGATATTGATGATAAATTTAATGTTATTACGATGTTTCATGCTTTAGAGCACATTCCCAATCCAGTTAAAACTTTTGAACTATTATTTGGTTTATTGAAGGAGGGCGGTCATCTATTAATTGAGGTTCCAAATATTGAAACAAATGACGCCTCTCCTCATAATATATACTTTAAAGCCCATATCCATTATTTTAGTGCGTCTACATTAGTTTCTGCGGCAAGTAAATATTTTGAAAAAATTGATATAGTTAGTGATTCAAATCTTAGGGTTTTATTTAAAAGAAAAGAAGTTGTTAGTAATTTGATATTGCCATCATTTGAACATGTCGCCCAAACAACTAGGAGACTTCAAAAAAAAGGGTGGCTTGAATATATTTTTAAAGCAGGTGGCTATAAAAAACTACCTCTAAGACTTAGTAAAATTTTTATTGAATCTCGAATACCCCATAATAGCGGTATTAAAACTCTAAATGATATAATTAAATATCATTAAAGACGACAAAAAAGTCACTTATACGTGTCCCTTAAACCAACTGTTTTATTAAATATTAATTTATCTTCTAATTGATTGTCACGACAGTAATAACCTTCACGTTCAAATTGGTACACTTTTTCCATTTTAGCAACTGATAAATTAGATTCAACAAACCCATTTTTTATCTTAAGTGAGTCAGGGTTCAATATTGATGGAAAATCATCAAATTTTGAAGGACTTGATTCTAAAAAAAGGCGGCCATAAATCCTAAATTCAGCTTCTAAAGCACTACTTGCCTCTACAAAGTGTATAACACCTTTAACCTTTCGACCATCAGAAGGATTTTCCCCTAAAGTCTCAGGATCATATGTGCAGTAAATAGTTTTAAAATTACCATCCATATCATTATCAAAATGAGTTGCTTTGATAACATAAGAGTTTCTTAATCTAACTTCTTTGTTTAAAGCTAGTCTCTTATATTTATTATTTGGAGAAACCTCTTTAAAGTCTTCTCTGTCTATGTATATTTCTCTACTAAAGAAAATTTCTCTAGTACCCATCTCTTTGTTTTGAGGATGATTAGGAGCTCTAATAGATTCTACTTTATTTAAAGGGTAATTTTCAATTACCACCTTAATTGGGTTAATTACAGCCATTGATCGAGGAGCTATAGAATTTAAGTCATCCCTGACACATGATTCTAAAATTGAAACATCAGTCAGACTATTAACTTTTGATACTCCAATTGCTTCTGAAAATTTGATTATTGAAGCTGGAGTGTATCCACGACGTCGCAGTCCAGAAATCGTTGGCATTCTAGGATCATCCCATCCAGAAACATGATTATTATCTACTAAAAGTTTCAAGTTCCTTTTAGAAGTAGTTGTAAATTCAAGATTTAACCGAGAAAATTCATACTGATATGGACGGCTAGGAGTGTTAAATTCAGATAAATTTTCTAATATCCAATCATATATGCGTCGATTATCTTGAAACTCCAAAGTACAAATAGAATGAGTAACTCCTTCAATTGCATCTCCAATACAATGAGCAAAATCATACATTGGATAAATACACCAATCATCATTTGTTTGGTGGTGAGTTTCAAATCGGATACGATACAGTGTGGGGTCTCGCATACACATAAAGCTAGAGGACATATCAATTTTGGCTCTTAGTACGCATTGTCCTTCTGTGAATTTACCTGCTTTCATTTTGCTAAAAAGATCTAAATTTTCTTTGGTATTTGTATTACGATATGGGCTATTTTTCCCAGGCTGTTTAAGAGTTCCACGATACTCACGCGTTTCGACGCTATTTAAAAAACATACGTAAGCTAATCCTTGAGAAATTAGCTCTTCAGCATACTGATAAAACTTATCAAAATAACTTGAGCTAAATTTAACTTCACCATCCCAATTAAAGCCTAGCCAAATAATGTCCTCCTTTATGGATTTAACATATTCAATATCTTCATTGGTAGGATTTGTATCATCAAATCTAAGATTACAAAAGCCATCATAATATTTAGCAGTTCCAAAATTAAGGCAAATTGATTTTGCATGACCAATGTGAAGATAGCCATTTGGCTCTGGTGGAAATCTAGTTTTTATGAAACTATGTTTCCCATTTTCCAGATCATCATTAATAATATTTCTAATGAAATTTGTATGTTTTATGTCTTTACTTTGAGGATTCATGTCTATCGTTAGTAATGATAAATTTCACTTTAATAATTATATCATTAAAAAACGAAATTAATTTGTGACGCTAATAATGTGAATGAAGCTGTAAAATAGTTTTCATGAGAATAGCAATAGTTAAACTTTCAGCAATTGGTGACATTATCCATACGATGATTGTACTTCAGTATATTAAAAATATATATCCTGAATCAATAATAGATTGGTTTGTTGATGAATCATTGAAAGGTGTTGTAGAAAATAATCCTCATATCAATAAAATTCACACTATAAGTTTTAAAGAGGCCAAGAAAAAAAAATCAGTTATATTCTTTTTTAAAGAGGTTATTAAATTAAGGAAATTAACAAAATATGATTTAGTAATTGACATTCAAAATTTACTTAAGTCTGCTCTTGTTTCTAGAGTGATACCCTCTAAGAAAACTATTGGACTTGATAAGAGTTCATGCCGAGAAAGTTACGCTTCAATATTCTATACTCATAAGTATTTAGTAGAACATTCATTAAATATTATTAAACGTAATACATCTATTATTAATAAGGCATTAAATTTAAATATAACAAGTATTGATGTTGACAAAAAAAAACCTTTTTTATTTTTTAAGGATTCATCGAATGATGATTGTATTTCAAAAGAATTACGAAATATACTTTTCGTTCCAGGTGCTTCTTTTGATTCTAAGATGTATCCCCCTGAAAAATATGCTCAAATTTCAAATGAAATTAATGAAAACTTTATTGTCTTATGGGGTAGTCCATCTGAAAAACTAATTGCTGAACAAATTAAACTACTTTCTCCAGGAGTTTGTATTACAAATAAATTGTCAATCGATAAATTAAAAGCACTTATTTCTCAAGTTGACCTTGTTATTGGCTCTGATACTGGTCCAGTCCATATGGCTTGGGCACTAAATAAAGCTTCAATAACTCTATTTGGGCCAACACCTGGCTATCGAAATTCTTATACTACAAATATCAACAAAATTATTGAATCAGACTCAAAAGTTAACCCTTATAAAATTGATAAAAATGATAATTCAATAAAGAATATTGATGTTCAAGAAATAATCAGAGTTTCTAAAGAATTATTAAATAAGCAATATACATCTTTCAGTTAGTTATTACTTCTTTTGATTGATGAATAGAATCAAGAATAAATTTTGCATTTGAATCTAGTTCATTAATTTTATGACCACTTTTGACAAGAATAGTATTTGAAATACCTGAGCTGTTTCCAGCTATGATATCATTTTCTTTATCTCCTATAAGCCATGAATTTTGTATATCAATACCATACTTATGTTTTGCATCTTTAATCATGCCAGGCTTAGGTTTTCTGCAATTGCAGTTTGAATCTGGTAAATGAGGACAATGTAAAACATCTAAAATATCAACGCCATTTTTATTAAATTGAGCAATCATCCATTGTGTTATGATTTGATAGTCATCCTCAGTGAAATATCCACGAGCAATACCGGATTGATTTGTAATTACAATAATTTTATAATCTAGACTGGTTAAGTATTTGCAAGTCTCAAAAACACCATCAATAAATTCAAAGTCTTCTATTTTATATAAATAGTTTAGCTCTTTATTGATTACCCCATCGCGATCAAGAAAAATAGTTTTTATAGTCATTGAGTAAGGTCAGTATAATTACTACAATTTATTTTAATGGTTTCTAATGGTTGAAATGATAAATCTAAATAAGACTTATCAGGTATTACTTGTGTTGTTGTCATTTTTAATGCCACTAACAGTTTTTGGTGCTAATTTGATTATTGCTATTATTTGTATTCTTTGGCTAATTTCAGGTAACTATAAATCTAAATATCATCAAATAATTAGTAATAGGCTGATGTTGGCTTCAATTGTGTTTTTTTGTCTTCATGTATTAGGATTATTGTGGACTGAAGATTTGATTTGGGGACTTCACATTGTTCATAAAATGTGGTATTTTTTATTACTATTACCAGTTCTTTATACTATAGTTAAAAAAGATAATATCAGTCTATACATATCTGCTTTTTTATTAGCAATCACACTAACCGAAATCACCTCTTATTTAGTTTGGTTTGAAGTAATTGAGCCATTCAAAAATGCAACTGTAAAAAATCCAACTCCTTTTATGAGTCATATTTCATATAATCCTATCTTAGCATTTTCTATATATTTAGTAGCTCATCAATTATTTTTTAATAAAGATTTAACTAAAATTAAGTTATTAATTTATGGTTTTTTGGCAAGTTCTATGACAATTAATATGTTTATTACTGGCGGACGTGCTGGACAAGTAATGTTTTTTGCGATGATTGCGATTTTAATTTTTCAAATTTTTAATTATAAAAAATTAAAAGCCTTTGTTGTAATTTCTATTGTAATACCACTCATATTTTTTATAGCTTACCAAACTAGTAGCATTTTTCAAAATAGAGTTGATTTAACTATTCATAACATAGCTAATTTTTCAGAAAATCAAAACACTTCTATTGGGGAGCGCTTTGTATTTAATATCAACTCATTGGAGATAATTAAGCAACATCCTTTTTTTGGTGTTGGAACTGGAGATTTCAAGGTTGAATACAAGAGAGTTAATGAGGTGAATACTCCTTACATGGCAAATGCTGCGCATCCTCATAATATGTATACTTTAGTATTGGTTCAATTGGGCCTATTAGGACTCCTAAGTATGTTGTCTATTTTTTATTTTCAAATTAAATTATCCTTTAACGAGAAAAATAAGTATCTAAGAGATGTTGGTTTAACACTCCCCTTGTTATTCCTTGTTATTATGCTAAGTGATTCGTATTTATTGGGCCACTTTACTACTTTAATGTATGTGTTTTTTAGTTCTTTTCTGTATAAAAAAGCTTGAATAAACAAAAAAAAATTTTAATAATTATTCAACGCTCTAATGGGGATGTATTTCTTAGTTTATCTCTAATAAAAGCATTATATAAATTTTATAATTCTCCTTTAATTGATTTGTTAATAAATGACGACACTTACCAAACTGCCAATCTACTTCCTCATATAAATTTTATACATAAATTTTCTTACATTAAAAAAACTAATAATCATTGGACTCAAGAAAAAAATCTATTTTTTAAACTATTTAGAAAATACGATTTAAGCATTAATTTAACATCTAGTGATCGAAGCGTAATTTATTCAATTATAGCCAGTAAAAAATCAATTAGCGTTATTGAGAAAGATAATAGAAAATCTTGGTGGAAGAAAATTTTTCTTTCTAAATTTTATTTCTATGATAACAATATCCATATATTAGTTCAAAATTTAACACCCCTGAGTTTTCTTGCTATTGAACATGACTATGTTCAAAATCCAATTAATATTTCTAGTCAAATTTTAAAAAATATTCGTGCTAGATTAAAAAAACAAGGGATAAAGGATTTTATTATTTTTCATCCGTCAGCTCAATACCAATATAAAGTACTCCCAAAGCAATTGAGAAATGAATTACTATCTAGTTTAAGTAAATTAAACGTCCCAATAATTATTACTGGGGGTAAGGATAAAATTGATATGACTATCAAGCAAGAAATTCCTTTATTAGACAATGTGTATAATTTTATAGGTGAAACAACCTTGGAGGAATATTTTGCATTGAGTAAACTATCAATATGTTATGTTGGTATGGATACACTTAATATGCATATAGCTGCATCACAAAATAAGCCTATTTTTGCAGTATTTGGTCCAACAAAACTAAGTATGTGGTCACCATGGTCAAATACGCTTCAAAGTGCGGCATTTGATAATAAACCTACTCAAACATATGACAATATAACACTTTTTCAATCTTCTGCTCCTTGTAATGTATGCGGTAGCATTGGTTGTGGAAGTAATCACGGTAAAAATGAATTTTCTTATATTATAAAACCAGAAGATATTTTTAATAAAGTAGAAAAGTGGTATAAAAATGTTAAGCTTTAAAAAAGCATACACACTTCCATTTAAGTTTGAAATACCAAGTTATATCGACCAATTTCTTGATAGAAGATTATGGATTAAATCTTCACTTAAGCTGTTCAAGCGTTATTTATATATGGCTATAAATGGTCAAAATTCACTTGAAATATTTAACATTTCTGAGAATCATAAAAATATTTTATGGATTAATTTTTCAGCTCCTAGTCTAGGTGATAGCTTGATGGATTTATCAAGTCGGGTTCTACTAACTGATAAGAAAATTGACTTATTAACCGACAAGAAAAATGCAATTCTATATAAAGACGATGTAATTTTTTCTTCAGTATTTACAGAAAATGAAAAGGTTATTAGCAGAAATTATGACCTCATAATAATTGATTCATATAGTACGAGAAGCATTAAGATTAAAACTGAAGTTGCTAAACATATTTCTTTTTTAGGGATGTATGGTTATTTCAATGGGCCAGAAGTAAATCGAGTGCTCTTTAGTTTTCATCAGATGAATAATTTACTTGGGTACCCTAAAACTGAAAATGAAATAAATAAGTTGGCTAAATGTTTAATATCAATTTCAAATCAGGATTTAAATATTATAAAAAAATTTGACTTACCAAGTAACTTTATCACCATTATTATTGGTGGGGAATGGCAACATAGAACATATAAAAATTGGAGGTCTGTTATTAAACAGCTATTAATTAAAAATGAGAATTTAAAGATTGTACTTCTAGGCTCTATAAATGCTAAGGATGATGAAATAGAGATAATAAATAATTTTAAATCCCCTAGGTTGATTAGCTTCGTTGCAAAGCTCACCTTTAATCAAACTGCTCAAATAATTAGCCAGACTAAGATCTTATTTTGTTGTGATGGTGGATTGCTGCATGCAGCAAATGCATTTGAAGTAAAAATTATTCCATTGTTTGCAAGATTACAACCAAAAATGCAATTGACTCAATCATCAAGGGTATTCCCACTTTTTGACGAAGTTGATGTAAATCGTATCTTAGCTGAGGATATTTTAATAAAATATTGTGATGCAATTAAACTCGATTATAATCATCTTCAAAACGAATAATATCATCTTCTTCTAAATATTCTCCAGTTTGAATTTCTATAATTTCAAGTGTAGTAGTTTGTTGATTCTCTAACCTATGTATTGCTCCTTTAGGTATGAAAGTTGACTGATTTTCATGCAATTCAATTATATTTTTACCATTCGTAATAAGGGCTATACCTTTAACTATGACCCAGTGTTCTGCTCTATGTTTATGCTTTTGAAGAGAGATTTTTGAACCAGGGTTTATAAAAATTCTCTTAACTTGAAACCTATCTCCAAAATCAAGAGAATCATAATATCCCCATGGCCTGTATACTTTTCTATGATAATTAGATTCTTTTCTTTTTCTTTTATTAAGCTCATTAACAATGACATTAATTTTTTGAGAGTATTTTTTATTAGCAACTAATAATGAATCTTGCGAATCTACAATAACTAAATCCTCAACACCAATTGCAGATATTAATCGATTGGAGCTTAATGCATATGAATTTTTAACTTCTTCAAAGATTACATCTCCCTCCATTACATTTCCATTAATATCTTTTGTTTTAATATCCCATAATGACTCCCATGAACCAATATCGCTCCAAGGTGAGCTTAATGGGACAACAATACTATTAGTTGTTTTTTCCATAATTGCATAGTCAATTGACCTTGAGGGGCAGTTATTAAAGATATCATTCTTAAGTCTTATAAAGTCAAAATCCCTCTGATTTGTTGATAATGATTCTTTACAAGAAGAAAGAATTTCTGGTTCATATTTTTTTAACTCATCTAAATAAGTAGATGCTTTAAACAGAAAAATTCCACTATTCCAAAAATAGTTTTTTGCTTCTATGAATGATTGTGCATCTTCTAAACTTGGTTTTTCATTAAATGACTTAATAGGGTAAGCATTTTTTTTTATTGTTAAATCTGCTTCAATATAGCCATAGCCGGTTTCTGGTTTGGTGGGTATAACACCAAATGTAACTAATTTTCCATTTTCTGCATAAGGGTTAGCATTTTCAATTGATTGATGAAAGGCTTTAATATCTTTGATATGATGATCTGCTGACAAAACTAAGATAGTACAATCTGTTTGATTTTTTATTAAAGTAAGGGCAGCAAGAGCAACAGCTGGAGCAGTATTTTTTCCAAAAGGCTCTAATATGATGCCACTAGTTTTTTTGTTTATTTGACGTAATTGCTCAGCTGCTAAAAAACGATGCTCTTCATTACAAATAATCAGGGGATCAGCTACATTATTTGGGAGTCTTAAAATAGTTTCTTGAAATAGAGTCTTATCATTTATCAGTTTAATAAATTGCTTGGGATAAAGCTTTCTAGATATAGGCCATAATCTTGTCCCACTTCCACCAGATAGAATTATTGGGATTATCACTTTTTAATCTTGGTGATTGGGCTGACTTTTGGTGTTGACCATTTTTTTTGAGTTTCTGTTAATTTAATGTATCTATAAAACGTACCTTCAAAGTTTCCAAAGGCAATAACAAAACCTGGCCCTCCATCTAAAATGCCAAGCTTTAAAATATAATGCTTAAAAAAAGCCCATAAGCCATGAATAAAAGCTTTAAAAAAACCTCCAGTTTGATTTTTATCTTTCAATTTTTCAGCACCTAAAGTTGAATAACGATTAGCTTTTAAAATTATTTCTTCAGTGTCTTTAAATGGAAACTGCCAAATATAGCTTTTAATTATGCCTATATCTTTTGAGCTTTTTGAAACAAAGCCTTCATGCACAGCTTCAAGAGAATATGTCATTTTCCCATTGCGAAATAGTTGAGGTTGTCTAAAATTCGGATACCAACCTGAATGCTTAATCCATCTGCCCATAAAGAAGTTTTTTCTTGGTATCTTATAAATATCATACTTTGCATTTTTAATTAGAGCCAAGATTTCATCTCTAGCTTCTATTGTGCACCTTTCATCTGAATCTAAGCTAAAAATCCAGTCCCCTGTGCAATGAGATATAGCCTCATTTCTTAGACTTCCAAAGCCATTAAAAGGAATATTGACAACTTTAGCACCTAGATTCTTTGCAATATCAGGTGTACCATCAGTACTATTAGAGTCAGCTAATATTATTTCATCAGCCCATAAAACAGTATTGATACAGTCCCTTATCTTTTCTGCTTCATTGTAAGCAATTATGTATGCTGATATCTTAATGGCTTAGTGCTCAAATCAATTTTATGTGGTTAAATGTTACCTAAATATTTTGAGTATAAATTAACTTAATGCAAGTAAGTCTTATTATTACAACCTTTAATCGACCTGATGCTTTGTTACTTGTCTTAAAAAGCATAGAGCTTCAGTCTGTAATTCCTAATGAAATCATAATTGCGGATGATGGAAGTTCAGATTCAACAAAAAAATGCATAGCTAGTTTTAAAAAAAAATCAAATCTAAGGCTAATTCACTCTTGGCAGAGTGACAAGGGTTTTAGAGTAGCCGAATCAAGAAATAAGGCAATATTACAATCAAGTTATGAGTATATTATTCTAATTGATGGTGATATGCTATTGCATCAAAAATACATAGAAGACCATATAAATAATTCACAATTAGGGTTTTTTGTTCAAGGCCCAAGAGTTTTTTTAAATCCAGGTGTAACAAAAAATGCCTTAAAAAATTCAAAAACTAATTTCTCTTTTTTTTCAAAAGGCTTAAGAAATCGTAAAAACTCATTACATTCTACTTTTTTTGCAAAGTTATTTGAAAGTAAAAAAAATCATCTTAAAGGAATTAAGGCTTGCAATTTGGCCTTTTATAAAGAAGATTGTATTGAAATAAATGGGTTTAATAATGATATGAAAGGCTGGGGTCGTGAAGATAGTGAGTTCGTTGCACGATTAATAAATAATGGAATTAGACGCAAAAATGTTCATTTTAGTTTAATTCAGTTTCATCTTTGGCATCAAAAGTCAGAAAAAAATTATTTGCTGAAGAATGAAGAAATACTTCAAAATACTATTAAAAAGAAACTTAAAACGTGTGCCAATGGATTGAATTATTTTACGGATACAAATTAGCATGAAATTTAAAGCACGTCTTTTAAGATTTTTAACCAATAAACAAACTATTGATTTTGATTTAAAAGACTCCAAAAATGTTTTATTTTTTCGTTATGATCGAATTGGAGATATGATAATTACAACTCCAGTATTTAGGGAGCTTAAAAAATCATTTCCAAATATAAAAATTATAGTTTTGGCAAGTAAGTCCAATAG
>Ga0075447_10001356_pt1 | contig 11552 bp, 10 predicted proteins | sample CoawatmetaG10DNA_FD_72352 | JGI IMG/M metagenome (GOLD analysis project Ga0075447, IMG submission 72352) | Marine microbial communities from the West Antarctic Peninsula - Coastal water metaG104-DNA | ecosystem: Environmental > Aquatic > Marine > Coastal | place: Atlantic Ocean: West Antarctic...
TACTGCATTGATGTTGAGCAATTAGAGCTAGCAATCAATGAAAATACCTCCGCGATTATTGCGCCAGATTTAATGGGTAATATTTGCGAATGGGAAAAAATCCAAGAAATTGTTTTAAGAAAAAATAAGAATATTAAGATCATCTGTGATTCTGCGGATACCCTTGGAGCTTCGCTGCTTTCAAAGTCAACCGGCTCATACTGCGATGCAGCAATTACAAGTTTTTATGGATCTCATGTTATTAATGGTGCTGGAAACGGAGGAATGCTTGTCACAGATTCTGAAGAGGTTTTTAATAAAGCAAAGCTTCTGAGATCATGGGGAAGAAGCTCTTCTTTATTTAGTGAAAGTGAGGCAATTGAGAACAGATTTAACATTCACTTGGATGGAATTCAATATGATGCAAAATTTGTGTTTGAAGAGATAGGCTATCAGTTAGAGCCATCTGAAATTAGTGCGGCATTTGCCTTGGTTCAATTTAATAAACTAGACCATAACATCAAGGAAAGGCAGATAAATTTTGAGAAGCACACTCAATTTTTTCAAGAGTATGATGAGTTTTTTATGCTCCCAAAACAGAATCCAAATGCTGAAACAGGCTGGCTTGCTTATCCGATGATAGTTAAAGAAGAGTCTCCGTTCAACAGAACTGAGCTCCAAATTTTTCTAGAAAAAAGGAATATACAGACAAGGGTAGTGTTTACAGGTAATATTTTGCGACAACCAGGTTACAAAGATATTGATTGTATTGGCAAGGCGGATGACTTCGTGAATGCTGACAATGTAATGAGAGGTGGTATTTTGCTTGCACTGCATCATGGTTTAACTGATGAGATGATAGATCACGTGCATTCATCTTGCGAGATTTTTTTACAGGAATTTAAAAGTTAACTCAGGCTAATGAATTAATAATTTGTACCAGCAACTCTGATTATTTTATTGCTACTCACATTTAGCTGATATCAGCTTACTTAAAGCAAGAAATTTATGCATAAGCCAAAAGTCTCTATTCTCATCATGACATACAATCAAGATGCGTATTTGGCGAGGGCAATTCAAAGTGCCTTATCCCAAACCTATGAGAACATTGAAATACTTATTAGCAATAATGGCTCATCGGATAATACATCTAAAGTTGTAGAGTCGTTTTTGCCAAATGAAAAAATTATTTTTCAGAATTACCCCTCTAATGAAACTGTCGGCTTAAGGCAAAATCAGGCTATCGATGCATCTACCGGAGATTTTATAAGCTGGCTCTATGGCGATGATTACTACCTAGATCAAAAAATTCAAGTTCAAATGGAGGCATTTGATACCGTGGATCACAGCTACGGAATTGTTTATGGTCCAGGATATATCCATCATACAAATACTGATAAAACAGCACTTTCAAGCTGTATGAATTATTCTGGTTACTGTCTAGATATATTTTTATCTAGATGGTTGAAAGAAGGTAATCTTAATCCTATTTCTCCATTAGTCAGAAGGGTATGCTACGACAACCATCGTCCTGATAATTTAATTTTTGCAGAGGGGGAAGTGCTTTATCTTCACCTTGCCGTATCCTATCAATTCTTATATCTCGAGGAACCTCTGGTTGTGATGGCTGATCATGAGTCTAATTTCGGCAAACAGATAGAGCGAAATCTTGCCACACATGAGCAAAGCATTATACGTTTAATAAAAGAAAATACGCTCTCAAAAGCAACACAAAAACTTGTTTATGCCCATCTATGTGAACGAAAAGTAATAGATAGCTGGCACTGCTTCCGAACCAATCGAAACATATCTTGGGCCAAAAGCATCTTAAAGGGAGCATTTGCGGCCAACAGCGTTAGCTGCATTAAAAATAAATATTTCGTACTATCTTTAGTGATGCTGCATTTACCAAAAAAAATGCAAATGCTCATTAACAACCTTCTTCCAAGAATAGAGGATTGAGGCTCAAGACTTAATCCGCCAGGCTATTTACTGGGAGCCATCATATCTCCATTTATAAAAGTCATAAGAAGCCCTGGTTGAAGACTCTTTAAATTCTCTGATTTTATAAGTTTGCCCCTTAACAATATTTGCAGTTCATTTTTTACCAATGAACACAAACCCTGAAGCTATATTTTTAGCCATGGGGTGCTTAATTAAAAAATAGTCAAAAAATTTAATTGGTGCGGTTATCACCATGACAAATAGATGAATGAACATATGCAATCTTTTGCTGCCAAAAGAAAGTAATATTGCAATCCATTCCTGTAGTATCCAAAGCATTCCTGAGGTTGGGCCGCCAAAAGGTTTAACCTCAATTAACTCAAAATTTTTATGTAAAATTTTAATTCCTTCTTCAGTTACTCTCGTAAAATCATATGGTGAAGCGTGATAACCCTGCATAAAAGGGAAAGCTGAATATACAATGCCATCTGTCTTCAGGACCCTATATATTTCATCAACTACTTTTTGTGGATTTGGTACATGCTCCAAGACAGCGCTATTAAAAACTATGTCTACTGAATTATCTAAAAAAGGTAAATCCTCTATATCACATACTACATCTACATTAGGATAAGAAAAAATATCAACATTACAAATATTATCAATAACTTTACTATTGCCACTTCCCACATTTAATATCATATGATCAGCATCAGCATCAGCATCAATATAGCGTGATATAAAGCGTTCTTGCTCTCCACTCTCAAAAACCGGGCTTAAAAATTTTATGAGCCAATAATAAACTCTACTAAATTTTTTTAATTTACTTTTTATTAAATCAAGACTATCTTCTGTATCAACGAATTGAAGCTCTCTGAATATATACTTGTTGCCTACAATTTTATATTTTATATTTTCTTTAAAATATTTCTTATTTATCATACTTTTACTTTTCAGGCGTTATATAAAGATTCATATCCTTTACAGCTATAATAATCTATTTATATAAGGTTATATAACTGTGATGCAAGATTTTTTGACCAAAGGTACCGTATGTTTCTTGAGCCTTGATATGGGATATGGCGGAGCTGAAAAAGTTATTGCTACATTGTCAAATGAGCTTGTAAGATCAGGCAGGGAAGTCACCATTGTCACGGTCCTTGACCAGAATGACTTCAGGCACGTTCTTGATTCTCGCATCACACTTCACAGCCTATCAATTAAAAATTTTAAAATGTCATTTTTCTCTTTATGTAAGTTTATTTACATGAATAGATTTGATAATTTTATTGCTAATATATGGCCCTTAACTGTTTTTAGTTTTCTAGTGCGCTTAGTCTCCCCTAAAGCAAATCTGATTTATGTTGAACATTGTATTTTAAGTGAGCAATATAAGCATAAAAATAGTATTTTCAGAGCTTTGCAAAAAATTTCTATCAGTATTTTTTATAGATTTGCCCATCATATTGTGAGTGTTTCACATGGAGTTCAAGATGATTTGATTGGTTACGGGGCTCCTAGGGATAAAATATCAGTTATATATAACCCCCTCATGCCGAGCCCTCTTAACTCAGGTGGCTCATTTGATCCAGAGATACTAGGCTGGATCAAAAATAGTCCCATTAATCTTGTTGCTATTGGCCAGTTGATTAAAGCAAAAAATTTTTTGAATCTTATAAAAGCTATTGATATTCTCGTTAACCAAAATAAGCAGAAACTTAAACTGTTAATTCTGGGAGATGGTGAAGAAAGAGTTGTTATGGAGGAATCCATTAAAAGTTACAACCTTGAGAATTCTATTTTTCTTCCTGGCTGGGTGGACGATCCAATTCCGTATTTGCGCTTATCAGACTTACTAGTATTATCTTCAGATTACGAGGGCTTTGGGCTCGTTATCTTAGAGGCGCTTTCTGTAGGAGTTAATGTTGTATCGACTAACTGCAAGACTGGTCCAAGTGAGATATTGAAAGATGGAGAATTTGGGTTTTTGTGCAAAGTAGCAAATGCCTCATCACTTGCTAACTCTATTAATATTGCTTTAAAACATCCTTTGCCTGAAGAGCATTTAATGTCCCGTGCTTTAGACTTTGCACCAGATAAAATTATCCAACAATATGAAAAAATACTTATTTAATGATTAAATATACCAAATTATTCTTTCTATATTTACAATGTTATATTATTTAAACAATCACCAATATGAATAATAATTTCTGGAAAGGAAAGCGAGTACTCATTACTGGAGATACTGGCTTTAAAGGAGCTTGGTTATCACTAATCTTGGGCATGCATGGGGCAAAAGTTCAAGGCATCTCTAGTTCAAAATTTAGTGGGAACAATGAGCTATATTCTCTTTTAAGCGTCAATAAGATCTCAAATACTGTTGATTGTGATGTAAGAGACTTTGATGGGGTGCTCAGCGCCTTTAACTCCTTTAATCCAGAGGTTGTATTTCATTTAGCTGCCCAGCCATTAGTAAGACAGTCTTACCAAGATCCTGTGACTACATATGAAGTTAATGTTATGGGTACCATGAGTATTTTGGAGGCGGTTAGACAATCTCCATCAGTTCAATCAGCAGTAATAGTTACCACAGATAAATGCTATAAAAATAATGAATGGGAGTGGGGCTATCGTGAAAATGACCCAATGGGAGGTCATGATCCATACAGCAGCAGCAAAGCTTGTGCAGAGTTGCTGACACAATCGTACCAACAATCTTTTTTTAACGATCGCTCAAATTCTACTGGTGTTAGCACTGTTAGGGCTGGAAATGTTATTGGAGGAGGAGATTTCTCTGAGGATAGGTTAATTCCTGACTTATACAGAGCCATTTCAACAAATAATAAACTCCTACTGCGAAACCCTCTTGCAACCCGGCCATGGCAGCATGTATTTGAGCCAATTTCTGGGTATTTAAAGGTTGCAGAAGGCTTGTTTGAGTCTGGAGCAAAGGCAAATGATTGTTGGAATTTTGGGCCGAACAACTCGGATATAAGAACAGTCCAAGAAATTACAGAATTATTTTTAGCTTGTTGGGGCATAAAAGATATCATAGATTTTGATACAAGCACGCAGCCTCATGAGGCTAAATCTCTTAGCTTGGACATTAGCAAAGCTCAGTTTAAGCTTTATTGGTCTCCTCAATGGGATCTAGAAAATGCTATGGAGAAAACAGCTATTTGGTACAAAGCTTGCTTTGAAGATGGGGATATTTTAAAAATAAGCACTGAACAAATAGAAGAGTATTATTAGGCTTCCCTATATGCGCCATTCAATTTCTTTTTTTACAAAGCTTCGCTCGTCTCAATCAATTAAACTTAATCATGAAAATTCATATAGTTGATTATGGGATGGGAAATATTTTTTCAGTCCAGAAAAAGTTACTGGAAGAAAATATTACTGTCTCAATATCTTCTGAGCCTCAGGATATCTTGCAAGCAGACAAAATTATATTATTGGGTGTTGGGAACTTTAAAAGAGCAATGGATAATTTACAAGAATTGAACTTGATAGAACCCTTGGGGAATTTCGCTCTTATTCAAAAGAAGCCCATACTTGGAATTTGCCTAGGAATGCAATTAATGGCTACCTTTAGTGAGGAGGGCAACTCAATTGGTCTTGGTTGGATTGATGCTTCTGTTAAGAAATTTAAGACGTCAGATAGTCAAAAATTTAAAATACCTCATATGGGCTGGAATACTATTAATATAGCCAAAAAAAGTATCTTAATGAATAATATAGCCTCTGATGAAGAGTTTTACTTTGTCCATTCGTTTTATATGCAGCCAAATGATCCTGCTCTTATTCTCAATGAAACAAATTATATTGAAAATTTTTGTTCTGGGATTGAGCAGGAGAATATTTTTGGCGTTCAATACCATCCAGAAAAAAGCCACGATTCAGGCAGAATGCTTTTGAAGAATTTTATCTCTTTATAAAATTTAATGTTTAGACCAAGACTAATACCCGTTCTGCTTCTCAAAAATAATGCCCTGGTTAAATCAGTAAAATTTAAAAACTACAACTATATTGGTGATCCAATAAATGCAGTTAAGATTTTTAATGAACTTAAAGCAGATGAATTAGTGCTTTTAGATATCGATGCCACGGCACAAGGAAGAAGAATTTCTTCAGAGGTTATCAAGAGGGTTGGCGAAGAGGCTAATATGCCTTTTTCTGTAGGAGGAGGGATTAGTTCAATTGAAGACATAAAGAATGTTATTGCTTGTGGAGCAGAAAAGGTCATTCTAAACTCACATGCGATTTCAAACCCCCTCTTTATTCAAGAGGCTGTAAAGTATTTTGGCTCCTCTTCAATAGTTATATGCATAGATGTAAAGAAAAAATTTCTAGGAAAATCAAATTATGTATTTATTAAAAATGGAAGCCAAGTAACAAAATATAAGCCAGTAGAGTTAGCTAGGATTGCAGAAGAAATGGGTGCCGGAGAGATTATTATCCAATCAATTTCTAATGATGGAACTATGAATGGCTATGACATAGATCTAATAAAAAGCATATCAGACGCCGTAACTATTCCAACGGTGGCATTGGGTGGCGCTGGAAATCTTACTGATTTTAAGAATGCTTATCAGCATGGGAATGTGAATGGTATCGCTGCTGGAAGTTTTTTTGTATATCAAGGCGCTAATAAAGGTGTGTTAATTAACTATCCTTCTTGGCAAGATGTAACTAAAATAAGTTAAATAACTTACTTTAGTTCAATCTTTTAGCATTTCAAGACACGAAAAATATTAATGAAAAAATACAAAATTTGTCAAAGATGTGTAATGGATACATCTGATCATCAGATTGAATTTAACGAGCAAGATTTTTGCAACCATTGCGAGACTTTCTTAGAGGAAATAAAGACTATTGTTCCCAAAGGGACCGATAGAGAGTCTCAGTTAAGTGATTTGTTAAATGCCATTAAAAAATCTGGAAAAAATAAAAAGTATGACTGCCTAATAGGGGTGAGTGGCGGAGTGGATAGCAGCTATGTTGCATATATTGTTAAGGAGCTAGGACTAAGGCCGCTTGCTGTTCATATGGATAATGGCTGGAACTCTGAGGAAGCTGTAAAAAACATTAGAAGTTTATGCAATAACTTAGAAATTGACTATGAAAGCTATGTCCTTGATTGGGATGAGTTTAAGGACATTCAGTTATCGGTCTTAAAGTCCTCAATTCCCGAGGTTGAGATTCCTACTGACATTGCCATAACATCAATTTTACATAAAGTTGCTTCTCGAAATAACATCAAGTTTATTATTGGGGGTGGGAACTATGCAACTGAGGGTATATTGCCCGAGTCATGGTTTTATAATCCCAAGGATCTGAAATTATTAAAAAGCATTCACAGCAATTTTGGTACAAAGAACATGAAGACATTCCCAACTTTTGACTGGAAGGCAGAGATCTATTACAAATTCTTTCGAGGGATCAAAATTGTCTATTTATTAAATTTACTGCCATTCAATAAAACTGAAGCCTTGGAGCTTTTAAAAGAAAAAGTGGGGTATTACGAATATGGCGGCAAACATCATGAGTCTGTTTATACCAGATTTGTGCAATCATATATTCAGCCGGTTAAGTTTAATTTAGATTACAGAAGAGCAACCTTTTCGTCACAAATTTGCTCTGGTGAAATTTCAAGAGAGCAAGCAATGAAAGAGCTGGAGGACTTGCCATACGAGATTGCCCAAGTTAATAAAGACAAGGATTATGCAAGTAAAAAGTTTGGTATACCTCTTGAGGAATTTGAGGAGATTTTAAATGCTCCACCTAAATCATATAAAGATTACCCAAATGACGAAAAATGGCTAACATTAATTTATACTCTCTATAAGAAATACTTTAGGAGCTAGCAAGTGAGAGGGCTAATCAAATTCTTCTTATTACATCCTAAGATAAATACCAATATTCTTGAGTCAGCATAATATGAAACTTCAATCTACAAAAATCGGTATTATTGGCCTAGGCTATGTTGGGCTCCCACTAGCCATTGAATTTAGTTACAAATTTCCAGTAATTGGCTTTGATATAAATACAAATAGAATTTCAGACCTAAACAATGGAGTGGATTCCACTAATGAGGTTGAGACCAAGAATCTAAAAAAAGCTAATAATATTATATTTACGTCAGATGCGGATGCTCTGAAAGATTGTAATTTTTACATTGTTACTGTTCCAACACCAATTAATAAAAACAAAAGACCGGATCTTGGCCCCCTGATCAAAGCCTCCAAGCTCATTGCCTCATTGCTAAAAAAAGGTGATGTAGTTGTTTACGAGTCAACAGTATATCCTGGAGCCACTGAAGAAGACTGTGTGCCAATATTAGAGAAAATCTCAGGCCTATCGTTGAATAAAGATTTTTATGCAGGCTATTCACCAGAAAGAATCAATCCTGGTGACAAGACACATCGTTTACCTCATATTAAGAAAGTAACTTCTGGATCAGATAAAAAGTCTGCAGATTTTATTGATCAAGTTTATAAGAAAATAATTCTTGCAGGGACCTATCAAGCTGAAAGCATTAAGGTTGCAGAAGCCGCAAAAGTCATTGAAAACACCCAAAGAGATTTAAATATTGCACTGATTAACGAGCTAGCAATTATTTTTAATCTAATGGAGATTGATACTGAGTCAGTATTAAGAGCGGCTGAGACAAAATGGAACTTTTTACCATTCAGACCGGGCTTGGTTGGCGGTCACTGCATAGGAGTGGATCCATATTACCTGACACACAAGGCAGAAAGTCTTGGGTATAACCCTGAAATTATATTAGCAGGGCGAAGGCTTAATGATGGTATGGCATCCTTTGTTTCTTCCCAGCTCATCAAGCTTCTTGCTCAAAAAAATATTAAAATTAACTCATCAAAAGTATTGATCCTTGGACTCTCATTTAAAGAGGATTGCCCTGATATTAGAAATACAAAAGTCACTGACATTATCGAAGAATTGCTTGAATATAATTGCAAGGTTAGTGTTTATGATCCATGGGTCAACAAGCTTGAGGCAAAGAAAGAGCATGGAATTAATCTTTTAGATAAGATTGGAACTAATGAGTATGATGCAATCATTATTGCAGTTTCACACAAGGAATTTAAAAAAATGGGCATTAAAAAAATTAGAGCATTTGGAAAATCTAAACACGTAGTTTATGACTTAAAGTACCTATTTACTGCTGCTCAAGTTGATAAGAGACTTTGATTCTATGACAACATATTCAACAATTAAAAAATCCCTCCTTGCCAACCCTCAGACTTGGCTGATTACTGGAGTGGCTGGATTCATAGGTAGCAACTTGCTGGAGACTCTCCTTGAATTAAATCAGAAAGTTGTCGGACTAGATAACTTTTCTACAGGTAATGAGGCCAATCTAAAAGAAGTTCAGTCCCTAGTATCAAAAAAACAGTGGTCAAAATTTACATTTATTAAAGGTGACATTTCAAACTTAAAATCATGTGAGCGGGCTTGTCAGAATATTGACTATGTATTGCATCAAGCTGCAATTGGCTCTGTTCCTAGAAGCATAAAAGATCCAATCAAGACAAATAAAAGCAATATAACTGGCTTTCTTAACATGCTAGTCGCCGCTAATAATTCCAATGTAAAAAGCTTCACCTATGCTGCTAGCAGCTCTACCTACGGCGATCACAAGAAGCTGCCTAAAAAAGAGCATATTATTGGTAATCCACTAAGCCCTTATGCTGTAACTAAATATGTTAACGAACTTTATGCTGATGTTTTTAATAAAGCATATAGCTTTAATTCTATTGGCCTTAGGTATTTCAATGTTTTTGGAAAAAGGCAAACTCCAAATAGTACTTACGCTGCTGTTATTCCCAAATGGATCAATGCGATTTGTAAAAATGAAGAAATCTTTATCAATGGAGATGGTAGAACTAGTAGAGATTTTTGTTTTATTGAGAATGCAATTCAAGCTAACATATTGGCTGCCACAACTAGCAATAAAAAGGCTTTAAATAATATATATAATATCGCAGTAGGGGATAGAACATCTCTAAATGAGCTTTATAAAAGTCTTCAAGGACTCATTCACAAAAAGAATAAAACTCAACATTCAAAATTAATTTATCGAGATTTCAGAGAGGGCGATGTTAAACACTCGCAGGCTGATATTTCGAAGGCAAAAAAGCTTCTAGGGTACAAGCCTGCTTATAAAGTTAAAACTGGTCTTCAAAAAACTGTTGATTGGCACGTTGACAAAAATATCTAGAAAATAAGCATCATCTAAGAGACACTCCATACTTTAATTGAGTTAACAATTTGCATACATGAAGTAAGGGATAAGTATTTCTTAGCTAAATTGATCTAGATAGATAATTTTTTTAACTAAGATGTTGATTCAATCGCTAGGAGAACTATACTGTAATGATAATTGAGAGTATTCATATATGAGCTTCCTAAAAAAACTTAAACTTAAAGAAAGAGCAGATTTAGCTAAAGATTTTGTATTCGATATGCTGTTGGTGAAGCGACACCTATATTTTATTGGGGCTTCCTTTATTCTGAGTTTCTTGTTGATACAAACCTCAGTGCCAGAGTTCTCTATTACAGCTACCTTAAGGGAAGCGGAACTTAATGCGCGACCTGGTGCATCAACTGCTGGTGCAGCACAATTCTTTGGTGCGAGCCTTGACGATAGAGGGCCTAGTGATGAATTTATATCTAATATGAATTCATATGTGAATGCGCAAAGAATGTGGGCCCTAGGATGGGGGTCTAAAGTCTATGGAAGTGGTGATTTGAATAAGGAGTACTTTGATAAAATTCCTAAAGCTCACAAAATATCAGAAAAATTTAGCTCATTTGTCCTTGGGCATGATTTATCAGAATACTACTCTGCATATGACTTGCAGGCTTATATTCGAGGAACCATCAGGGTAGATATGAAATTAGGCGCTACCAATATTACCGTACGTACAATGTCTCGTAATAAAGATTTCGCCATTGACTTTATGAGCGCAGTCATATTGGAGACAGATCGTTATACTAAAGAGCGCCTCATTTGGAAATCGCAAGAAATTATATCTTCTACATATAAGCAGCTTGCTGTATCTAAGAATGCGTCTATAGCATCTGCCTTAGCCAGTACAATTAATTCTGAATATTATACTATTGCTAACCTGGAGAACGATATGCCCCATCTTGTATATACTATTGACCCTCCCCATGCTTCTGAATACCCAGTTTCCCCAAATGTTTCAGCAATCATTATTTCAAGTGCGATATTATTTTTATTCTCGTCAATCTCTCTTTCTTTTATTCAAAAGAATAAAGAAGATTTATGGTAAATGAATACTTTAAACTAAATAATTATGGCTACACTCTTGAATACTATATATTTGAGCTAGCTAACTTTTCCGTCTTAGCATTTCTTGTATTATTTCTATACAAGCTTAAAGTTATCAATTCTAATTCCTTGATTGCCTGGGTTGGGCTGTTCTTCTCCCCCCTTCTGATTAACTATTTCGTCATCTCCCCTTGGATGTTCGGAGATCAATTTGAATATGCTGGAGAGTTGATGTCTCTTAAAACGACCGGTCGTTTTAAGAGACATCAACTCTCCAGCATATTCAAATTGATCTCCGAACATC
>Ga0075447_10001376_pt1 | contig 11449 bp, 9 predicted proteins | sample CoawatmetaG10DNA_FD_72352 | JGI IMG/M metagenome (GOLD analysis project Ga0075447, IMG submission 72352) | Marine microbial communities from the West Antarctic Peninsula - Coastal water metaG104-DNA | ecosystem: Environmental > Aquatic > Marine > Coastal | place: Atlantic Ocean: West Antarctic...
TTAAAGAATGCCAGCCATGAATGGCTTAGAATTAATAATCCGGTAGTTAGGAAAAGTAAACACACAGTTTTTGATGATATTATGAATGACGATAGTTTGATTTTTTTAGGTTCATCATTTGTTGAGTATGAGGGTGTTTGTGCATTTTGCTATAATGATTTTGTAGTAAATGTTTTAGAGAAAGAGTATAAAAAAAATAATATTAAACAATACTATTTTCCTCATCGTAGAGAGGTTTTTAGACCTATTTCTTCAAATATTAAAATTATTGAAAAAACTAATATAGATTTTGAATATATTAGATTCTTAAAAAATCATCCAATCAATATTCATAAGACTAAATTAATTTCATTTCCATCAACTGCGATTTCACTAATGGCTATTTCTGGCCTCCCAAAATACAGCGAAGTGATGCTAGTAGATTTTCCTTTTGATAATAAATATTCTAATGATAGAGTTAACAGAATAATCGAGGATAATATTTTAGAACTTGATAAAGCTAAGATTTCTTGGAGTTTAATCGGTCCAGATTTTCTTTGTATGCACTAAGATGATTACTGCTTAATTAGTCAAAATATTCTTGACTGATTATTCCTTTCTTATATAACTATTTATATAAATAGTCATTATAATAATGCTCGATAGTATTGGAGTGTTATATGAGTATAGGTTTTTTTAAAGAATTAATAGCGCAGTATATGCGAGCAAGCATAAAACCTACTAATTCATTTCATAAATTTCCACATTTCCTTGATTTACAAATCTGTGAAGAAATTTGCAATGAAATTGATTCACAAATATTAAAAAAAGTGTCACAAAAATACTCTAATAATACTGATGACCGAATCTTTTATTTTAAGAGTGAAAAACATAGCACGCTATTAAATACAATTGGGCAAGCTTTTTGCCCTAAAAGATATTGGCTAGGTTTTTATATGGCTAACAGAATAATATATAAAGATAATAATTTAGGTTCTGGGGAGGGCTGGCACCGTGACTCATGGAGTGGACAGAGAAAACTCATAATATATTTAAATGGTGTTAGTCAAGATAATGGCCCAACACAATTAGTAAATAAGTCACATTCTTTGATAAATAAATTACAATCTATTATCAAAGGACAGGGTGATAGAGTTACAGATGAATATGTAAATATTAATTTTAAAAGTGAAATTGAGACACTAATTGCAAATACTGGTGATGCTGTATTTTTTAATCCATCAGCAATTCACAGGGGAAAGCCTTTAAAAAGTGGAAAAAGGTATGCGCTCACTTTTTATTTTTTCGATGAAGGCTTCACCCAAACTTCTATAGATAATAAATTTTCAGTTGCTCATAAAGAATAATTTTGATTAATAAATATTTTTTTTAACTTTTAATTTTTGTCAATCTTTCAGTAAAATTTGATAATGAGTAATAATTTTGATATTGATAAAGAAATTTCAGATCTACCAGTTCTGATTTTGGCCTACAATAGGCCCGAAAAGTTAAAAAAACTTCTATTAATTCTCAGTAGTAAGTTTAGTAATATTTATTTAGCTATTGATGGCCCAAAAAATAATCTTGATTACGGTTGTTTCGAAACGCAAGGTTTAGGAAGACAATACTTTATTTCTAATAAAAATAAACTCAGAATATCAGATGTAAATCTTGGTTTAAAGGATGGCGTTAAAGCTTCTTTAAACTGGTTTTTTCAGAAAGAAAAAAGAGGAATAATCCTAGAGGATGATTTATTATTTTCGCCTCAAGGTGTTGATCAATTTGTCTCAACTTTTGCAAATTTTTGTGAGTCAGGTACTACAATTCTTAACTTGTCTAATTTTATCGAAGAACCGGCTACTACTGGTAACGGTAAATCTTTTAATGCTTTTGAAAGTAATGATTTTTTTATGTGGGGCTGGTATGCAAGTGATTATTTTTGGAAAAATTATTTAGAGTTTGAAAAAGAAGAATCTATAAAAGATCTTCTGGAATTAGTAAATTATTTCACACAATTTAGAGATAAATTATTTTGGCTGTTTATATATCTACGTTTGCGTTTTAATCAAATAGATAGTTGGGGATATCGAATATCGATATATTGCTATATTAAAAAAATTAAATTATTGAATCCTCAAAATATTATATGCGTTAATCAGGGTCTAAAGGATGGTACAAACTTTCAATCTCTTACCATCTATAACAAAATAATGAATAGATTAACAATAGATAGTGATGAATATATTTCTTATCAACCAATAGTAAAAAAAAATAAAATGATTTCATACCAAAACTACATGATTAGAACTAATCCGACTTTATATCAAACTCTTAAAAATATTTTTTTCTTTTTTATTCCTATCGATAAAAAAATAAAAAAATTTATTAAAAGATAGTTTAATGCTATATCTAATATCAGTATTTACAGGCCTTTTTAGTACCGCCTTTACTCCATTTAGCCTGTCTATTTTGGTATTTTTGTATCTTTTTTTCAGTCAATTATCAATAAAAGTCATTCTTTCAAAAGAGTTTTTATTATTTGTCACTTTTTTGTTTTTTTTATTGTTCTTTCGCGTTGTGTATTTATATATATTTGATGGTTTAATTATTGAGTACCTTTTGTTAGTCAGCCATATTGCGACACTAGTGGCTATTTTTTTATCTCTTGTTAACCAAAAAGCTGATACGTATTTAAAGATCACTACTTTATATCAAGTTATAGTATTCATTGCTATTTCTTTATTTATTATTATAGTACTGCAAGATTCAAATTATTACGATCTTAGATTATTGTATCGTATCGCGTCTCCATCTGATTATATAACAGCAGGAAATACATTGCATATACCATCCGATAGCCATGTATTTTCAGTGCAAATAGCTTTAATTGGCTTAATATCTATAGTTACATTGACTAATACTAAAAAGCTCTTGTCAATCTTGATTGCTTGCTTAACAATTACCTTCCTAGTTCTCATTGGCTCAAGATCTGGAATGTTATTATTTATTTTAGGTTTTATTATTTATATAACTACAATACCAAATACTTGGAAATTAAGATGGATAAAGCCTCAGCACTTTGTGACTGGTATAATCATTTTAATAACACTTTTTTCACTTGCTTTAATTTCAGAAAGCAGATCATTTGCGATAATGACGCCTAGCACCTATGATCGCATTTTTAATCTGGGACTTTGGTTTGCGACCTTCCATAATTGGTCTGATGTTATTTTTGGATTAAGTGCACAGTATAATAAATTTAATGACTTAATGGTTTTAAATATTTTTAGGGCTGGAGGTTTATTTTTATTTATAGGTTATTTATTTATTTCATTAAAAATAATTAAAGAAGGATTATTTTTAACAGTACTATGGGTTTTAATGATGTTTTTTTCAGAATTTATAATGTTGCCAAGAGTGCTAGTTTTATTTATGTTATTAATAATAGCTATAAGAAGAGAGGTTTATGTTAATAATTGAAATATATAGGGCGCTATCTAAAATCTTTGAAGGGCGGACATATAGACTGCTAACATTAATATCCCTACTTTCTTTAATTATAGTATTCGATTTTATAGGCATAGGGGTAATTATTCCTATTGCTTCAAGTCTTCTGGGTATTGATCAAAACCCAAAAGGATTTATGTTATTCTTTCAAGATCTTGGCTTGATTAATTTAGCTATAATTTTTGTTTCAGTTTTTTTATTGAAGGCTATTTTCCAAATTTTTCTCATATATAAAACTCAAACAATATTGTTTAATCATTATGTTAGTTTTTCAAAAGAAATCTTTGCAAATGCCCTTACCTCAAAAGTTGTATGGGGATTTAATATTTCTACTAAACTAGCTCGGGACACTACATCTGAGTTAGAAGAGTTAATAAAAACTGTATATCTGCCTTCTATTTTTTTAATCTCTGAATTAATAGTTGCATTTTTCATCAGCATTCTTCTCATCTGGATAAATTTCCAACTTGTTCTTATAGTTATGGCAGTTTTTTTATCAGTAGGTGTTTTTTATTGGTTGTATGTTTCACCCCATCTAACTGATTTTGGGAAAAGAGAAAGAGATACAAGAAGACATTTAATGGAAACAGCTATTACTATTTCTGATCTTGGGCAAGAGTTTAAGTCTGCAAAATCAGAAAATTTTTTAAAAAATAGGGCTGTTTTCTTTGCAAAAAAATATTCTGATGCCGCTAAGAAATATCAAGTATTAATGGCTGTACCTAGGCAAATAATCGATGTAATAGCTATCTTTATAATTGGCTTAATCTTCTTTTTTGCTGAACTTATTGATGGTGCAAATATGGCAGTTGCTGCTGCATTTGGCGTAGCTTTAATAAGGATATTGCCAGGAATGCAAAGAATTGTTGTTTATTTAAGTCAAATAAAGTTTGGTTGGAGAGCTAAATCTATGGAAATAGAAGTTTTAGAAAACCAATTAAGATCAAATAGTAGTTGGATGGACTTTATTGCTTCAAACTTAGAAATTCTAAAGTCAAGTGGTACTGTTGAAATCTCTGGCGAAATTCCAAGAGGTTATAATATAAATGATACTTATAGTTTAAATCAAAAAATATTTAAAAATGGAGTTAATATTCTGAGAGCTGATAGTGGCTTTGGAAAAACTTCACTTTTAAATTGTATTGCATATAAATTACATAGTGATTCTCAACCATATTATTTCATGACTCAAAATAGTAGAATTTTTGAGTCAACTTTAATGGACAATATCACTTTAGGAAGAGACTTTGATGAAAACGAAGTTAATAAATGTCTTGAGATTGTTGAGTTAAAAGAGCGTTTAAAAGAAAGATTTGGTAATAACTACCTTTTTGAAACCATAAATTCTAAAAATGACTTGAGTGGTGGGCAAGAACAAAGAATTTGTCTTGCAAGAGCTTTAATATCTCGAGCGCCTATAATATTGCTTGATGAGCCTTTTTCGAATATAGATAATGTAACTCTTTCAAAGATTTATCCAAAATTAATTAGATTTGCTAACGATAATAATATAATTATGCTTGTTGTTTCACATGGTGATTTTGTTGATATTAATATTAAGACAGTCGATTTATAGATGTGTGGTGTATTCTCTATAATTAGTCTTGATCAATCTAATGATTCTTTAGAAGAAGCAGGTAAAAAGGGTTTAGTTGAGCTAAGGCATCGTGGCCCTGACATGAGCTCTTATGTCTACAATGATAAATTTTTTTTTGGCCACACTAGGCTCTCAATTTTTGACTTATCAGATTCTTCAAAACAACCTTATCCTCCACAAAGTAAAGAGCTAAATAGTAGTAGATTAATTTTTAATGGAGAAATATTTAACTTCAGAGACTTATCTAGCCAGTTATTTGATAATAACGAGCCTTTATCTGATACCCAATTATTATGGAATTTTTTAGAGTCTAAAGACTTTAATAGTTTAAAGAAAGATTTAAATGAGCTAAATGGTATGTGGTCATTTTTATACTATGATCATAAAGACCAAAGTATTATTTATTCTCGCGATCGTTTTGGAGAGAAGCCTTTATTTAAATATTCGTCCGATAAGTATATAATTTTTAGTTCGGAGATTATGCCCATATGTGATGCTGTAGAAATATTAGAAGATAAAATACTGAAACCAAAATCTGATCAAATTTATAATTTCATAAAATTTGGTAATTTGTCAGATAAAAGTACTACTCCTTTTAGCGAAATTTCTGCAATTGCACCTGGCATAATTGGTAGAATTGATCTGGCCAGTTTTCAAATTTTTGAAACTAATTTTTTTACTTATAACAATAGTATTAAGTTTGATGGATCTTATGAAGAGGCCTTAATTGAGTTTAGTAACATCTTTGAGTCTTCCGTTGAATTAAGGGCTCAAGCTGATGTTCCAGTAGCACTAGCTTTAAGTGGAGGGCTCGATTCCACTTGCGTTTTAGCAGCATTAAATAAAGTTCTTCCAAGAGCTGAATTAAATTGCTATACATCGCATTTTGAAAATAATGAATCTGAAATACAGTGGGCTAATTTTGCCTCTGAAGTGCATAATAATAATTTAATTCCAGTCAATACTCGGCTTGATAATTGGCGATTATTAGTTAATATTATACAAAAAAGACTTGGTATGCCAATTAATTCTCCTGCTGTTATTCCACACTTTAATTTAATGATTGCCGCTAGAAAAGATGGCTATAAAGTCATTCTAGAAGGTCAGGGTGCAGATGAGCTTTTAGGCGGATATATTCACCATCATTGTTTGTATCTGCTAAGCTTATTTAAGAAAATGAAAATTTCTCAAGCTTTTAATTTTTTGTGGCTTGCCCTTAAACAACATGGTGTAATATTATTTTGTGTAACTTTGTTGAGATTTGTAGTTAATCAAATTCTTAGTATGATTAAATTAAATCGATCTACCATTAATATAAAGAATGAACTTTTATCTGATTTTTCAGTGAAAATTCTGCCTGCACTTCTTCATTATGGTGATATTTGTAGTATGACTGGGGGAGTGGAAAATAGAAATCCATTTTTGGATTTTAGACTGGTAAATTTCATCCACTCACTCCCTGAAGAGTTTCTATTTAAGGATGGCCTTAATAAACCCATATTAAGAGATTATTTAATTAGAAATGGATATCTGAAAAATGCAAATCGCCTTGATAAAAAAGGCTACTCTTTGCCTTACAAATCTATATGTAAAAACAATAAAATTGACTTTAAAATTTCTTCAGATGATATCACAAAGTATTTTAAATCACTTCCTCTCACTAAAAAATTCCATATTAAAATTATTAATTTAATTTCAAAAACACCTTTTATTTTTGGGTATAAAAGGTCTTTTTTTCATTTGTATAAGTTTATAAGTGCTTCTGCTTTTTTAAAGCATTTAAATGATAATAGCAAGGTTGACAATTGAAAGTGAGAGTATACAATTCTGCTAGTACACTAGTGCTCTTTTAATTTTGTCTTCTTCATTCAAAAACAAACCATTTATTTCTCTTATTACTGTTTGTTTTAATTCTGAGTCTACAATAAAAGATACTTTAGATTCTGTTTCTATACAATCTTATGATAATTATGAATATATTATTATTGATGGTTGTTCAACTGACTCTACTTTGGATGTGGTTTCAGAATATGCCTCAATTGTTGATATTCAAATTTCAGAAAGTGATTTAGGTATCTACTATGCTATGAATAAAGGTATTGAGATTGCTAGTGGTAAATTCGTTGGCTTTCTTAATTCTGATGATTTTTTTCCAAATAATGATTCGCTCTCTATCATTGCAAATTCTTTAGAAATGGAGTGTTGCGATGGTGTGTATGGAGATATTTCTTTTGTAGCTAGAGAAAATAAAACTTCTGTAATTCGTAATTGGAGGTCTGGAAAGTTTGCTCCTTGGAAAGTTCGTTTTGGCTGGATTCCGCCGCATCCTTCACTTTTTGTAAGCAAAGTTTTGCTCCTTAAAGCTAAAAAATTTGACACCTCTATCAATATTGCGAGTGATTATGATTTAATTTTCAGGTTAATTTTCAATCATAATGTGCAATTTCAGTATATCCCTAATGTACTTGTTCATATGAGAGTTGGCGGAGAGTCTAATAGTTCTCTTTTTACAATGATGAGTCAAAATTTAGAAATATTTAGAATATTTAGAAAAAAATATAATTTATTTATTTTATGTATTTATATATTTTCTAAAATAATAATTCGTATAATTCAGTATATTGATGGATTTCTATCTAACTTTAATAAAAAATTATAGGGCTTATCTCTGACTTATGAAACGTTTTTTTGACTTGATTCTCAGCACTCTATTATTATTTACATTTGTAATTCCAATAATAGTTATTGCTTTGTGTATAAAAATTACCTCTATAGGTCCAGCTATATATTGGTCAAAAAGAATTGGGAGAAATGGCTTTATATTTAAAATGCCTAAATTTCGCACTATGAAGTTAAATACTCCAAGCCTAGCTACTCATTTATTGCTTAATCCTAATGACTATCTTTCTCCAATTGGTGGTTTTCTTAGAAAAACCAGTTTAGATGAACTCCCTCAACTATTTTCTATAATTAAAGGAGATATGAGTTTTGTTGGTCCTAGACCAGCCTTATTTAATCAAAAAGACTTAATTGAGCTTAGGACGCTTAAAGGAGTTGATCATCTCTTACCAGGAGTTACTGGCTGGGCTCAAATTAATGGCCGTGATAAACTATCTATTTCAGAAAAAGTAGAATTGGATTTAGAGTATATGAATAAAAAATCGTTTTGGTTTGATTTAAATATTTTACTTTCAACTTTTATAATTGTAATTAAAGGCCAGGGAGTAGCCCATTAAAATGAATATTTTATGATTTTAAATGCAATAAAAGAGAAATTACTAAGTCTTAGTCGAATTCATAAAAGGTCTATTATGATGCTAATTGACGCTGTCCTTTTGATTTTGGTACTTTTAATTTCCTTTTATATTAGGCTTGGTTATTTCTACTTGCCGAGTGTTAATTTATTAATTCTAATTCTCATTGCACCCATAATTGCATTGCCTATTTTTTATAGTTTTGGTTTATACAAATCAGTAATTAGATATATTGGGCTAAAGGCACTAATATCAATTGTTCAGGCCACAACCTTATTTGCTTCAATTTGGGGGTTATTAAGCTATATGACCTCAATTGAAGGTATTCCTAGATCAGTTATTTTAATTAATTTAATGCTTTCTATTATTGTAATTGGAGGCTCTAGATTAATTGCACGTTCATTTTTTGAATCAACTTCTAATTCAAGCCAAGAACAAGTTAATATTGCAATTTATGGTTCTGGTGATTCTGGGATGCAATTATCAAATGCCCTTAAAATTTCAGAATCTTATAAGCATGTTGCATACATTGAGCATAATCATTCTAAAGTAGGAAGTTATGTAAATGATGTTCCTATATTTTTAAGCAAAGATATGCAAATCTTAATTGATAAATACAATGTTAGTGAAATATTTATTGCTAAACAATTTGGGTCTCAAAAGCAGCTAAAAAAAATTATTGATGAATTAAGCTATTTTCCAGTTAAGGTGAAAACTTTACCGAGTGTTGATGATCTAGCAGAAGGTAAAGTCAAGATGAGAGATATCCCTGAAATTGATATTGAAGATTTATTGGGGAGAGCTCCAAAAAAGTCTGATCCGAATCTTTTGAAAGCTAAGATAACTGATAAGAGTGTATTAATTACAGGTGCGGGGGGCTCAATTGGTTCTGAGCTATGTAGGCAAATACTAAACTTGGGACCTAAAAAAATAATCCTTTTTGAAATTAGTGAGATAGCCTTATATTCAATTGAGCAAGAGCTAAACTCTATGAATTCGAATAATATAAAAATTGTTCCAGCTATAGGCTCAGTAATGGATAAAAAAAGACTAGAGGCTATATGTAATTTTTATAAAGTACAGACTATATATCATTCAGCCGCTTATAAGCATGTGCCATTAGTTGAATATAATCAATCACAAGGAGTTCTAAATAACTCAATTGGAACATTACAGGCTGCTGAGGCTGCAATTTCTTGTAATGTAGAAACTTTTGTTTTGATTTCAACTGATAAAGCTGTTAGACCTACTAATACTATGGGTGCTGCAAAACGTGTCTCTGAATTAACTCTTCAAGCTCTAGCAAAGCAAAATCACAAAACTTGCTTTACAATGGTTAGATTTGGAAATGTGCTTGATTCTAGTGGATCAGTAATACCGTTATTTAAAAGTCAAATTAAAACAGGAGGGCCTTTGACCCTTACACACCGAGATGTTGTTAGGTATTTTATGACAATACCTGAAGCTGTTGAGTTAGTTATTCAGGCTGGCGCAATGAGCTCAGGAGGGGATGTCTTTGTGCTTGATATGGGTGATCCTATAAAAATTTATGATTTAGCAGTTAAAATGATACAGTTGAGCGGAAAAGAGTTATTAGATATTAACAATCCAGATGGCGATATTGAAATTCTTATTACTGGATTAAGGCCTGGTGAAAAACTATATGAAGAATTACTAATAGACGCAGATATTTCAAAAACTGACAACCAATTAATTATGCGAGCTAAGGAAGAGGCAATGGATTGGGAAAAGTTAAAGCCATTTTTGATTGAACTGAAAGAGGCTTCACTTCAGGAAAATCAAATAAAAATTAGGGAATTACTTAAAAAAATTGTTCGAGACTACAAGCCAACATCTCCAATAGTCGATTTATTGCTTAAAGATTAATAGTTAGATTCTTCTTATGATTTATTCAAATTTAAGGTTTTAGCAAAATGATTAGTTGCTTCGAGGTACCCCTCAATGCTTCCACAGTCAAAGCGCCTTCCTTGAAATTTATAAGCTAAAACTCTTTTATTATTATTAACTTGCTCCATTAGGGCATCAGTAATTTGAATTTCTCCATTTTTTCCAGGCTGTATTTTTCTTAAAATATTGAAAATATCTGGGGTAAGAATATAACGACCAATAATCGCCAAGTTACTTTTGGTTTTTAGTGGTTTTTCTTCCATTTCGGTAATATCAATAATATTATCTGATCCAGTAATTAAATTTCCCGAGATGATTCCATATTTATATGATTCTTCAATTGGTATTTCTTCAATTGCTACGATAGAGCAATTATATTTTTCATAGATTTTTATCATTTGCTTAATGATACTTTCATTAGCATAATCGCAAAGATCATCAGCTAATACCACTGCAAATGCTTCATCTCCAATTAGGGCTTCACCTGAGAGAATGGCATGCCCTAAGCCAAGCATTTCTTGCTGACGAACATAAGTAAATGTTGCTTTTTTTATAATTTCTTTAATCCCATCTAAAAGGTGTTCCTTAGGAGTATTTTTTAATTGGGCTTCAATCTCATAAGAATTATCAAAATGATCTTCAATGGATCTTTTACCTCTTCCAGTAACTATAGCCATATTTGTAATTCCAGCAGATAATGCTTCTTCAACACCATACTGCAAAAGAGGCTTAGTCAAAATTGGCAGCATTTCTTTAGGGATTGCTTTAGTAGCAGGTAGAAAACGTGTTCCATATCCTGCAGCTGGGAAAAGACATTTATTTATCAATTATTAGTACCTTATTTAATATAATATTGCGTTTTAGTTGAGCACCTTTTACTAATTTATTTACCAGTAATTATCTAAATTAAAATTTGCAAAATTAACTATAAATAATAGGATTTCTTACTTAGATTTTACACTATATCAAATAATATCGAAACCCTACAGTAATGTTACATTGTTAGGAATTTGATAATAACCACGATGGATTTAAAAGTATAGCTAAATAATTTATCACAGAGGTAAAAAAAACTAATTATTTCATGGAATTAACTTGTCAGATTTCACTGGAGTTAATAATTAAGAAATAGTTACTTATAAAAAGGATTCTCTAATTAATAAATCTTCTACAGTTTTTTTTACGTAACTGAATCTCAGCCTAC
>Ga0075447_10001378_pt1 | contig 11441 bp, 13 predicted proteins | sample CoawatmetaG10DNA_FD_72352 | JGI IMG/M metagenome (GOLD analysis project Ga0075447, IMG submission 72352) | Marine microbial communities from the West Antarctic Peninsula - Coastal water metaG104-DNA | ecosystem: Environmental > Aquatic > Marine > Coastal | place: Atlantic Ocean: West Antarctic...
TTTTCTAAAATTATAAAAAATAATAGAGTTAATAAAATTTAATTTATTCTTTGAAAAATCTAGCTTTACTTAGAATTAACTTTACAAGATACCTGTTTCTAATAAACTCAATACCTTCATTTATAAAAATAGAAAATAGCTCTTCTGATGGTTCTATTTTATGGCTATATGACAGTACTAGCAGTCCAGATGGCTATTCCTTGTTAACTTTGGCTTTAAAGCTAGCCAGAAAAGAAGAACTTAACTTATTATCTTTCGGACCAACTAATTTTACTATTATCTTTTTTAAAAGGTTTTTATATCACTTACCGTCAATAATTAGACACCGTAATATTTATAAATTTGCCTTCCACCTTCTTAAAAAACAGCTTTTAATAAATAAGGATATTAAATATATACTCACTGGGAGTTGCAATGGTTTTTTAATGTCCGTAGTTAAAAAAAATAATCTAAATATTAAAATATTAGAAATTCAACATGGTCTTCTTGATGAATCTTATTTACCACTAAAGTGCGATGTCTTTTATGCTAGATCTAAGACAAGTGCTGAGTTGCTGAAATTTTTTACTCCATCTTCAGATATTAGAATTTTATCAAACGATCTTGAAATACCAGTAAGTAGAAAATTTTGCATTGATAGCCCCTCTAAAATTGAATCAATTACCCTATGGTCGAAGAATCCCAATGGGGGTATAACATGGCAGGAGTTAGCAGTTCTTGAATCTGGGCTGGTAAGTTTTGCAAATAAATATAAATTCGATTTATATTTCAAGATGCATCCTAGAGATAATAAACTAAAATTTATTTATAGGCATTTATGGCTGAGAAAAAATACTACAATGTCTCTAGTACAACTTGTGCAAATTGCTTTTTTAAATAAAATAAAAAATAATTATATGAGTTCCTTTAGTCTAGAAAAGCTTAGTAGAAATTTAAATATTAGTTGTTTCTCAACTTCCCTAGTTTCAGAATCTGCCTCATCAGATCTAATATTTAATTTAACTAATATTCGACCAAATATAGTTAAGGATTGTTATTCTTGGATAGAATCTGAGACTATCGAGAACCTCAAGGATTTATCTATTCCGCTTAACGTAACCGAGATTAAATAATGAAAAAATATGATGTCGTAGGAATATTAGTTGTTTTTAATAAGATACCTTCTAATGATCAAATATCAGATATTTTATCGAGTGGAATTACTAGTATTTGCCTAGTTAATAATAACCCGAATTATTCGGAGGATGAATTTTCGTGGGTCAATTCTTGTAACAATGTATTACTTATAAATAATAATAATATAGGAGGTCTTGCCGGTGCTTATAACAAAGCTTTAAATTATATTGATAAAGAACTAAAGTCTTCAACTCATATAATTTTTTTAGATGATGACTCTAATTTTAAAGCCTTAAAAAATTATATATCTTCTGAATTCACTCAAAAATTTTTACTAAATAATGAGAATTTAGTTATGGGACCTAGGTATATTGAATCAGCCACAGGCTTGCTTGGAAGGTGCGTGAGGTTGTCGAGGTTTTGGTTCAAGGTCTCTTCTCCTTTAGAAAAATCTCTTGTAAGAGTGTCGTTTATTATTAACTCTTTCTCCATATGGCCAAGAACAATAATTTCTCAAATTGGAAAGTTTGATGAAAGTCTATCCATTGACCACATTGATACTGATTTTTGTATGAAAGCCAGGCTTTTAAATATCCCAATTTATATTAATAATTCTATTATTTTTGAACATTCTATTGGAGAAAGAGTTCCCTATAAATTCTTGTGGTTTAATTTGCAGTCTTCTGGCCATAACGCTGAAAGAAAGGCCCTGATAGTTAGAAATACGAGGATTTTAATTTTTAGATATGGGTTCAGCAATATTGGCTTCTTAGGATTGTGTGTTACCAGGCTGATTTATGAGTTTATATCAGTAATTTTTGCAGAAAAAAATAAGCTAAAGAAATTACTATTTATGGTTAAAGGGCTTATTTATAAATAATAAAATGCTAAAAAAAATCTCTTCAGGCCCAGCTCTTTTGTTTATTTTAATACCTTATTTTCTCATACTGTTAATAGGCTTTTTAGGTTATAACGTATATACAAGAGATTTAGATGAATATATAAATCAGATAGAAATATTTCAACCAGGCCTTGTTGGTATAGATTTTATAAGTTGGTCATTTTTAGATTTAGTTCTAGGAAATGTTTATCTAGACCAGAACATCCTCAGGCTATTTACTTTTTTATTATATGCATCAACATGTTTTCTAATCTATTTATTCTCAAAAGACAAAAAATCTTTGTATTTATTTATAATCTCTACCGGTTTTCTATTGCCTGTTTTATTATTATCACAAGTCAGACTCTTAATTGCAGTATGTTTTTTTGCAATTACTATTTCAATATTTAAATCAAGATATTTTTCAATATTTACTGCAGCGCTTTGTCATTTTTCATTCTTTTTATTATTATTTTTTCCTTCTATTTTTTTCATTGGTGTCATAATTGAATTTATATCATTGCTCCCACTAGAAATACCTGGGCTTTTAAGGATTCAGAGTTATTTTGAGATAGCTAAGGCAATTGAATCTGGTAAATCGCCAATATATTTTGGTTGGGAGTTAATAATTCTTGCATCAATTTATACTTATTCAAAACTTTATAGAGTATCTTTTTATATATTTCTTTCACTGCTTGGAATACTTTATTTACATCACTTCTCTGGCTTGAGTACAGATGCTGCCAGAAGGCTTATTGAGCTATGTATTTTTGCATATAGCCCATTCATTATATTTGCATTACCCCACATGAGTGATGGAACAATAATAAAACCTCTGCCTAGCTTTCTAGCAACTTTTATGTGGGGGCTTCTTTTACTGCAAAACTATAAATTAGTTGAATTAGTTTTAATTTATTGATTTATATTTTAAATACTTAATTTAAAGTTTAAAATTCATCATATTAAATATTTGTAAAACCATGATAACTGTTTCTATAGTGAGCCATAATCAATTTAGCATTGCTCTTCAAACAATAAAATCATTTCATGCAATTAGTAATTCTGCTTTCTTTTACATAATAACTATAAATACAGCTGAAAAAATTTCAGAAAAATTACTCAAATCTATTGTTGGTAAAAACTACAAGCTAATAATAAATAGAGACCAGATTGGTTTTGGGGAAAATCATAATAATGCTTCCAAAGAAGCTCTAGGAAATATCTTTATAATCTGCAATCCAGATATTGAAATTAATTCTTTCGATATAGAAAATTTTATTAAAAAAGCTTCAACTTTTGATTTAATAGCACCGAGGGTGTGTTTGCCAAGCAAAAGTAGTTACATCTATGACTTTAGAAGCTTCCCAGCTCTTCACAGAGTCTTCTTAAGGCAGTGCTTAAGAATAATTAATAGAATGGACCATGATATTAAGGAGTATGAAGGAAAGCACTCTTGGTTTCCTGGATATTTTATGGCCATAGATATTAATGTATTTAATAAACTTGGTGGTTTTGATACAAATTTCTTTATGTATTGTGAGGATGTTGATTTATGTTTGCGGCTCAAGAAGGGTGGCTACAAAATAGATAAATCTGATGATATTCTAGTTAGTCATATCGGACAATTTTCTAGCAATAAAAAATTTAGATATTTTTATATGCATTTAGTTAGTATTATCAAGCTTAATCTTAAGATGTTAAAAGGATATTATTAATATGAAAATTTTTATTACAGGTGGATCTGGCTTTATAGGTAGCGCATTAGTTCGATATTGTATCAATGAGACTGACTTTACCTTGGTGAATATAGATAAGTTAACTTATGCCGGAAATGAAGATTCTTATCCTGAGGCAATAGGTAATGATAGGTTCCTCCATGAAAAGATTGATATCTGTAATAGACTTGATTTAGCTGATTTATTTAAAAAGCATTCTCCAGATGCAGTAATGCATCTTGCAGCAGAGAGTCATGTTGATAGGTCGATTGACTCCCCTGGTGACTTCATGCAGACAAATATTATAGGCACTTTTAATCTATTAGAAGCCGCTAGGGAATATCTTAGCTATTGCAATCTAGAGGTGAAAGAGAATTTTAGATTCCATCACATCTCCACAGATGAGGTATTTGGAGACCTTCATAATATAAATGATTATTTTACTGAAAATTCATCATACGAACCCTCTTCACCATATTCAGCATCCAAGGCAGCGTCTGATCATTTGGTTAGAGCCTGGCAAAGAACTTATAAACTTCCTACTTTGATTACAAATTGCTCCAATAATTATGGACCTTATCATTTTCCTGAAAAATTAATTCCACATGTCATTTTAAACGCTCTCCAAGGAAAGGCCATTCCCGTCTATGGAGATGGGTCGCAGATAAGAGACTGGTTGTATGTTGATGATCACGTAAAAGCTTTAATCCAGGTTATTTTAAAGGGGAGAGTTGGAGAAACCTACAATATAGGAGGATCTAATGAGAAAAAAAATATTGAGGTCGTATTAAAGATATGTGACCTCTTGGAAGAGCTAGCTCCTTCTAGGAAGCCAGAGGGATTAAAGGATTATAAAGATCTTATAAAGTATGTGGAAGATAGACCTGGCCATGATACTAGATATGCCATCGATGCATCTAAAATTAAAACTGAATTGGGCTGGACGCCATCTGAAACATTTGAAACTGGGTTAAGAAAGACTGTGAAATGGTTCTTGGAAAATAATGATTGGTATGAAAGAATACTTTCAGGTGAGTATAAGATGGATAGAATAGGAAAAGATACATGAAAAAATTTAAAGGAATTGTTTTAGCTGGAGGGTCAGGAAGTAGATTACATCCAATTACTAAAGGCGTATCAAAACAGCTTTTACCTATTTATGATAAGCCAATGGTTTTTTATCCCATCTCAGTGCTCATGCTTTCAGGTATTCGAGAAATTTTAATTATCTCAACTCCTGATGATATGGATGGTTATAAGCGTTTACTAGGGGATGGCTCTGAATTCGGTCTATGCATTGAGTATGCGATTCAACCAAATCCCGATGGGCTAGCTCAAGCTTTTATAATTGGTGAAGATTTTATTGGCCAAGATAACGTAGCTTTGGTGCTTGGTGATAATATTTTCTATGGACAGCATTTCTCTAAAAATTTAAATACGGCAGCATCTAACCAAAAAGGTGCAACTGTATTCGGCTATCATGTGAAAGATCCAGAGCGATTTGGAGTAGTTGAATTTGACGATAATGGCAATGTTCTGTCTATAGAGGAAAAACCTACAAATCCAAAATCAAATTATGCCGTTACAGGTCTTTATTTTTATGATAATGATGTGGTGCAAATTGCAAAATCAATAAAGCCATCTCCTCGGGGCGAGCTTGAGATAACCGACATAAATAATATGTATAAAGAGAGAGGTGACTTAAAAGTAGAACTCCTTGGCAGGGGTTTTGCTTGGCTAGACACGGGTACTCATGACTCATTAATGGAGGCAGGTCAGTTCGTACAAACAGTTGAACATCGCCAAGGTCTAAAAGTTGCATGTCTGGAGGAAATAGCCTTTCACAATGGATGGCTTTCAAGAGAGATGCTTTTAAGCCAAGCAGATGCTTTAAAAAAGACAAGTTATGGCGAATATTTACTCAAAGTTGCAGACGGATATAAATGAACATCTTAAAAACAATCCTACCAGGGTGTGTAATTATTGAACCAAAAGTATTTGGAGATGATCGTGGCTTTTTTTTAGAGACATTTCATACCGCTAGATATAAGCAATTAGCTGGGATTAATATGCCTTTTGTTCAAGATAATCATTCACGTTCTTTAAAGGGAGTATTACGAGGACTGCACTTTCAGAAAACAAAGCCTCAAGGAAAGTTGGTAAGAGTTGTAAGGGGGGAAGTCTTTGATGTTGCTGTTGATATTAGAAGAGAATCAGCTACTTTTGGTAAATGGGAGGGGGTTATTCTCTCTGAGAAAAATAAAAAACAATTTTGGGTTCCGCCAGGTTTTGCTCATGGCTTTATGGTCCTTTCTGATGTTGCTGATTTTGAATATAAATGTACTGATTACTATGACCCCTCAGATGAAGGCAGTATATTGTGGTGTGATCCCGATTTAGATATTATTTGGCCGTTAACAAATCCTATTCTTTCCGATAAGGATGCAAATGCTAATAAACTAGCAGATCTATTTTTATGAAAATCCTTGTTCTGGGAAGTAGTGGACAGCTTGGTAGATGCCTATATGATCAACTTTCTGAAAGTAGCTATGAGCTTGTTTTTTCGTCAAGGACTGAAATTGATCTAAGTAACTTCAGCTCATTAAAGAATAATATCTTATCAATCAAGCCTGATTTAATCATCAATGCCAGTGCTTATACTGCCGTAGATAAGGCTGAAGATGAACCAAAAATAGCTAATTTAATAAATAATTTTGCGGTCAAGGAACTTGCAGACTTATGTCATGAACTAAACTCTTGGCTTATCCACATCTCTACTGATTATGTATTTGATGGAACAGCCATCTTGCCATACAAAGAGGATGAACAAACAAACCCTCAATGCATTTATGGTAAATCCAAGCTTAAGGGAGAGCAGGCTATAAAAACTTCTGGTGCTAAATATATAATCATTCGAACTGCATGGGTTTTTAGTGAATATGGCAATAATTTTTTAAAAACTATGCTTAGATTAGGAGAAGGTAAGAATGAATTAAATATTGTTGGAGATCAGGTAGGGTGTCCAACATATGCTCAAGATTTAGCTAAAGCAATTGTGAGCATGTTACCAACGATTACTTTAGATAAAATGAATTCAGAAGTATTTCATTTTTGTGGAGATCAGCCTTGTACTTGGTATGAATTTGCTCAGTCTATTTTTTTAGAAGCAGATAATTTTGGATTCAAGATACCAACGCAAGTCAATTCTATTGAAACAATAAATTATCCGACACCGGCTACTCGACCAGCTTACTCTGTATTAGAGTGCTCAAAGATTAGGAAAACTTTCCTGGTACCTCCCTCTAACTGGAGAGATGGAATTAGAAGCGCGCTAAAAAAAATGAAGAACTTTAATGATTAAATTTAACAAGACTAGCCACGAAACTCCTTATTTAAAACTTAAGAAAAAATATGATGACGCCTTAAGTGCAAATCAAAAAAATATTGAAGCTATAAGCATTTCATCATATTCAAGGAAATTAAGTGAGGTCAACGCGAGATTCGTAAATTTAAAATTTGTGGACAATGATGAATTTATTTTTTTCTCAAATTATGAATCGAGTAAATCCCAAGATTTTAATGATCATAACCAAATTACAGCTTTGATTTATTGGAATAGCATTAACACTCAGATTAGAATTAAGGCTTGTATTAAAAAAACAACTACTGAGTTTAATAAAAGTTATTTTTTAAATAGATCTGAGACAAAGAATGCACTAGCAATATCATCCAGTCAATCAAAGCCAATAGACTCCTTTGAGAGTGTTATAGAAAATTACAACAACACACTCAATTCTGCTAATTTAAAAAAATGTCCAGATTATTGGGGAGGGTATGTATTTACTCCATATTACTTTGAATTTTGGGAAGGGCATGATTCCCGGTTAAATAAAAGAGATATATTTACCATGAATACTGGAAAATGGGATCATTCCATTCTTCAGCCATAATAAAAAATATTGCGAAATAAGATAATTAGTATAGAATCACTCACAAATTATGATAAAAATTATATTCACTCAAGTTACTAATAATCTTTTATCTTGCTCTTTATGTAATGTTTCTTTTTAATAAACCCTCATAGGTATCGACATAGCTTCTCAAAAGAAAAATATTACTCCTATTAATGAAAAGATCAGGGCCAGTGAGGTCATGCTTATCGGTTCAAATGGAGAAAAGCAGGGTTTAGTTGCCTTTTCTGTTGCCCTAGAGTCTGCTAGAGTTGCATCTTTAGATTTAGTTCAAGTATCGCCATCTGATGCCAGTCCAGTGGTCTGTAAGCTATTAGATTATGGAAAACATATTTTTGATAAGAAGAAAAGTTTATCCTCTTCAAAGGTAAAAGTTAAAAGAAATACAACAAAAGAAATTAAATTTAGACCATCAACAGACATAGGTGACTATAATATTAAATTAAAAAAGGTTAAAAGCTTTATTCTTGACGGAGATAAGACTAAAATAAGCGTCCGTTTCAGAGGCAGAGAAATACTGAATAGTGATATGGGTCTTAATTTATTAAATAGATTAAGGGACGAGTTAGAGGATATAGCCCAGGTAGACCAAGAGCCTTCATTGGAAGGCAGGCAACTACTTATGGTTCTATCGCCTCTTAAAAAGAAATAAATTTTAAAAGAAGAATAATATGGGATATAAATTAAAAACACATTCTGGTGCTGCTAAACGTTTCAAGAAGACAGGCACATCTGTAAAGAGTAAAAGTGCAAATAGAAATCATATCCTTACCAAACAGTCTACAAAAAGAAAAAGACATAATAGAGGACTTACTAAGTTAACAGGTGTTGTGCTTAGAATGGCTTCAAAACTTATAAGAAGATAAATCATGCCAAGAACTACCAAATCAGTAACAGCTAGAGCAAAACATAAGAAAGTATTAAATGCTACTAAAGGCCATTATGGCGCTAGAAGTAGGCTATTTAGAACAGCTAAGCAATCAAATATTAAATCTTTACAGTATGCATTTAGAGATAGAAAGAATAAGAAGAGAGCTTTTAGAGCTCTTTGGATAGCAAGAATAAATGCTGGAGCCAGAGAGTTAGGTGTTTCATATTCTGTTCTTATAAATTCTCTAGCTAAAAAAGATATTGCATTAGATAGAAAAATTCTTTCTGATATAGCGATTTCTGATAATGCAACTTTTGTGAATATTGTAAAAAAAGCTACTAGCTAAAATTATCGATTAATGTCATCTTCTAAAGACATTTCACCCCCTGAGCTAATAATGGAAAGAGGCTCACTCCATCCTATAAATCACATGAAAGATTCTATAATGAATCTCTTGGTTTCATTTGGTTTCGAAATTATTGACGGACCTGAAATTGAAACAGAAGAATTTAATTTTGACATGCTCAACATAAAAAAATCACATCCTGCAAGGCAGATGCATGATACTTTTTATATTGAAGATAAATCAAATCTTCTAAGGACTCATACCTCGCCGGTTCAAATTAGAGGAATGCTTGAGAAAAAGCCACCTCTGGCATTTATTTCTGGCGGCAAAGTTTATAGAAAAGATGATGATGCCACTCATTTACCAATGTTTCATCAGGTTGAGGGTATATATGTAGATGAGAATGTTAGCTTTGCCCAACTTAAAGATCTAATTTATAAAATTATTTACTCATTATTTGGTGAAGATGTTGAGTTAAGGTTTAGGCCTTCATATTTTCCATTCACAGAGCCTTCAGCAGAGGTTGATATCTTATCAAAAGAAGGAAAGTGGCTTGAAATACTGGGTTGTGGATTAGTAAATCCAGTTGTTCTAGAGAATTGCAGCATAGATTCCGATAAATATAGCGGGTTAGCATTTGGACTTGGGATAGAAAGAATAGCCATGTTAAAGCATGGAGTTACAGATATAAGAGAATTCTATAAGTCTAACTTAGATTTTCTGAGCCAGTTCAAATGAAAATAGCATATAGCCATTTAGTCCAAAACATTGCAGAAAATCCCAGTATTGATCAAATATCAGATAGTTTATTTCAACTTGGCCATGAGCACGAAATTGATAGTAATATTTTTGACATGGAATTCACTCCCAATAGAGGGGATTGCCTGTCAATAAATGGCTTACTAAGAGATTTAGCAGTTTTTTATACGATTGACCTTAGCCAAGGTATCTATACTGAAAAACTTGATGAATTTCTGATAGATTTTGAAAATCTATCAGAAAGTACTTGCCCCCAAATATCTTTTCTTAAATTAGAAATTGACCAAGTTCCAGATATATATAAAGATTGTTTAGATAATTACTTTTCAGACCTAGGTTTAAATAAAAATAATTTCTTTACAGATGTGTCTAATTATCTTTCCTATGAAACAGGTCAGCCAACTCATTGCTATGATGCAAACACAATTAATGGCAAGTTACTATTCCATGAAATAGAAAAAAATGAAGAGTTTGAAACATTGCTTGATAAGAAAATTATGCTTACAAGTAAGAATTCAGTTTTTTCATTGAATAATAAAGTAATTAATCTTGCAGGAGTGGTTGGCGGAAAGAGTACTTCATGCTCAGCCAATACGAAGACAGTCATTGTTGAATGTGCTTTCTTTCAACCAGAAGCAATTATAGGCAAATCTGTAAAGTATGACATTCAGTCTGAGGCATCTCATAAATTTGAAAGGGGTGTTGACCCTGAGTCCCAAGATAGAGTGCTCAGAAGGTTTATCAAGCTTGTTAGTGAGCACACAAACATAAAAGATATGTCTATTATTTCCTACAAATCTAAAGATTATCCAATTCATCGGATACCAGTTAATGTTCAAAAAATAAATCAAATCATTGGAATTAATATAAGTGAAGAAGAGTACTTAAATTATCTTTCTAAATTAAGGTTTGATATTGAGGAGGGCTTTATTAAAGTGCCATCATTTAGAAGTGATGTTAAAACACAAAATGACTTAGCTGAGGAAGTTGCTAGAGTTATAGGTTATGACAACATAGCAACAAAAGAGATAAGCATTCCTAATAATGAGAATGCAAGCCATAAAGATCTTGAAAATAAATTAAGATATTTTCTTATAGATCATGGCTTTTATGAAGTTATTAATTCTCCATTTGTTAGCTTATTTTCAGAAGAAGCAATTAAAGTTGATAATCCATTGGATTCAAATAGACGTTACCTTAGAACAAATGTAATCAATTCTTTGATAGATAATCTTTTATTCAACGAAAGAAGGCAAAAAGACTCAATTAAACTTTTTGAGATATCAGATGTTTATTCATCTAATAATGGCATTCATAAAAAAAGAAAGTTATCTATTATTACAAGTGGAAGAGTTGGCCATAACTACAAAGACTTCTCAAAAAAAATTAATAAGAAATACTTAGCAGCATTATTTCAAGAAATACTTCCAAACGAAGTGTTTGATTTTGAAATATTATCAAGAGATTTATTAGATACAAAAATAAAGAATGAAATAGTTACCTTGGAGGTTGATATTGACAGGTTTTCTTCTGATATTCTTTCCTACGACGAAATATCTAAATCTCCTGAGGGCTTTATCCAATTTAATCCTATATCTGACTTACCATCCTCCTTTAAAGATATTTCATACTCAGTAAAAGACTATAGTAAAACCCAAGCTCTTCAGGATTTATTACTTAATTATCAAAGTGATATTATAAAAAATGTTTATATTTTTGATTACTTTAAAAATGAGAAACAGGAAGAAATTAAGATTGGATTTAGATTTGTTTTTCAATCTAA
>Ga0075447_10001390_pt1 | contig 11408 bp, 9 predicted proteins | sample CoawatmetaG10DNA_FD_72352 | JGI IMG/M metagenome (GOLD analysis project Ga0075447, IMG submission 72352) | Marine microbial communities from the West Antarctic Peninsula - Coastal water metaG104-DNA | ecosystem: Environmental > Aquatic > Marine > Coastal | place: Atlantic Ocean: West Antarctic...
CAGCAGGTAATGATGGCGCAGCAGGTAATGATGGCGCAGCAGGGGCACAAGGAGAAACCGGGGCACAAGGTCCAGTAGGTGCAGAAGGAAGTGATGGTAATGACGGCGCAGCAGGTAATAATGGCGCAGATGGCGCAATAGGCGCAGATGGCGCAGATGGTAATGCCGCCACGGTGGACGATTTAGGATTGATTACTACTAACGGTGGTGTTCAATACACCGGCTATACATTTTTAGCGGATTACTCACTCGGGCATGCGACCACCGTGAATATATCTAGTGGCTTCGCGGTTGGGTTCTGGTTGATTGGTGCAACAGTGTGGGTCGCTGGTGCAAAAATTGGTCAAATTACCGGGCTTGATACGTCAATAACCCCCAACACAATTACATTTAGTGCCGGTATATTGTCTGCTATAACCTCCGGCGACACAATCAATGTATCAGTAGTAAATGTAAGTTATGTCGATGCTTCTGGAAACGCCGTTTCATATACCGCGAATTATACTGGTGCAATTGAGGTGTTCCTACCAATCCTTACTGACGACATGGTTGGACTAGAAATCTTCCTGTTCGATGGGACGTTGGTTGGGATTATTGACGAAGTTGTTACTTCATCAACTCCACAAACTTTTACATTGGAAGAGCCGCTCCCTACCAGCCTACCCGAATATACATCTTTTCACGTGTTTAAAAATAAGTTGTTAATATCTCCGAGCAACCTAAAAGGCGACATTAGTATAGGGATTGGGACGGAGCTCACCGATGAGGACCATTCGCTTGGCTCTAGTGGGTATGGAAATATAGGTATCGGGCGGCGAGCACTAGGCGGGGTCACGACCGGTCGTCAAAATATGGCAATAGGAAATAAATCGTTGATGAAGTTGACAACAGGTGCTGATAACGTAGCAATTGGTTATCATTCTTTAAAATCTGCGTTGACCTCGATAAACAATATCTCTATTGGGACTCGCAGCCTCTATTACGCGACTGGTAGTTCAAATCTAGCAATCGGAACCGAGACGCTGCAGTACTTGACTTCGGGTGCGGATAATGTGTGTGTGGGTCATCAAGCAGGGCGAGGGACTGAAAATACTACTACAGGAAAATCCAACACTGCAATAGGAGTTCAGGCACTGGAGAAATTCACAACTTGTGAGGGCACTGTAGCAGTAGGGATGCTCTCAGGGGCTAATATCACCACTGGAGACAATAATGTATGCGTAGGATATGATTCTGGAAAAACCTTAACAACTGGGAAAGAAAATATCTCTATTGGGACTCGCAGCCTCTATCACGCAATTAGTGATGCAAATCTAGCAATCGGAACCGAGACGCTGCAGTACTTGACTTCGGGTGCGGATAATGTGTGTGTGGGTCATCAAGCAGGGCGAGGGGCTGTAGGTGCTTCTACAGGAAACTCCAACACTGCAATAGGAGTTCAGGCACTGGAGAAATTCACAACTTGTGAGGGCACTGTAGCAGTCGGCAAGTTCGCAGGGGCTAATATCACTACAGGAGACAATAATGTGTGTGTAGGTAGATATTCAGGCTATCACATAAATGCTGGGACAGAAAATGTGATAATGGGAGAACGCGCTGGACATGCAATAACTGCTGGAACAAATAATGTTTGTATTGGTTATAATGCAAGCGTAGCTCTAACAGGAAGTCATAATGTTATATTAGGATCAACAGCAGTAGCAACAGCAGAATCATGTGATGGACTTATTGCTATTGGTTCTGGTTGCGATTTATCTGGTACCACCTACGATAATGTTATTCTCATTGGTAGAAACGCGGTACGCCGTCATGGTGAGACAGGAAATAGCAACTCTGTAACATTAGGTAATTCTTCTATATCGTCAGCATATATACAAGTAGATTGGACAATTTCGTCTGATATAAGAATAAAACAAGATATTCAAGAGTCAAATTTAGGATTGGATTTTATAAAATTATTGAAACCATCAACGTATAAAAAAGTAAATCCTTCTGATTATCCAGAATCATTATTGGAACCTGCTTATAAAGATGGGAGGGAACCAAGACCACCAAACGATGATACTATATACACGGGTTTAATTGCACAAGAGGTTGAAAGTGCGCTACAAACATTAGGAAAAACATGGAGTGGTCATAAAAAAAGTTCGGCAACAGGAAAACAGGCTTTGCAATATGGTCAATTAGTAGTTCCTTTAATTCACGCAGTAAAAGAGCTTTCTGCTGAGAATGACACATTAAAAGCCGCACTAGAGGCATTGACTGCCAGAGTTTCTGCTTTAGAGTAAATATTCTGCTTTAGAGTAAATATTAGATAAATCATGAAATAATATTAATAATATTAATAAAATATAATATTATTATATATGCCAACAAAAAGATACCGTTCACATGCGGATTACATAAAAAAACAGGCATGTGATCAAGAGCTCACATGGAGAAGTAAACGCCCAAAACCATTGAATGGATATACTACAACTAGTTATTCTGTTTATAATAATAGTTGTGCGCGGGGGCAAGACTGTTCATGTGTTGTCCATAGCACAATATCGGCAGAAAATATTTGGGTCGATTGCAGTGGAAACTGAGTGCACTACCAATAACACCCCCCCTTAATTTTCTCAAAATCTGTTGGTGTTTCTGAAATACTGGGACGTTTCCAATGTTTATTTAAATATAAGCGTAACATATCTGGCTTATCATTCAACCATCGTTTTCCATATATACCAAAATACATTTGAAGCACACCACCTACATAAACTGCTGATTTGCCCATTTTATAAATTGCCGAACAAACAAGATTTCCGTATCCGCCACATGAGCATAACGCTATATCAAACGTGTCCTTTATTTTGTTTATTTCGTCAATAAAATCATTTAATTCAACATTAAACTCTCTGGAAATGTCTCCATGCGTTTGAGGAGGTTTTAAAAATACAAATTCGCATTCAGGAAACAAGTCTATTCCGTATATTTCCTTGCGTATAGGAATCTGTTCTTTCATACTATCAGAAAATGGAGATACAATTAAAATTCGCTTTCGTCGCAAAGACCGAGTCCATGGTTCCCTTGTGATATGGTGGAATACATCTAACGTTTCAGCATCTATTTTAGGATATTTACATTGATTGAGTAAAAAATTGCAGTGTTCTGTATGTAATGGATAGTGCCCCCCACTGACCGTACTTGTTGGCTCCCACCAAAAGCATCTATCTGCTAATTTAAATGCCTCCATATACAATGTAGCATATTCAACAAGCGAATTTACCGTACTTATTTGAATTCCGGAATTATTTTTCATGACCATAACTATGCTTTGTAAATTTTGTTGATTTAGAACTTCATTATTTGATTGTTTTTGTATTTCATTGCCAAATATAGCACATGTATGTTCAATGCTGGCCACGCGAGGAATAATAAAGGGCTCATCATGTTTAATTTTGTTTTCTATATAGTAGCGTAAATTATCATTTTCGCGGGCAATGTTAAATGTGTTATAAGCGTGTTGTTTTGGCGCATTATTACATATAGGAAATATTGTATAGTAAGGACGTGGTACTTTTGCGGTGGAAGCATTATATGTTCGCGATTGCGAAGTATGATAATGGTACGAACGTATCCATTCGGGTTCATTATAACAAATAAACCCAAGAGTATGCAATATATATATTATTTTATTATCACATCCAGGAATGCCTAAACAAAAATTCATTAATTTTAATTGTTTATCACTAAGTTTCCATCTCGTGTGCCAAATCCATACGTCTTGGCTATCTGGGCGTGGTCCAAAGAGTTGACATTTGTTTAAATATGTTTTATAGTGGTTATGATATTCGTACCGTAACAGCGCAAATGCCTTCATTTCATTATGTAAATTCGACATTTTCACATTGTTCAGAGTATTATCGAAAAAAATATCTGAATTCGCAAGGATTGCATAACCATCTATATGATTATCTTGTGCCCATTTATAAGCAGCGCTGTATGTTAGTCTCTCTTTGATAATAATCTGTTGAATCTTGTCACTTTTTATACCCAATTCATTATCATTGTATTCGCGTTCATTCAACAGTATGATTTCATCTATATGTATATTTTCTACATTTTTTCGAAGACAAAATTTATTTTCATCATGGCGTGATATATTTTTATCTATGTAAAATTGTTGTATTAGTATAGTTTTTCCTTTGTGTAGAGGGGAAGGTGTGGTTTTTTCTGATATTTCATAATGAAAGCCCGAAGGGTGAATTTGTTGATTATCAATAAATGGACTGGATACCCACCTTCTAATATTATCATAATATTGTATTTGTTGTGGATTCATTCTATGTATTTAAATGAATATTTTTATATTTAAATGAATATTATATTTTTATATTTAAATGGATATTATATTTTTATATTTATTTATATTTATCCAGAATCACTTTTGGTATCAGTTGCTCTTTTAATACTTCTAGTTTTTTATAACACTTGTTAATTGTCACCTCACTAATTCCACTCACCTCATATACCGCGTGTTTTGAAAGACTTACATTGCATTGCTGTGCAATGAAATAAATGATACCTGCAGCAATAGAGTTTGGTGTATTTTCCGGAATGAGTGAATTTTGTTGAATGCGAAAGGAAACGAATTTACACAGTTTAGATAGCTCGGCATTCATATGCAGACCACTACAATACCTATCAATGAACGCGTCTGGCGTTGTGTGGAATAGCGTAGTTTTGTCTGTTTGTTCCATATTTCTCTCCATGTTATTAATAATTTCGATCGCATTCTTGCATCCTTTTGTTGCACTTGTATTGTCTAGATTAAATATAGTCGCAATTTCTTTGGCCGTTCGTGGAAAGTTATTAATTCTAGCAGATATATAAATGGATGCTGCGATAATTCCATGTCGATTAAGTCCGCGAAAAGTTTTTGCTTCGGAAATTTTTTTATGATATCTCATCGCATCATCAATAATGAGTTTAGGAATACCTGCTTGATTTGCATAAATCGTAATTTTTTGAAATTCATCATATTGCGATTTTTCTTTATATGGCATAGCTTGCCATTCCGTATATCGTTTGATTTTGCGCATTTCGTATGAAGGTCTCCCCCCACATAATACCTTACACCCAAAAGAGGATTCTTTTAGCAAAGGATTGATAGGCATTCCGCATCGCGTTGGGTCATCGGTGCCATTATCATTTGCACCATAATATCTCCATTCGGCACCATCATTCATCACATCTTTATAAATGATACCACATGAGAGGTTTGTGCAAACTAAAAATCCATCGTCGTCGCATGCGACAGGTTTTCCACAGCAGTCACAGGTGTCACGCTGTCCTTCTGCGCGAAATACACACTCCATAGTTTGTTTAGGATGTGATGGAAATAAATCCCACATTTTTTCTTTATCCAGTCGTGATTTTCTATTTTTATGTGTTTTCTTATCTGTTGCCATATATTTAACTATAAGTTATATTGTTTTATTTTAATTCAATTTTATTATATATATTTAAAATAAATGGGAAATGAGTTTTCAAAACAAACTGATTCAAAAAAACCGACTTTATTAACGGAACTTAATTTTATTGCTACAAATTATATTCTTACACAAAACTTTACAGATATGGAAAACTTAGCGGATGCTAAATACTGTGATAAACTGGTTATATTAACTTCTAAAATAATTGCGAGTAAATTAACTAATTTAGAAATAACATATTTGGCACAAAAAATGCGATATGGAAAAGAAGTAAATGTACAAGAAAAGGATTCCGTGATATTATTGGATAAATCTAATTTAGATGATTTAGATGTAAATAGGAGAGTGAAAAAACGTCGCATGTGTATTGGTATCGCCAAATTTTATGTACAGATAGCACATCTGTTTGCAGCCATTGTGAAAACAATTAACCCAGTTTATACATATAAAATAAATCGAGATGGCGTGGAAATACAAGAAACCGTGTCTTTGCGACATAAAGACGAAATACCAAAAGGTGCTGTAACAAGTATCAAGGCGAACAATATTTGCGATAATAGAATGAATGCATTGCTAAGTAATAGCAAATATTCACAATTAGGCAAAGATGATAAAGATGCGGTAACTATTAATCCTAAAATTTGTAGTATTAATAAAGGACAGAGATTAACTAGTCTTCCAGGAATTCCTGAATTAGAAGCACTTTATTATGATGTTTACGACTATGATCGTGGTGATATTGATGGACCTTTAAAAAAAATAGACCCTCTTCCAGATAATATCGAACAAGCTATCGGGGCATCTAGTTCTGCTGCTGACGCTAATGCTGACGCTAATGCTAATGCTGATGCTAATGCTAATGCTGATGCTAATGCTGATGCTAATGCTAATGCTGACGCTAATGCTGACGCTAATGCTAATGCTAATGCTGCTCCCGCTGCGCTACTGGCACCTGCCAAAAATTATTTAGATAAAGCTGAAAAATGGTATGAAGGCGCAACTGATAATGTATCCAATAAGTATACTAAGCTTGCTGGTGGTATATCAGATGAGTATAATAAACTTAAGAATCAATATAGTGGTAATGCTGCGGCTGCTGCTGCTGGAGGCGGGGAAACAAAACGACAAGGATTTGTTAAAATGTCTAAAAGAGCGAAAGAAGTATATGCGCAAGATCTAAACATTTTTTGGGAAACATTGACAAACGGGAAAGCAATCCCCATGGAAAATGGCGTGTCTACTATACAAAGATTTTCTGATATACGTATAGATGATTTTAAAGACACTGATGATTGTGGTTCTAATGGGAAATATAAAAAATCGTATACTATAAAAAAATCAAATGCCTTATTTAAAGATTATGCCAATAATATTAAAACCATGACTGACATTACAAATGAAGCTCGCAATAAACTATTAGCAATATTAGCCAAATTATTTGCTCGAACTAAAAGAGATAAAACAAATAAAACAAATAAAACAGCTAACCAAGAAGTCGTAATTCATCCCGACTTGACAGAAAAAACTTTAAAAATTCTTGTGGATGAAGTGAGAGAAATTATAGTAAAATTATATATTACTTGTGATAAATATTTTAAGGACGGGATAAAAATTTTAGATTCTATTATTAGTAAAAAACAATTTGAACAAACTATTTCCCTTACTAAAAATCTTGAGGACACGTTTGATTACCATGTATCTAGAGATAATTTTTCATCATCGTCTGGTAAAAATATACGTTTAGAACAAGAGGCTGAACAAACCGCAAAAGTAGCTGCAGAGGCTGCACAAGCAGCAGCACAAACAGCAGCACAAGCAGCAGCAGCAACATCAGAAGAAGAAGCAGACCCAGTAGCACAAACAGCAGCTCCAGTAGCACAAACATCAGAAGAAGAAGAAGCAGCACAAGGAGCAGCTCCAGTAGCACAAACATCAGAAGAAGAAGCAGCAGCACAAGCAGCAGATCCAGTAGCACAAGCAGCAGCACAAGGAGCAGCATTGGCACACGGAGCAGTAGCACAAACAGCAGCAGCACAAGCAGCTGAACAAACAGCACAAGGAGCAGAACAAACAGCAGAACAAACAGAAGCAATACCCAAATAATATGCGATTACAATTATAGATTGTTCAAGCTTTAGCAATTTATAAAGCTTTAGCAATTTATAAAGCTTTAGCAATTTATAAAGCTTTGGTGATAGTGATATTAATATATCTAATAATAGATATCATACACAAATAGTATACTTTTATTTTAATAATGTTATTATTTAGGAATCTTTCCAGAGAATTTTTTTTTCTAGAGTAATTATATAATGGCTCTTCGTTCATCTGCACGTAAATCTTACGCCCGCCGCCGCAAGGCGTCTAAATGTTCAGGCAAGCGCGGTCGCACCTGCAACAAAACCGCTGGATGCCACTACGCATCTGGCAAGAAGCGTAGCTTCTGCCGTAAAACCAAAAGCAAGCGCCGCACAAAGCGCCGGGTCGGCAGCCGTAAGCGCCGCTCGCCAATTCGCTACTAATTAAATTATATAATGCACTATTCAATTCACAAAATTTATAATAAGAAGTATCATTTTTATTATAAAATATTATTTAGGAGGAAAGCTAATCTTTAAGTTTTAATTTGTCTTCTATATTTCTCAATAACGATTTATTATATATAAGATTGCCCGACGGTATGTATGCGTCAATTGATTTGAAATCATCTTTGCTTTTGTCTGCTCCAACATTTATTTTTTGATTCGAATTTTTATTAAAAATCAAATTTTCAGGCAATGCATTATCTATAGTTGAATTATTTTGGTCGTTTGCATTTGTTTTATCTATTTTATTACCATGTCCATCAATAACCACTCCAGTTTTTTTCTTAATTTCATTACGAACATATGACGGTATCCAGTGTTTCCATGAAATAAATAATAAATTCGGAGTAGTATATTTTACCAAAAATCCGTTTTCTTGTAATTTATCAATAATATATGCAGTACAATTTATATTATCATATTTAGGAACACCTATTATCATTTCCGGGACAACAAACCAACAACACTGTATTGCGACCTGTTGTCTTGACACTACTTTTATTTTTCCGTGGATTCTATTTAATATTCTATTATATGTTGCAACTGTGTTAAGATCGTGTTGTTTTTTTCTTTCATATAACTCATCTAAGTTTATTTTTACGTTTCCTTCTGGCGTGTCTCCTAATGTAAATATAGTATCCATAATTACATTATTCATAGAAAAAAAGTTATAAAGCCCTACGGTTATATTACTATAATGACAATTAAACATCTGGTAATGAAACCTCTTGTAATGAAACATCTGGTAATTAGCGGCGGCGGGCCGTCGGGATTGGCTGCATATGGTGCAATAAAGCAGTTGTCTATACAAAATGTTTTAGATATTTCTAGGGTAGAAACCATTTATGCGTCTTCTGTCGGTTCTATTATTGGTGCAGTTATTACACTTGGATATGACTGGGAATGGTTGGATGATTATTTTATTAAGCGACCTTGGAATAAAATTTTAGAAATTGACCCAACAATATTAATGAATTCTTTTACAGATAAAGGAATATATGGGATAGAAATACAAGAAAAACTGTTAGGACCATTGTTGACTGCAAAAAATTTATCTCAAACGATTACTCTTAAGGAATTTTATGAATATACCAATATTGAGTTCCATATTTTTACCAGCGACTTAAATAAAGACATTCCCATGTCGATTGATATGTCATACAAAACTCATCCGGATATACAACTAGTCAAAGCGATATATATGAGTTCATCATTTCCTTTTTTATTTAAACCCATATGTGAAAATGGTAGTTGCTTTGTTGATGGCGGATTATTAAATAACTATCCTTTGCAAAACTGCATCGAAAATATTAAGAAAAATAATAACGATTGTGTAGATTATGATGAAATTATTGCTTTAAAAAAAGTGGACCCACACAATATACAAAAAGTTACTGATAAAACAAATGTATTAGAGTATGGGTTGGATATGTTTAGAAAAATGCATCTAGCTATTTTGAAAGATATTGAATCAAAAGATAATGATATAAAAAACACTATTCATTGTGTGGTTAGAAATGAATATGGGCTGGAATCATGGTTAAATATATTTTCCACAGAAAAAGGTCGTAAAGATGTCATTGAAGATGGAGAATTATTAGCAAAGGAATTTATAGAGAAACATTCAAAAACTGCTTAAGTGTTTCGAATTCTGGTTTGGCATCATATTCGATCACTTGATTTCCTACAACTAATTTAATGGTAGGGTATCCCTCCACTTTATATTTCGCCGCGGTTTCTGGCTCTTTGTCGCAATCGACAGCAATAAAATGTATACGCTTGCCTTTTACTTTATTTGTTCCTATATCTGTTTGTAGCTCGTTCCATATAGGTTTGGCAGTTTTGCAATGAGGACACCATTCTGTGTAAAAGAAGTATAAATCTGCACTATCTATATTGTCTGCCTCTCCGTTACTCGTAAATTCTTTATTTGCTACATAATTTGTTTTTGGTAAAATATATGTTCTGTATGTGTAAACTGCTATAATAATAAAAATAATAGATAAAGCAGCAATAACCCAAAAACGCCTATTTGTAAAAATATCCTTTACTCCCATTTGTATATATTATATATACATAATCTGAAATAAAGTATAACGAATTTAACTATATTATACACAATAATAATATACACAATAATAATATACACAATAATAATATAGAGATTATATTAGATATATATTATGTTATTTCGTGACCATAATGGAAAGATTATTGATATAAAAAAACTAGACTATACTCGGGATAGTAATTACTATCGGGCTATTATAATCGCTAAAAAAAAGGAACTGCTGCCACATGGTCACGATGAAAGACGGCGGATGTTGAACCTGTGCACCTTTAAAAGCACCTTTAAAAAAGGTGCTCCAAACTAGCACCATTGCACCTTTGCACCTTTAGAAAAGGTGCTCCAAACTTGCACCTTTGCACCTTTGCACCATTTAAAAAGGTGCTCCAAATTATGAGTAAAATAAATATAATTTTATATTTTCGAATACTAATATAATATGGGGCGTTCAAAAAAACATGACCGAAACAATGGTTCTCGTAAAACAAAACGAGTATACAAGCCGGGTTCTCGTAAAACAAAACGAGTATACAAAAAAAACGAGTATTCGAGTGGCGACGGTATGCTAACAACTGTATGGGGTCCAAGTAAGTGGCACTATTTACACACCGTGTCTTTTAATTATCCAATAAACCCTACAACTAAAGATAAAAGACATTATAGAAATTTTATTCTTAATATGCAGAACGTCCTCCCTTGTGGGCATTGCAGAGAGAACCTTAAGCGAAATTTGAAGGCACATCCATTGCGCGTATGTGATATGAAAAACCGGGACAGTTTCTCTCGTTATATTTATAAACTTCATGAAGTTGTTAATAAGATGTTGGGTAAAAAATCAGGATTGTCATATTGTGATGTGAGGGAGCGATATGAACATTTTAGGTCGCGATGTACTTTAGAAAAGCCAAAAATGTTTTCATTTAGGAAAACAAAGAAAAAAGAAAAGGGGTGCACTGAGCCTTTATATGGAAAAAAATCAAAATGTGTAATAAAAATTGTTCCTTATGATGAAAAATGTAAAACTATGCAGATTGATAAAAAATGTATTAAGGAAAAATAAAATATTTGTTTATATATATATATATTATGAAGCGGAGAAAATCTCAAGGAATGCGGACACGGACGCATCCATCGATGGTGGCGGCAACGGCGGAGGAGGAAGCGGCGGCCGAGGCCGCGAAGCAGCGCGCCGAGGCCGCGAAGCAGCGCGCCGAGGCCGAGGAGCGGCGGCTGGCGGAGGAGCGGCGGCTGGCGGAGGAGCGGCGGCTGGCGGAGGAG
>Ga0075447_10001391_pt1 | contig 11408 bp, 10 predicted proteins | sample CoawatmetaG10DNA_FD_72352 | JGI IMG/M metagenome (GOLD analysis project Ga0075447, IMG submission 72352) | Marine microbial communities from the West Antarctic Peninsula - Coastal water metaG104-DNA | ecosystem: Environmental > Aquatic > Marine > Coastal | place: Atlantic Ocean: West Antarctic...
TGAGCCATAAACTGCCATAAAATAATTTTGTATAGATAACTCTTTCAATACATCTTCGATTTCATCTCTTGGAGTTGCAGTTACTAAAATAAACTTCTTTTTATTATAGTTTAATTCAAGATATTTCTGAACTCCAGGAACCCATGGAGATTCAATAGTAGAGCGCTTAACTAGTAAAGAAAATTTATGGCAGTACTTTTCAATATTTTCTTTTGTAACCCTCTCTCCTGACCACGAAAGATATAGAGGAATTTTTTCAAAACGAGAAAGACCACCATTTTCTAAGTGATGAGTTTCAATTAAATCATCTACTCTCTTGCCATATTTTGAAAACAACACTTGAAAAGCAGAAGCTTTAATAGCAACTGAATCCTTGATAACACCATCAAAATCCCAAAAAATCACGCTGGAATCATTTAGTATTTTTTTTAATGATTTATTCATAAAAAAAATTAATCAAAAATAAGATTTTGTTTAATTTTATTAACCTTATTATATTGAGTTTTTCCTATCACGCTGGACTTCATATTCAGCCTCTGGAACCTCATTAATAAGCTTCTGATTTGAACAATAGCGAACAACTTCTTCGGTAGCTTCTATTTCCATCTTGCTTCTACAATCAATCGACATAGAGCCCATATGAGATGTTAGGATACACCTTTCAATCTCTATTAACTTTCCAGAATAAGGTTCATTTTCAAATACATCTATCGCAGCACCAATTAAGTGGCCAGACTTGAGTACCTCATATAAATCTTTCTCATTAATAATGCCACCTCTTGAGACATTAATAATTGCTGCATCTTTCTTCATGGTCATTAGTTCTTTTTTTGTTATCATATTATGTGTATGTCTAGTTAAAGGTAAATGAACACATACAATATCTGCCTCTTCATATATTTTTTGCTTAGAGACCCATTCTAACTTAAAGTCCATATTAGACTGCTTTCCAGGATCAATATCATTTACTAGGAATCTAGGGGATCCAAATGGTTTAGTTCGCCTAATAACTCTACCTCCAATACGACCAACTCCAATTATTCCTAAAGTAATCTCTGAGAGACGTTTACCTAAAATTCGATTCCACTCACCTTTATGTAATTGTGAACTAGCAACATGAATAGAGCGAAGTAAAGAAAAAATCAAACCCATTGTTAACTCAGCAACAGCTGGAGCTGGAGCATCAGGAGTATAAGAAACTTTAATTCCATTCTTTTTAGCTATCAATAAGTCAACACTATCCAAGCCAATACCAACTCTTGATATTAGTTTTAGATTTGGAGCATTATTTATAACTTTTTGAGATATTGGCTCAGTACCAGCAATAATAATATCAAAATCTGAAACAAGATTAAATAGCTCATCTTCAGTAAGTTTTTTATCCAATGGATTAATCAAATATTCTATTTCTGCTGCTTTTAAAAGCTCAAGTGGCAATTCATTTATTGAAGCAAAAGGAACAGTAGTAATTAAGGCTTTCATTATATGTATCTCCCCATAAGCTCGTCAGCTTCCATCAATTTCTGAACTTTAATAAGATCTAATTTTGTATCCACACTAAATGAACTTTCATTAGTCATAACCATGCGAACTTTTTCGTCATTTTCTAGAATTCTCATCATGTCTATAGATTCAATAACCTCTAGAGGGGTCTCAGGAGTATTGTTAAATTTAATCAGATAATCTCTTTTAAATGGGATAACACACACCTGCTTCAACATTGATACTTTCTGTGAGCTTTTTTTTCTAGAAGGTATGGGCTCACGAGAAAAATATATCGCATCATCAAACTTATTAACTACAACTTTGACTTCATTAGGATCATCAAATTCAGCCAAAGAATGAATATTAGCCATTAGATTAACTACATTGACATTTTTATCAATTTTAAAAGGAGAAAGTGATTCACTTATCATTAGTGGTGTCACCATTGGCTCATCCCCTTGAACCATCACAACAATATCAACCTCTTCTTTAATACTATCCTCAATTTCTAACATTGCTTCTGCTGCCCTATCACTTGCTCGCTCGTGTGAGCTTGATGTCATTACCACATTGCCTCCAATAGAATTAATGTAATCATAAATTTCACGATCACATGTTGCAACATATGTATCCATTAAATCAGGACACATTTTTGTTCGATAGTAGCAATGACCAATCATTGGAATCCCATGAATTTTGGCCATTGGTTTGCCTGGAAAGCGCGATGAATTCATACGAGCTGGAATAATTGCTATAGTTTTCATAAATTTGATTTAATTATCAGAAAAAGGAAATGATACTTATTAAAGAAGCCTAACTCAATTTTTATTCTTAAAAAGTTATTTATTTTTAAAAAATTATTCTATAGCTTACTTAAATTGTCATGCCTTTTTTCTATTCATTAAATAGCATACTGCACTAAAATTAAGAGACGGTATTACGCTACTAGCCAACTAACTTAATTTTTCTTTACATCAATGCTTATAGTTTTTTTTCTAATACATATAGAGGCCACCATAAGGCCAATTAATAACACTGCACTAAAGTCAAAAAATATAACTCTATATCTAACATAGCCTATTAATATGAAAGAATTTACTGAAAAAGCCAGTAAGGTTGACCAATAGAATACTACAAAACTCCTATATAAAGATTTTTTCCATAAATAAATAGAACTACCAAGAGAGAATCCAAATAACAACAATGATAAATAATCTGAAATACCTCTTAGGCTTGCACCAAATCCATGGGCTATTTTTGCAAACCCGTACATAATAAAACCATGTGTATTTTCCGACCATCTTTTATAATACAAATCCATTAAATTCTGACTACTTAACTTGATTGTTTGGCTATAATCATTCCAATCATAGCACTCTGGTGTTGAAATAGAAAATTGATGATCTTTGTATGGGTTATTATTATTTAATAAATATTCTGTAATTTTTGATTTACAGAAGTTTGGTCTTACATTGTAATCATCTCTAAATTGCTTATAGTCTAATTCACTATATATTTTGTACTTAATATCAACTTTACCCAAAATAGTATCCATAGGCATTTTACGTAAGCCACTATAACTCAACAAAGCCTGTGGCCCTAAAACAGAAGTCAGAATAATTGTATTATTATGTGAAGAAATGAAATATGACCAAGGTAGAACTACTATTAAAAAAATTAATCCAGACTTGATACAATTAATAATTGCAATTTTAATACTGCCATAAAAGTACCATAATGTAAAAAAAAGAGGAATGAAAATTAGTATGTTATTGGATTTAGATAGTGTGATGACTCCAAGTAAAAGTCCAATAATGATTAGAGAGAAATTATGGCTATAGTTGTGATTATGTCTATGATTATCAAAAAGCTTAAATAATGCCCAAACAAAAAGGGAATATATAAATATTGAAAATGTTACTCCTGTTAAGTCTAATGAATAAAAATGAAGTGGAAACCATAATGCAATAAAAAAAGAAGCAATTAAACTAGCTATATTTGACCTATTTAAATAATTCGAAATATAGAATGCAATTAAAATAAACGAAGAAGAAAGGATAATTTGTGAAATTTTTATTGCTATTATTGGTCGTTCAAATAACATAACAAAAAGACTCTGATAAATTACATAACTAGGAAGTCTGTATGCATCACCTAATGACCTTATAAGATCATTTTCATACCCAAGAATATATGCAGAACTAATCCACCCAAAATCATTTTGCATATAACCAAAGTAATATTTAAAATGTATTTCATCAGTTAAAAAACTTTTAGCAAGGAAAAGAAAGAGACAAAGGTGGAGTAAAAAAAAACTCCATAAATAAAAATGGGCATGCAAATCAATGTGCTCAATAATTTTTTTAATTTTTGAAAGCAAAAAACTTCCCCCCTAGATACACAATAAAAACATACGGAAATATACCAAGAAATTGTGCAAGGTATGAGTTGACCATCACCTCTTCTATCAAATATAAAACTGACCATAAATTAGTTAAATATCCAAGAATAACTACTAGAGTATATTTAAGTATTACACTTTTTAGAGCACCATTAAATCTATATGTCCACCTTCCATGCATATAAAAACTTATAAAAAAACCTAAAATATAACCAATTAGGTTAGAACTTATGTCGTCAAATTTTAAAAACCACTTCAAAAAAAATATTATTGATAACCCACAAAAAGTATTAAATAATCCAACAACTAAAAACCTGATGAAGGTTTTATTTATCATTTATTTAAGTATTTAACTAGATCTTGAATTTTATTTAACCAGCTAAAATTTTTAGTTAGGTCAACAAAATAATAGCTTGCAAAAATAATTAAAAAAGGTTCCAAAGGAAAGCGATATCTTATAGATCCAATTGTCACCATGTGAACCACTGAAAGGTACATAATTAATATAAAAATTGGCAATAAAAGTAAAAACTTCTCTCTTGAATGCTTAATAATAAAGCCGATTGAAAATATCAAAACTATCCCATAGCTAAGTAGTGATGAAGCGATTATATACCATTGCTGATAATGTTCAGTATAAGGCCAAAGCCTCCAAAATCTAACAAGTTTAATTACAGCCATTTTAATGAAATGAGTTGGATTATCAATAATATAATTAAATGCCTCCTCTTTCATTGCATTATTTCGCTCTATTGGATCTTTAATATTATTAAATATTCTTAGATCAGCATCACTTACACCATTCCTTCTTCCTACACCTCCTCCAGTAACATTCATACTATTATTCCCAGAGTAAAGAACCACGCCATCTGCAAGCGTTAGTCTTACAAAATCACCATATTTATTATTCTGATATATCCACCATGGCGCCATCAGGGTAAAGTAAACAAGAGTATAAATAAAAACATGTTTAATCGATTTTTTATAGCCATTTTGAAAAACAAAAAAACCAAAAATGAAGACTAAGAGTGGGTTAATTAAATCTAAAGTTGGGCGTACCAAAATAGCTAAAGCTAAAATAACTATAGCTAAAGTAAATTGATTTTTATAAAAGCTTAGAAACGAAAATAAAAGCAAAACTGTAAAAAGAGTTTCTGTCAATCCTGAAATAGAATAAAAAATAAAATGAGGATAAAGAGTTGCAATAAAAGCTGCAAGCAATGCGGAGGCTTTATTATTGAACAATTGCATTGATAATGCATAAATAATATAGACCATTACAACTGATAAAATAATATCTATTAAAATTTGAACACCTTCACTACCAGCAATATAAGTGAGTATCGGATAAAGTGGCATATAGATATGGTTAGATACTAAATCTCCAGAAAATAGCTCAACTCCCATTGTTCTATATGCCCCAGCATCTGGAAAATTTTGATCAGGATATACATAAAAAAGGAACAATCTTAGTAAAAATGCAAATAATAATAGACCACTCAGCCAGTAATTTTGTTTAATAGCATTCATATTATAGGTTTACTCAAAAATTAACTATTTATAGATTTAAAACTAATGTAATGCAACCGCTTATTTTCTAGTTTGGCTCGACTAACGCTATCTAAAATAATTCCAGCTGAGAGACTTACAAAAGCTAATATCATTAATCCAATAACTAAAATAGCAGTTGGAATTCTTGGGACAAGGCCAGTATCTAACCAAGTTAAAATGACTGGTAATGAAAGTCCAAAGGCAGTTGTTAAAAGTATTAGAAAAAAAACTCCAAATAGCTGGAAAGGCTTTTGCTCTTTAAAGAGCAATATTATCATTTTAAGAATTTTAAATCCATCTCTCCAAGTACTTAATTTACTTTCAGAGCCCTCAGGCCTTGAATCATATTTAGTTTCCAATTCTTTGTAGGGAATGCCTAGTTGCAGAATATGAATCGCCATTTCTGTTTCAATTTCAAAACCATTAGAGGTTATTGGGAAAGATTTAACAAAGCGCTTAGACATAACCCTATACCCAGATAGCATATCTGTAAATCCACCATTAAATATTAGAGAAACAGCTCCCGTTATTGCCTTATTACCTAGAATATGGCCACTTCTATAAGCATCGCTATCAGAAGCTTTTCTTATGCCTATAACTATATCAAGATTATTATCAACCAACTCATTAATCAATTTGGGCGCCTCAGTTACATCATAAGTTCCATCTCCATCAACCATTATGAAAATATCGGCCTCAATGTCAGAAAACATTCTTCTAATAACATTGCCTTTACCTTTATTTGACTCCAAGATTATTGTTGCACCAGCATTTCTAGCAACACTTGAAGTATTATCAGTAGAGGCGTTATCACAAACATAAATTTTAGCGTTAGGAGTGTAAATCTTAAAGTCTTTGACAACTTTTTCAATAGTCATCTCTTCATTATGACAAGGTATAAGGATTGCTATCTCTAAATTATTATTCATTTTTTATTATTAATTAATGTAGCTTCAATAAGCAAATTTTTTCCCAAAAAACGCGAAAAAAACTTATCAAAAAATAAACTAAGTGGGAATATATACTTATCATAGAAAATGAGGCTTTTAGAGTCAATATCTGCTTTATTTATTGTATATTTATAAACTAAAGCTGCAAAATAACCCAAAAAATCGAAATATCTACACGATTCAATTCTATACCCATTCTTTAAAAATAAGTTTTCCAATTGTGTTTTTGAATACCTACGATAATGCCCAACTTTTTTATCCATTGCACTAAACAATTCTTGGCGCGCAGGAACAAAAACTCTAACGATTGCATCATCATCACAAAGAAGTTGTTTAAAACTATTCACTACTGATTTATCATCATATATGTGCTCAAGTACGTTAACAGAGTATATCAAGTTAAATTTTTGATTAATACCTGAGATTGAATCATACACATCACCATTCTTATAGTGTGCTTTCATATTTAAGTCTGGCTCTATTGCAATTGTATTATTACAAAGGCGTTTAAACCTATAAAAGAACTCTCCCTGCCCAGACCCAAAATCTAAGACAGAATGTTTTTTATGGATACCATTATTTAACCAGTTGTAAATATAATGGTTGTAATTTTTCGCAAGAGACATTGCATCTAAATTATCTCTTCCAGAATATTGAAAAGACTTATTCATTATGAAGAATATCAGTTACATCATCAAAAGTAAGGCTCTCTTGACCAATAGGTGTAAAGAAACTCTCATTCTTAAGCATTGGAATATCTAGTCCAAGTACTTCTGACAAAACTAACCTAAAAGTATTCACAGGTGTTATTTTCTTAGTAAGCTGTTTTTTTATTTTATTAGGAACATAGTAAGCATTTAATATTCCCATTCTTTCTTTAATTAATTCATTAGAAGGATTTAACATTTCCTCTGATCCAAGTGAAGCTGGTCCATGATCAGATTGGATAATCATAATATACTCTTCATTTCCATATTGAGATTTTATATCGTCAATTACCTCTAAAACTTTTGTATTAATGAATTGAAGCTGCTCACTATATGCTTTTTGGTCTTTCCATGGGTTTAAGCCAGAATTCATACCAACTTTTCCACCCTTTGAATTAAAAACAAATGGAGGGTGTGGCGCAACTATGTGTGAAAAAATAAATTTGCTCCCAGGATATACCACATTCTTTAGTGATTCAAATTGACACAAAATCATTGCTCTAACACCGCCATAAGCAAAGAAAGGGTCCAATATTGTTGTTTTAATTAAAGTTCGATCAAATTCTGACATGGCTGCACAAGACACACTAAGATCAGAAATTGAACTCTTTCTGCTACTTGATGAATAACCAGAATCAAAGGTGATATAACTGTATCCATTATTTTTTAATAGCTTTGCAACTTTATTATCTGCAATAGAATCCCCAATTTCCCTTAGCTTAAATTGCCTATCAGAGCCATTTTCTCCAAGCCAATTCATATACATCATATTTAGCGATGAGGATAATGATAGATATGTAGTTGAATGATTTGCAGTTGATTGATCTGCAATATAAAAACCTCGTTTTTCTAAAGAACTATAAAAACCAGCATTATCATACTCATAAAAATCTTTAAGAGTATCCAGGGAGGCATAACCATCAAGAACAATATAATAGATATCTGGCTTATTTTTGACATCAAGATTACTATTTTTGCTAGAAATAAAATCTAAATCTAAATCTGAATTATTAATTTCCCCATAAATTTTATCCAAGGGGTTTAAAGAAACGAAAATAGGAATTAAAACTGAGATGACTAAAATCAAAAAAAGATAATTTAAAAATTTAATTAGAAGATCTAATGATTTTCTAACTCTAATTAATAAAATACAACATAGGAAGTAAGCTGAACACCATAAAGGAAAAAAGAATCTATGTCTTCCAATAGTTATTTCACCAAGATGTTTACCCGAAAAATGACCATGAAAAATATGCCCATAATAAAAGAAGAAAAATAGAGAAATTACTACAAATAAAGCAGATTTATTTGAATTCTTAGTTATTTTAAATAGTATTAAATAAGCCAATAATGACACTAATAAAGACAATAGTAATGGTAAAGCAGCATCTGAAAAAATAACCTCATCAATATTGACGCTTACTAAAACTAAAATAGGATAGATTGCCATTAAGAGAATACTGGAATAAGCTTTATTCATAAGTGACTCCGTTTTTGCATTAAATAAATAACTCTTTCAGAATTATTCACTTTAATTGACTTATCAATTGTAAAAAAAATTGAAAACTCTTCCTCAAAAAAAATTTGGTTATAGTTTATAAATATGTCTGTTCGTGTTTTTAATAAGCGCTGAACTTGTGAATCAATTTTTGGAACAAACTCAATTATCAAAGATTTTAAAGTTATTCTGGAAAAAAAAGATGCAACAAAACTTAAAGGGAGATTATTTGAGATGCATAAGTGATGAACAAGCGCTAGAGCTAGAACAACATCTACTGGACCTCTATCCAAAATTGAAGATCTCTCCTTATTATTCCATCCAATCGCAGGACTTGGATTTGTAAAGTCCATTACAAATGAAGAAATATTTTTTTCATCTTCAAATTTAGATTTCAAGTAGCTCTTTTCTATAGCTGCATAATCTATATCAAAAAGAATACTATCAACCCCCTTATTACTAAACAATCTTGTAAATGCACCAGTATTACCACCAATATCCCATAAATTTTTCGGCTTTAATTGGTCTAAAAATGAATTAAGGATATCACCCTTATGTTCCATGGACAAGTCACTGTAATTAGTGTCTAAATAATAATCTCCCCACTCAGTTCCTTTAGGAGACCATTTAAGCGAATTAATTAATGACCTTAAAGATCCTATTAGTCCCAATAAAGAGTTTTTGCTAATATTTTTTTTTATTGAATCAACGTTGCTAGCATTTTTATTTTGAGCCTTAGCATGAAGGTATATATGTATAAACACCATTGGCTTTAAAAGCTTTATGAATGGTAATTGTTTAACAACATAATCAAGAGGTATACCATCCATAAAAGTTTGTAATAATTTAATCGACCTTATATCCACATAGCTTGATAATAAAAGCGGTGCCAAAAAATGTTGGCAAAATTGCTGGTAAGCAATCCAAGGATCTTCCTCTTGATACTGCTCAAAAGAAAGTGTATCTATTAGAACAGGGCTTCCTTTATGGAACTGGATATTAAATGCGGAAGAATCTTTCAAACTCATACCATATTCCAAAGCAGTTTCTTGAATATCTAGGGTTAATAAAGCAGCATCTTTCAGTTGAGAAAAACACCATTCATAAGGATATGAAATATGTTTTAGTTGATCTGGAAGGAGAACACTATAATAAGAATCATCTAAATTAAATTTACTAGGTTCTTGGTGAATATATGAAAGAATTTGTCCGCTATCTAACAAATTCTTATGCAAACCACTACTTTCAAAAAAGACTAGATTGTCTTTATACGAGTTATGGACTGCCCTGTAGAATTCACCTTTAAAGTTAAACACATATCCAGAGGGGTCTCTAAAAGACGAATCAAGGCTCTCCATGTTAGATTATTCCTCTTTTGATCTACTAAAAATTTTGGAAATAAATTTAGTTACCTTAAACCAATAAGTTTTAATAAAAAAAAGACTAGCAAAAAAACCTGCAAGAACAGCTTGGATTATATAGCTTCCTGTACCCATATCTAAATACGCAAAACTATTTGTAGAAGAAAAAACATATAGTGCAAACGCCAAGCCTATGGCTTTTATTGACATTATTAACTCCAGTTATACAGAAAATACGTCATTATACTATAATATACTTCCGATCAATTCTGTCTGCCATATATATCATTTTTTTAATAGCCTAATTAAGTTAAAAATAACGGATTTAAACATACAAAAAACTGCCAAATTTTCTAGTCCAATTTATATCTTTTAAAACTTCTTGAAGATATTTTTAACAACTAAGAAGACTCAATTAGACGTGATAAAAATCTAGATGAAATTATGTTGAAGAAAAGCATTATTATTTAAACCTTTGGTTTAATTTTTTGTACAACTCCTCTATACTTGAACTATAGATTTCTAAGTTAAAATTTTGTATAACCTTTTTATGCAGATTATCAACATATAAATCTAACTTTTGAGTATTTCTACTAAGTTCAAAGATTTTATTTGCTAATTTAGTGCTATTTAGTTGATTTGGCTTTTGAAGCTCCTGTGTTTCAGGATTAATTACATACTCTGGCAATGGTGCTGCCCATTTATTTGATTTAAATGATAATATTTCATCAGGGCTAATCAGTTCACCTGAGATCTCATGCTCAAGAATTTCAGGAATTCCATCAATATTTGATGCCAATACTGGAATTTTAAAAAGTCCAGCTTCAATAATTACATTACCAAGTGGCTCCCTGATTGATGGAACAACTAATAAGTCTATTGTCTTATAAAATTCAGAAACATCTTGAATTCGACCCATAAAAGTTACATTATTAAAATCTTTTGCTTGCTCTTTCAACTCTTTATTTAATGGTCCATTTCCTGCGACTATTAGAATAATTTTATGCCCTTTTAATTGCCCTATAGCATCAATCAAAACATGTAGGCCTTTAGGACTATCTAATCGACCAATAAAACCGACTCTAAAATAACTATTTTTTTGATGCTTTTTATAGATTTTTTTATCAACTTTAATACCATTATGAATAATATTAATTTTGTTTTTAGGAATTAGAAATTTCTTAATAAGCATTGTTTTGGTTGCTTGTGAATTAGATATCAAAACATCAGCTTTACTTGCATTAAATCTTGTAATAAAACCATATTTGGCTGGTAGATTCCAACATGTGCCTCTTTCATGCATAACAACATTTTTTGCTGGAAGAAACATCAAAAAAAGCATCAATTTGGAACTCGACAAATTATTGTAAAAATGAACAGTCTTCTTTTTAGAAATGATGTCTTTAACAAATAAGTATAAATTAGTCACTTTCCTAATATCTAGAACTTCAATAT
>Ga0075447_10001393_pt1 | contig 11400 bp, 10 predicted proteins | sample CoawatmetaG10DNA_FD_72352 | JGI IMG/M metagenome (GOLD analysis project Ga0075447, IMG submission 72352) | Marine microbial communities from the West Antarctic Peninsula - Coastal water metaG104-DNA | ecosystem: Environmental > Aquatic > Marine > Coastal | place: Atlantic Ocean: West Antarctic...
CCACAGAGGCGAAGGATAGTCGCGCATTAGCGATGTCGGCAGCGCTGATGGCTATCTTCACCACCATTTTTGCGTCCAACCTGCCCACACCCTTGTATTCGGTCTGGCAGGCCAAATGGGGCTTTTCCTCTACCGCCCTGACCGCGGTGTTCTCCATCTACGTGCTGGGCGTGGTCAGCACCCTGCTAACCTTGGGCGCGTTGTCGGACAGACTCGGCCGACGGCAGATGATGGTCCCCGGTTTGCTGTTCATCATGGCAGGTGCGATTACCTTTCTGCTGGCCACTGACATTTACTCGCTCGGCGCAGCACGCGTGCTGACTGGCATCGGCACCGGGATAGTGACCGGCGCCGCCTCTGCCGCGCTGATTGAACTGGAGCCTAATGAGAACTGGACCCGCGCCGCGACGTTATCAGCGCTGTTCTTCACGCTGGGCGCCTTTGCCGGCCCGACGGTTAGCTCACTGGCTCTCAAGTGGGGACCCGGCGCATTGAGTTGGCCGTTCATGGTGACTATCGGATTGACGCTCGCGACCATTGCTTTGCTTTGCACCGCGCCCTGGCCTTCACATATTGGCCAACGTCATCCGGAGTTCCGTTGGCGCTCTTGGCGGCCGACGCCGGTCAAAGTGCCGCGCGAGTTGTTGGGTGCTTTTGCCTTTTCTGCCGCTGCTATCTGCCTGGCCTGGTCGACCGGCAGTCTGTATGCCTCGTTAGGCCCATCGCTGGCAACCAAGCTGATCGGCATCAGTGACCGAGCCAACGCCGGTCTCTTTGCAGCGGCTTGGCAGTTGATGGCCGGGTTTAGCCAGTTCGCCTGCCAGCGTCAGCCAGTCGACCGCATGCTGATCGTCGGGCCAACGACTCTGATTTTAGGGCTAGGCGTTATGGCAGCGGCAGTCATGACCAGCTCGCCCTGGATGTTCACCCTGGCTACTCTGGCTACCGCTGGCGGCGCCGGTGCGACTGGCGTAGTCGCGATTGCCTCAATTAGTAGCGTGGCGCCACCGCATTTACGGGGTGGGATCATCTCGGCGTTCTATCTATTGGCCTATCTGACCATGGCTACAGTCGTACTGGGTGTAGGTTTCGTCAGCGACTGGATCGGCTTTGCGCCTACCGTGATCGGCTTTACTACCATTATTTCAGCGGCAGCACTGAGCTTGCTACTGGTGGCAATCGGTACCAAACGCGTCTCGCTCTGGTAACCGAATCTTTGATTCGCTAAGCGAGCAGCCAGCGCCAGAGAAAGAACACCAGCATGCCGCCGAAGATGGTCGCCAGCAGATTGCGCGATAGCGCGGCGATCAAAATGGCGGCGATACCGCCAATCAGATAGGCGTTTTGCCACGACAGCTGCCAGCTGCCATCGCCAGGCAGCAGCATAGCTGGGGCAATGATCGCGGTGAGCACCGCCACCGGCACATAAGTCAGCGCACGACTCACCAGCGGGTTGAAGCGCACCCGGTGACCTACCGCAAATAGCCCATAACGGATGCTGAAGGTAATCAGCGCCATACCGCCAATCAAAGCAATCTCAAACAGGCTCATCTACACCCCCAGTCAGCTTGCCCGACTCAAGGCTCCAACGTTCAGCCAACACCCCAGCAATAACCCCCGCCAATGCGGCCAGCATAAGGCCCAGCTTGTAAGGCAACCCATTCGCCGCGACCGCCACCACGGCGGCAACAACAGCAGACAACAACATAGGGCGGGTGCGCAACAAGGGCACGACGATGCCGATAAAGGTCGCCACCATGGCAAAGTCCAATCCCCAGCCGGCCATTCCGGGCAACGAGCTACCCAGCAACGCGCCTATCAAGGTGCAGACAAACCAGTTGCTATACATCGCCAAACAAGAGCCAAGGAAGTACCAGTGTTTGTGCTCGTTCGAAGCATTGGCATCCAAGTAATGCCGATGCACCACGGCGTAGGTCTCATCGGTCAACCAGAATGCCAACGGCACCTTCCAGCGTGGCGAGAGCTGCCGCACGTAAGGCAGCAGGCTGGCGCTATAGAGCATGTGACGTAAGTTGACGATCAAGGTAGTGGCTAGCAATACCGCTAATCCGGCGCCGGAAGCCACCAAGCTGACCGCAATGAACTGCGCTGAGCCGGCAAAGACCAAAGCTGACATAAGCAGAGTCGCTGGCATCGACAAACCCGAGGCAATCGCCAAGGTGCCGAAGATGATGCCAAACGGCAGTGCGCCCAACAGCATCGGCAAGGTATCGCGCGCGCCGCAGGCAAAGGCTTTGAGATGAGCAGACATAAGCGGAAGAACCCGTTACCTAAAAAAAACTGCAGACCCTTAATGGGTCAGGATAAAGGCCTGCACCCTAACCCTTGTCGACAGTGCTCACAAGGTACAGTTGGACAGCAACAGTTGCTTCAGGCCAATGCGATATAGCGGCTGATCAACGCCCGTAAGGCAGCAGGCTTAACGGGTTTAGGTAGGTATTCGAGATTCGCTATCTCGATCTGGCTGATGAGCTCCTGACGTCCATCTGCGCTGATCACTACCCCGGGCAAGTCAGCACCCAGCAGCTCGCGTAACCAAACCATCAGCTGGGTGCCGGTATCGCCTGCATCCAAGTGGTAATCCACCAATACCAGCTGCGGTATAAAGCCCCTCTCCAGCACCGCGCGCACTTCGTCCCTATTGCGCGCCACCTCAACCTGGCAATGCCAGCGACCAAGCAGACTCTGCATGCCGGCAAGAATGCTGCTTTCGTTATCGATGCACAGCACCGGCGCTCCCTGCAACTCGGGCTGGTTCTCAATGACAAGATCTACAGGACGGCTCAGGCGGCCTTGCTGAGCAATAGGCACGGTCACGCTGAACACGCTGCCCTTGCCCGGCCAGGAGCGTACGTTGAGCGGATGCCCGAGCACACGACAAAGCCCATCGGCGATCGCCAGACCCAGACCCAAGCCTTTCTCCGCATGAGTACGGTGGCTGTCCAGGCGCTGAAATTCTTCAAATATCACCTGTAGTTTGTCCTCTGCGATGCCCGGACCTTGATCCCATACCTCCAGGCGCACCGTGTTTTGTTGCAAGCGAACACCGAATACCACCCTTGCGGAGCTGGCATAGCGGAAAGCATTAGTCAGAAAGTTTTGCAGCACGCGGCGCAACAACCGAATATCCGAGCGTACCCGCAAGTGACTGGGGTGAACGCGCAGATCTATGCCCTGCTCCACCGCCAATGCGCTGAACTCTATGCGCAACGGCTCAATCAGTGCGCTCAGCGCAAAATCACTCAGCTCCGGCGTGACGCGACCGGCTTCAAGGCGCGAGATATCCAGCAGGTCGGTAATCAGTTCTTCCGCTGAACTCAAGGCGCTGTCGAGGTGGCGTACCAGTTGCGGTGCCTCGCCTGGCAGTCCCTGCTGATGTGACAAAGACGCAGAAAACAACCGAGCTGCGTTCAATGGCTGCATCAGATCATGGCTCACGGCGGTGAGAAAACGACTCTTTGATTGGCTGGCCCGCTCGGTCTGGGCCTTAGCCTGCAGCAGTGCCTGGTTGAGCGTCGATAGTTCCTGCGTGCGTTCAGCCACGCGTTGCTCCAGGCTCTCGTTGGCCTCCTGCAACCCCTTTTCAGCGTTACGAAAGTCTGAGATATCGGTGAAGCTCATAACAAAGCCGCCACCGGGCATCGGGTTGCCGATGATTTCGATCACGCTGCCGTTGGGAAACATCCGCTCCGAGCGGTGCGCCGTGCCCTGGCGCATCCAGTCGATACGCTTATTCACGTGGATTTGCGGATCACCCGGCCCACAAAGCCCACGTTGTGCGTTGTGCATAATGATGTCGGCAATCGGTCGCCCGATGATAATCAAGCCTTCGGGATACTCGAACATCTCCAAATAACGGTAATTCCAAGCCACCAAGCGCAGCGATTTATCGACCACGCTAATGCCTTGGGTGATGTTCTCAATAGCACCCTGCAGCAGACCACGATTAAATTGCAGCACTTCGGAGGCTTCATCAACGATGCGCACCACATCGTCGAATTGCATGTCGCGGCCTTCAATGGCCGCCTTGACGACGATACGCGCCGAGGAAGCACCTAACACACCGGCCAGCATGCGTTCGGTCAGGGTAATCCAGCCGGAATCCGCCGTCTGACTGCCCGAGAAGGCGCCACCCTGGCTTTGTGCGTAGGCATCAAAACTGGATTCGGCGCGCTCACTGCCGACGAACCGCGCCGCCAACTCAAGTAGATCATCCAACCTGACGCGCAGCAGCACACGGCTCGGGCTGTCGCTCCAGGGCTGCGCGTCCTGGCTGACAAACCGGCTGGCCTGCCAATGTTCTAAAACGCGGGTTCGGCTGAATAATGAACCGCCGACAAAAGCAGCAAAATTGCAGGTCAGCGCCATCAGGCTACCCAGGGTTAATACATCCAAATCCCAGCGCAGCGCGGCTCCCCGCATCCCCTCCACCAAGGGTAGGCTAGTAACCTGCCAGTTCAAGCCAGCACCCACCAGCGGTAGCACAAGCAAGTACAACCAAAGGCTCACACCCACTAGCAAGCCTGCGAGCACGCCCGTACGATTCGCTTGCTTCCAGAACAACGCGCCAAACATCGCCGGCGCCAGCTGGGCGATGGCCGCAAAGGCAACCTGACCGATACTGGCTAAGCTGGTATCCGAACCGATTAGGCGGTAAACCACATAAGCGAGCAGCAGGATGATCAGGATACTGGTGCGGCGTACATTCAGCAGCCAACCGCGAAACTGCTCGTAAGAGTGCTCCGGGCGCGTTTTGCTACGCAGTAGCACGGGCAACACCACATCGTTCGAAACCATGGTGCTAAGCGCGATAGCCGCAACAATCACCATGCCTGAAGCCGCCGAGGCGCCACCGAGAAAGGCCAGCATCGCCAATTCGGGGTGACCTTGCAGCAGCGGCAGGCTGATAACATAAGAATCAGCTGAGAGGCCTGAGCCCAGCGTCATCTGCCCTGCCAAACTGATTGGGATGACAAACAGTCCCGCCAAAATCACGTACACCGGAAACACCCAGCGAGCCAAGCGTAAGTCTCCCGGCTCACTATTCTCGACTACCGCCACCTGGAACTGCCGTGGCAGGCAGACGAAAGCTAGAATCGCGATGACCGTTTGAAACAACAGGCTCAGCACCGGCGTATCTTGTTGCCAATAGGTCGCCAGAGCGGCGTTGTTTTTGGCGTCGGTAAACAGCTCTACAGCACCGCCATACAAACCAAAGGTGACAAATACGCCGACCGCCAGAAACGCCAACAACTTGACCAGCGATTCAAAGGCAATTGCCAGCATCATGCCCCGATGATGCTCGGTTACATCCAGGCTGCGAGTGCCAAACAAGACGGTAAACAACGCTAATACCAAAGTGACCACTAGCGCGGTGTCTTCAGCACCGGCGGCGTCGATTGGCACACCGTCGATCAGAGGTGCAGCGCTCAGCAAGTTATAACCCAGCACTATGCCTTTGAGCTGTAAAGCAATATACGGAAGTACGGCCACTAAACAGAGTAGCGAGACCACGACCCCGAGGGTCTGGGACTTACCGTAGCGCGAGGCGATAAAATCAGCGATTGAAGTGATATTTTCCTGTTTGCTGATGGCGATCATGCGCGCATACAAACGCGAGCCAAACAGGAACAACAACACCGGGCCGAGATAAATAGGCAGAAAGCCCCAGAGTTGGTCTGCCGCCATGCCGACGGCACCAAAGAAGGTCCAGCTGGTGCACCAGACAGCCAGCGACAGGCTATATACCCAAACTCGCAGGCGCGGACTCAGCTCAGTGCGGCGGCGGTCGCCCCAAAAAGCGATTACGAAGAGCAGCGCCATATAGAGCAAAAATATCAGGGCGACCATGCCGCCGGAGAGCATCATTAATGGCTATTCATCTCGTTCGGTATAGAGCCTAAGTCTGGCAGCGCGTTGTAGCTTTGCCCAGCAGCGCAAGCTCAGACTTCAGTCGTAGACGCAAATCCGGTTAACCGATCTTGCTGAGTTCCATCTGCTGCAAAGCCAGAGCGGCCTGGGTGCGTGTGCGTACTTCGAGTTTGCGAAAGATAGCCGTTACGTGCGCTTTGATAGTGGCTTCAGAAACAGACAGTTCATAAGCAATCTGCTTGTTTAACAAGCCATCGCAGACCATGGTCAAGACTCTGAATTGCTGCGGCGTAAGACTAGCTACGCGGGTGCTGATTTGCTGCTGCTCAGACGTCATGCCCTTGGGATCATCCAGCCCCGAAGGCCAACAAACACCGCCCTCCAATACCGCTTGAACGGATTCCTGGATGGCTTCCAGCGTGGCCGACTTGGGAATAAAGCCGCTGGCACCAAAATCTTTGGCGCGTCGTGCCACCGAGGACTCTTCTTGCGCGGAGATCATCACAACGGGGATGTGTGGAAACTGACCTCGTAATTGCACCAAACCAGAAAAACCGTAAGCACCCGGCATGTTCAGATCAAGCAAAACCAGGTCCCAGTGAGCGCGGTTGGCAAGTTCAACCTGAAGCCCGTCGATGCTACCGACTTCATTGAGGGTGATTGTTTCGCCAAGACCAGCGCTAAGAGCCTGGCGCAGTGCGCTGCGAAATAGTGGGTGATCGTCCGCAATCAAAATGTCATAACTAAGACCCATGCGTATTGTCCCAAAGAGTCGTTATTTTTATGGTTTTGTATCAAGCTGAGACTGCCAGTCACTGCAGTTGCCGTCAATGCGACTTTGGCGATACAGCAGCACAGTAAGCGCGCCCAACTGTATCTGGCTTTATCCTTGGCGGAAACAGGATAATGGTGGTTTTTCCTACCGAGCTTGCCTTAATGAATCTTCGCCACTATCGCGCCGACGCCCTGATGCTCCTGACCGCCATGATCTGGGGCAGCACCTTTGTCGCTCAGCGCCTGGGGATGGACCATATCGGTCCCTTTCTTTATACAGGATTGCGCTTTTTGGTCGGCGCAATCGCTGTAGCCCCACTGATATGGCTACTGCGTAAACCGGCCAGGCTTGGCACGCCGAGTCGCGTTAGCAAGCCGATGTTGCTCGGTAGTCTGGCGCTAGGTTGCGTCCTTACGTTGGGCATCAACCTGCAGCAAATAGGCCTGATGTTTACCACCGTGACCAATTCCGGCTTTATCACCGGCCTTTATGTCATTCTGGTCCCGGTGTTCGGCTTGTTCATTGGCATGCGCACCCATAAAGGCACTTGGGCTGGCGCCCTGCTGGCATTAGTTGGCATGGTGCTGCTGAGTGTGGGGCCTGGCTTTCAAGTGGCCTCTGGGGATTGGTTACAATTGGTTGGCGCGGCCTGCTGGGCGATACACGTACTCATGGTCGGCGCGCTAGCGAGCCGCTACGACCCCATTCTGGTGTCCTTCGTCCAATTTATGGTCTGCGCGGTAGTCAGCCTGATACTGGCGTTGATTTTCGAGCCTATACATCTGCCAATGATTCAACAGGCCCTGCCGGCGATCTTGTATGGGGGCGTGTTGGCCGTTGGTGTAGCCTTCACTTTGCAAGTAGTCGCCCAAAAGGACGCGATCACCTCACACGCTGCCATCATCCTCAGTCTGGAAGCGGTATTCGCAGCGCTGGCCGGCTGGCTAATCTTGGGAGAAACACTCAGCCCACGCGGTCTGTTTGGTTGCGCGCTGATGCTGGGCGGCATGCTGCTGGCGCAGCTGGTACCCATTTATATGGAACGCCGTAAAAAACCAACGCCTGTACAGCAGGAGCCTGCCGGCCACCACTAGCAAGCGGTTGTCAAAGACAGCTAAGCATCATCACGACGTAGTCGGATGCTATTTAAATAGCTGTCACTAAACAGCTCGAAATACTGGTTTAGCTGCTGCGCCGCCTGCTGCTCCCCGGCTAACGCCAAGCAGGCGATGGCCACCTCAACCGTGCACAAGTGATCATCACGGCTGGAGCGGCGCAGCCGATAGCGCGATAACTGCTCGGTCTCCATACTCAGCACCGGCAACTCTGCCAGATAGGGGCTCTTGCGAAACATTTTGCGCGCCTGAGTCCATGTCGCATCAAGAATGATCAATAACGGTCGACGCGCAGGTCGCGCAGCAAGCTCGCGAAAAACCACTTGCTGCGCCATGGCATACTCGCCCGGAAACACCACATAGGCTTGGTACTGCGGGTCCGCAAGCAGAGCTAGCAACCCTGGATCAACCTCAGTCCTCGCCCAAACAAACGCCTGTGTATCGGCTAAGCACTCGGCAATCAACCTGCCGGTATTGGTTGGCTTTAGCGGCTCCAGTGAGTGCATCAACAAACAAAAGGTGACGTCCGCTTGTAATGCTGGACGCTGCGCACAAATACAGGCGGCCAACGCCAGCTGGCATGAAACACAACGCTTGACTCGCGCTCCGCGCGCCAAAAAAGGTCGCGTAGATCGCGCGATGGCCGCCTCACGCAAACGTTCAACTGCGTTGTTTTGCTTAACCGTCATTTACTTAATAGTCTCCAATCGCTGGCAGGCAGGTGTTCACCTAGCCACATTCTAACCTCCGGCAACCGACGCGACTCCACGAAGATAATTAAACCTCAGCGAACCAGTTCTTACCTGCGCGGTCTGAAGCCGTACGAGTCATGTAATGTTGTCATTTGAATTGGAGAAATTTAATGCGTTGGTTCCCCCTGTTACTTGCCTTTTTTCTGGCTTCAGAGGCACATTCTGCGTCCCTGCGCGATTCACGTTTGGAGGAAACCCTGAACCAAGTTGCGACGGAAAGCAGTGAAGGCACGCCGCGCGCTATTAACGACAACATTACCGATATGGGCTTTGAGGCCCAGGGTGATGAACTGATTAATCGGCTATCGGTGGATGCTGCTTACGCAGAGCGCATGCAGGAAGATCCGCTGTTGATTCGCACCCAACTCCAAGCCAGCGTCTGCACTGACTTACGCTTTCGCCGCTTGCTGGATATGGGGGCAACACTGACCTATCACTTCATCATCAAGGGCAGTGACCAACCGGTTCTCACGCAGAGCTTTATCGCCGAACACTGCCAAACGATGTGACGCATAACCCCATCCATGCCGTCTACCGGACGGCTTGACATGGTGACCGAGTCCGCGCCGGGCGAGCACGCAAAAACCAAGCGTGCTTCATGTCGGCAAGATGGTTTTATTCAGAACATCCGTGAGCTAACTGAAAGCTACTTAGAATCAAGCTGTTTGGCGTGCTGAGTGGCTATATTCTTCGGCAGTCACCAAAGTGAAAGTGCATTGCGCACTTTCTGGCTCTGTCAGTCTGCCTCAAAGCGTGAAAACCCTCGGTATTGCATGAAGCGAAGTTGTTTGGCTCGCTCAAGCGGTTCGGCAGCCTCGCCCTCAGGAAAGCGCTTTTTAAACACCTTCCGAGCCAAGCCTGTCCAATCCCATTCATCACCAGACAAGGTCTGCTCGACAAGGGCTTCAGCCACGCCGCGCTGACGCAACTCTTCACGCAACTTCGCCGGACCATAACCACGCTGACTGCGGGAATACACATAAGCCTCGCAGAATCGCTCGTCACTGAGCAGACCATCCTCGACCAAACGATCAAGCTCAACCTCAGCGTCTGCAGTAACTGCACCGCGTTGGCGTAGCTTGCGCAATAGTTCGGAGTAACTGTGTTCACGCCGCGCCAGCAAGTCCATTGCTGAGCGGCGTATCCCAGCCGGCGTCTCCAGCACAGTACGCGATAACATTAGACTAGAGCTTTAACCTTCGACTTCAGCATCAACCTCAGCTTCCGCCTTTGACTTGCTGGGCTTGGCCAGCAACTTGTCACGAATGGCTTTTTCGATTTCTTCGGCGATGGCAGGGTTTTCTTCCATGTACTTGGCTGCATTAGCCTTACCCTGTCCGATTTTGTTGCCCTTATAGCTGTACCAGGCACCGGACTTCTCTACCAGGCCGATCTGCACGCCCAAATCAACAATCTCGGCATTGTGATAGATGCCGATGCCGTAAAGGATCTGAAATTCAGCCTGACGGAACGGCGGAGCCACTTTGTTCTTAACCACTTTGACGCGAGTTTCACTGCCAATCACTTCATCGCCGTCCTTTACTGCACCAGTGCGACGAATATCCAAACGCACGGAGGAGTAGAACTTCAATGCGTTACCACCGGTAGTGGTTTCCGGATTACCAAACATTACGCCGATCTTCATGCGGATCTGGTTAATGAAGATAACCAGGCAATTGGCATTCTTGATGTTACCGGTAATCTTGCGCAGCGCCTGTGACATCAAACGAGCTTGCACACCCACGTGGTGATCACCCATCTCGCCTTCGATTTCCGCCTTGGGTACCAGTGCGGCTACCGAGTCGATAATGATCACGTCTACTGCGTTGGAACGCACCAGCATGTCAGTGATTTCCAGCGCCTGTTCGCCGGTGTCAGGCTGCGACACCAGCAGGTCATCGACATTAACACCCAGCTTTCCGGCGTACTCAGGATCCAGCGCGTGTTCGGCATCAACGAAGGCACAGGTAGCACCCTGCTTCTGCGCCTGAGCGATGACCGAGAGTGTCAGCGTGGTTTTACCGGATGATTCTGGACCGTAGATCTCCACAATTCGGCCCTTGGGCAGGCCGCCAAGGCCCAGTGCAATATCCAACCCGAGTGAACCGGTAGAAATAGCAGGAATAGATTGGCGTTCGTGATCGCCCATGCGCATCACCGCGCCTTTGCCAAATTGACGTTCAATCTGACTCAAGGCAGCTGAAAGCGCCTTCTTCTTGTTGTCGTCCATGGTGAATCCTCTTTGGCTTGGCGGGGCCGCGGCACCCGATAAAGTGAAAGTACTGTATATTTGGTCAGTATTGTTCCACAGAAATCTGGCGTTGCCTACCCCCTTTTTCGCTCAGACTGATAACCGGTTCGCAGCTTGTTTTTCCGCCTCTAAAACCAGCCGGTCCAGCGCGTGTAACACGGTTTGCGCGCGCACTTCCCGGCGCCCTCCCTTGAAACGCTTGCATTCGGCTAACACGCTGCCATCGGCAAGTGCCCAGCCAAACCAAACTGTACCCACCGGCTTCTCGGGGCTGCCGCCGTCCGGCCCTGCAATACCACTAACTGCCACCGCGAATTGCGCTTCTGCGGCCGTTAGCGCGCCAGCTGCCATTGCTTCTACCACCCGCTCGCTCACCGCACCATGGGCTTGCAGCACTTCTTCATTAACACCAAGCCAGCGCTGCTTGCTGCGGTTGGCATAGGTTACAAAACCTGTCTCGAACCAAGCTGAGCTGCCCGCGATGCGGGTAATGGCCTCGGCAATACCACCGCCGGTACATGACTCCGCCGTGGTGACGCGACAGCTGAGATGGTCCAGTACTCGCCCCAAGCGGGCGGCTGCGGAATCAATCAATGGGTCATATTGCGACATGGG
>Ga0075447_10001409_pt1 | contig 11325 bp, 12 predicted proteins | sample CoawatmetaG10DNA_FD_72352 | JGI IMG/M metagenome (GOLD analysis project Ga0075447, IMG submission 72352) | Marine microbial communities from the West Antarctic Peninsula - Coastal water metaG104-DNA | ecosystem: Environmental > Aquatic > Marine > Coastal | place: Atlantic Ocean: West Antarctic...
TCTGGTCCATATTTTTATTTACCAAAAATGGAGAATCACAAAGAAGCAAGGCTTTGGTCAGAAGTTTTTAAATTTAGTGAAGAAAAATTTAATTTAAAAAAAGGGACTATTAAATCAACTGTTCTAATTGAAACTATATTAGCTGCTTTTGAAATGGATGAAATATTATATGAATTAAAAGATAATATTGTAGGTTTGAACTGTGGAAGATGGGATTATATTTTTTCATTTATTAAGAAGTTTCGTAATCGTAAGGATTTTGTTCTTCCAGACAGATCTCTTGTAAGTATGAGAGTTCATTTTATGAAAACATATAGCGAATTACTTATTCAAACTTGTCACAAAAGAAGAGCCCATGCAATTGGTGGAATGGCAGCTCAAATACCTATTAAGAATGATGAGGAAAAAAATAAAAAATCCTTACAAAAAGTCTATGATGATAAGTTAATTGAAGTATACAATGGTCATGATGGCACTTGGGTTGCCCATCCTGCCTTAGTTTCAATTGCCAAAGAAGTTTTTGACGCTCAATTAGAATATCCTTGTCAACTTGGAAACAAAAGAGAAGATATAAACGTTTCAGCTACTGATTTATTAAAATTACCAGTTAAGACAGCTGGAGGACGTACAGGAATCATAACAGAAGATGGCATCAGAACTAATATCAATGTTGGGATTTTATATATTGAATCATGGTTAAGAGGTAATGGCTGTGTTCCCCTATACAACCTCATGGAAGATGCAGCCACAGCTGAAATATCAAGGGCACAAATATGGCAATGGCTAAAGCACAAATCCAAAACAACAGAAGGTAAAATAATTGATATAGATTATTTTAATAAATTGCTTAACGAAGAATTAGTCAAGATTAAGAAATTTTATGGTGAAGAAAAATACAAAAAACAAAAATTTGAGGAAGCTTCAAATATTTTTGTCACTATGAGTACTTCAAAAGAATTTGAGGAATTTCTTACATTGCCAGCATATGAATTAATATAGATTATTAATTTAAATTTATGAGTAGAAATTCAATAAAAAATATTTCTAATTTAAAAAATAAAAGGCCGATTACTTGTCTAACAGCCTATACTAGTACAATTGCAAAGATTGTAGATAAATACACTGATGTAATTTTAGTTGGAGATTCTGTTGGGACAGTTATTTATGGTATGAAAAACACTCAATCAGTAACTTTAGAAATGATGAAAAATCATGGAAGAACGGTGTATGAAAGCACTAAAAAATCTTTTACAATTATAGATATGCCTTATGCAACTTATCAAAACAATAAAGATGCATTAATTAACGCGAAGATGTTACTTAATTATACTCATTGTCAGTCAGTTAAGTTAGAGTGTGATAAAAACACAATTAACATTATCAAATATTTAGTAAAAAATAAAATTAATGTGGTCTCTCATATTGGAGTAACACCTCAAAGCTTCAAGGATTTTAGCAAAATAAAATCAATAGGCAGAAATAAAAAAGATAGAGATAAGATGATAAATCTTGCTCTTAAATTAGAAGAAAGTGGTTCTAGTATGATTGTTTTAGAATGTTTAACATCAGACCTTGCGAAAGAAATATCTCATAAACTAAAAATACCTACTATTGGCATAGGCTCATCTATGAATTGTGATGGGCAGATTTTGGTTACAAATGATATATTATATAATGATAGGTTAATTAAAAAACCTAAATTTATTAAATCATACACTGATCTATCTTTACAAATTAATCGTGCTGTAAGAGAATACACTAAAGATGTTAAAAATAGAAAATTCCCTTCAAAAAAATATTCTTATTAAGCATTAAAAGTTTCAAATTCATACCAGTTTTTAATATGCATATTTTGCATAATAAAAATTCATTTTTAATGATTTAAATGCATAATTATTTCATTATATGTATTATTAATGGAAAGGATTAAAAACATATGTTTTTTCAATCAATGGTTAAAGTGCTTAATAGTACTTATGATAATTTTAATTTCAATAAATCAAATTCAGTTAGCCCCGAACTCATTAAATATTTCAGAACTGAATATGGAAAAAATTGGAAGGTTGCGATGGAGCACCACATTTATAAGGAGAGCTTAAAAAATGATAAAAAGGCTGCTTAATAAATTTACGTATTTCTTCTCTTATAAATATGAAAGAGAGAGGGCTGAAAAATATTTAGCTAAATCAAGTGATTTATATGATTTAGAGAATAGACAGAGAAAATTAGACTCAAATAAATCTCACAGTAGATTTTATATATAGATAAACCGGAATTAAATCCTCCGGTTTTAATTTTTATTCTTTTTATTCTTTTAATTCTAAATAGATGTTAAAAAGAATTATGATTTCAGATAGTTTTGAAAAATTATTCAATGTTGCAAAAAACGTAAGAGAAAACGCACATGCTCCATATTCTAAGTTTAAAGTTGGAGCTGCTTTTTTGACTGATAATGGATCTATTATAGGTGGATGTAATGTAGAAAATGCTGCATACCCTCAATCACAATGTGCTGAAGCTACCGCAATAGGTAATTTAGTCGCAAGTGGACATTTGATAATAAAAGAAGTGGTTGTAATTGGATCTGGAAAATTACTATGTTCCCCTTGTGGTGGATGTAGACAGCGATTACGTGAATTTGCATCACTGAATACACTTATTCATATGTGTAATATGGATGGTCATTTGAAAACATCAACTCTTGCAGAATTACTCCCAGATTCATTTGGTCCTGAGAATTTATAATGCATGATTCTGCCAAAATTTTTTTAGAAATCACAAATAATACTAAACCTGAAATTGCTATAATCTTAGGAAGTGGGTTAACTAATTTTTTTGATGATAATGATATTATAGCCTCTATATCATACGAGGACCTTCCTGATTTTCCTAAAACAACTGTTAAAGGTCATGCAGGAAAACTTGTCTTAGGTAAAATTAATAATATGAATGTTGTATGTATGTATGGTCGTTCACATATATATGAAGGACATGAACCTGTGGCTTTAGCAAAACCTATCCGTGTTTTAAAAGACATAGGTTGTAAATTATTAGTTGTCACTAATGCAGCAGGGAGCCTTGATGAAGATATGCCTACAGGAAGTTTAATGGCTATAACTGATCATATTAATTTAAGTGGATTTAATCCATTGATAGGACCTAATGCTGAAGATTATGGACCACGCTTTTATGATATGAGTGATGGTTATCATAAAAAATATCGCGATCAACTAATCAGTATAGCAAATGAAATAAAACAAAAAATATATCAAGGTGTTTACTGTATGTATTCAGGACCAAATTTTGAAACACCTGCTGAAATAAAAGCAACAAGAGTTATGGGAGTTAATGCCGTAGGGATGTCAACTGTTCCAGAAGTTTTGGTAGCCAATCATTGCAGTCTTCCAGTAATTGCAGTTAGTATAATTACAAATTTAGCGGCAGGAATAAGTAAGAATAAATTGAGTCACCAAGAAACTTTGGAAAATGCAGGGATAGTAGAAAAAAATGTTCTTAAACTCATAAAAAGATTTATTAGTGAAGTAAAAATAGATGATACCTCAAGAGATAATTAGAAAAAAAAGAGATAAGCTTTCTTTAACAGAAGATGAAATAAGGCTCTTTGTTAATGGTTTGACTGACAATTCATTTTCTGATCCCCAGATCGCAGCTATGAGTATGGCAATATTTCAAAATGGTATGACAGCTGAAGAAACGGTTTGGATGACTCATGCAATGAAAAATTCAGGAGATACTTTGGAATGGCAAGGTGCTGTTGATAGTGATTTAGTGTGTGATAAGCACTCAACAGGAGGTGTTGGTGACAAAACTAGTCTTTTACTTGCTCCAATTTTAGCAGCATGTGATTTATTTGTTCCTATGATTTCTGGAAGAGGTCTTGGTCACACAGGAGGCACTCTTGATAAACTCGATTCAATTCCAGGCTACAATACCAAGCCTGATATAGATGTATTTCAACAAATTGTTAAAGATATTGGGTGTGCAATTATTGGTCAAACTTCAAATTTAGCACCCGCAGATAAAAAATTATATTCCATTCGTGATATAGTAGGAACAGTTGAATCCCTTCCATTGATAACGTCATCAATTTTATCAAAAAAAATTGCATCCGGTTTAAAAACATTAGTTCTCGATGTTAAGGTGGGCAATGGTTCATTCAATCATACTTTAGAAATTGCACAAAATCTTGCTCACTCACTTGTTAATGTTGCTAAGGGGGCGGGATTAGAGTGTGAAGCGATATTAACAAATATGAACCAAGTGCTTGGAAGAAGTGCAGGACATTCTCTAGAAGTAATAGAATGTATTGAGTACTTAGTTTCTAACAAAAGAGATCCTCAATTAGAAATTGTAACTAATGAATTAGCCTCTTCACTTTTAATGATGATAAAAAAAATATCAAAAAAAGAATCACTTAAGCAAATTAATACAGTTTTGGAAAATGGAAAGGCAGCAGAAAAATTTGAGAAAATGGTAAATGCTCTAGGTGGATCAAAGTCTTTTTTAAGTACGTATAAAAAAGAACTATCTAATAGAATGTTTGCTGAAGATATATATTTAGGAAAGCAAGGATGGATAAAGGAAATTAAAACGCGAGATCTTGGATTACTTCTTATTGAACTTGGTGGTGGACGAAAACAAGTAGACGATAAAATAAATTATCATGTGGGTTATGAAAATATACTAGGTGTTGGTGAGTCTATAGATGTATCAACTCCAGTTATTAAAGTTTATGCAAATTCTAAAGATAGTTTTGATAAGATAAAAAGTTCAATTATAAATTGTTTTATCATTTCTGATCAAGAAGTAATAAAAAACCAAAGCATTTGTGAGGTTATTAAATAAATGAGTACACAAATAGGCATTGATGAAAAATTAATTCAATATCTAGAGACTATTGGTTATAGAACTAATAAGATCATTAATGATTTAGTAGCTGAAACATTAGAATTAGGAGGCGTTGCTCAAATGCAAATTGCACCAGAGCAAGGTCAATTTTTAGAAATAATTGTTAAGATATCTCAAGCTAAAAATTGTTTAGAGGTGGGAAGATTTACCGGCTTAAGCTCTTTATGTATAGCTAAAGGTTTACCAGAAAATGGAAAAATAATAGCTATTGATAACTCAGATGAATTTTTACCAATAGCAGAAAAGTATTGGAAGATGGCAGAAGTAGATACAAAAATAGAATCTATTATTGGAGAAGGTGTTGATATAATGCAAGATATGTTTGATCGTCAGTATGTTTTTGATTTTATTTTTATTGATGCAGATAAAAATAATTATCCAAACTATTATGAACTTGCTCTTCAGTTGCTAAGACCTAACGGTATTATTATTATTGATAACATGCTGTGGCACGGCGATGTAGCTGATGAAGATAAAAATGATTCTCAAACAAATACTATTCGAAATTTAAATAAAAAAATACAAAAGGATCAGAGAGTCAATTTTTCTTTACTCCCCTTATCTGATGGACTTTCTTTTATAAGAAAAAAATAATCCTAAACTCTTGAAAGTCTTTAACTAATTCCCATATAATTAATGTTGGTATGCCATTCTGGGTGCCAGCATATAACTTGCTTATAAAGGAGTTTTTATGACTAGAAACCTATCCGCATGGAATTCGCTTAGACCATTTTCAGTAGGATTTGACTCAATTTTTGAAGAGTTTGATCGTGCCTTAGAATCCACAGAGCGACACAATTCTAACTATCCACCTTATAACATTCATAAAGTTAATGAGAATGATTTTAAAATAGAAGTTGCCCTTGCTGGGTACAGTAAAGATGACATCGAGTTAGAATTAAAAGATAGCGCACTTACTGTTCGCAATAAACCAAAAGAAAAAATTGTTAATGATCAACCTAATGGAGTGATTCACAAAGGTATTTCTACAAGACAGTTTGAACGAGTGTTTACAATTTCTGAGGACATTAAAGTAAAAAATGCTGAATTAAAAAATGGCCTCTTAAATATTGATTTAGAACGTATTATTCCTGATGAAAAGAAAGCACGACTAATTAGCATAGGTTAAGTTTAAAGTGGGGCCGATGAGGCCCCTTTTAACTAAATAATAATTGTTAAAATCAAAACAAAACTTAAAAAAATAAAAAAATGTTTTTACATATCTTATTCATAATTTTTTTTTGGTCTTTCTCATCTTTTTCTCTAACTTTAGAAAAAATGAATGTTAAATTAAGTTATCCCTGGGGCATGACGTGGATTGATTCTACTAATCTTTTAATTACTGAAAAAAAATCAAAAAAAATTATTTTATTTGATACTAAAAATAACACATCCACAAAAATCGAACATCAAATACCTGTGGCAGCAATTGGGCAAGGTGGGTTATTAGATATTATTAGTGAAGGTAACAAAGTTTGGGTTACCTGCTCAATACAAAAAGAAGGTTTTTTAACTACTGCGATCTTTAAATCCCGTTTAGAAAAAAATTCATTAGTTGACACACAATTAATTTTTGAAGCCTTACCTTATATTAATAATTCTAAACATTTTGGATCAAGATTAGCAATACAAGGAGACTATCTTTTTGCTAGTATTGGAGAAAGAGGAGAAGGAATGATCTCACAAGATTCTTCGAATGCAATAGGAAGCATTATACGTATTCATAAAGATGGGAGCATTCCAAATGATAATCCATATATTAATAATTCTGATTGGCTTCCTGAAATATTTCAAATTGGAGTTCGAAATCCACAAGGAATGAGTTTAGATCCCTTAACTAATAAAGTTTATATTTCTAATCACGGACCTAAGGGTGGAGATTTTATTGGACCTGTTTTAAAGGGCACAAATTATGGATGGAAACGCGTTGCTTGGGGAGGAAAAAATTATTCAGGAACCAAGGTTGGTGAAGGTAATGCTTGGGAACCTGGATTACTTAAACCTGATTATATCTGGGTACCTTCAATTGGTGTTGGTGGAATCAAATTTTATGAAGGAGCGGCATTTCCAGAGTGGAATAACTCTTTGTTGGTTGGCTCGTTAAAGTTTCAATATCTATCCATTCTTCCTCGATTAGAAAATGGCTTTGGAGAAGAACAAATTATTTTTAAAGATCAAATTGGCAGAATTAGAGATATTGAAATTAATCAAGAAGGTGTAATATTCTTAATAGCTGATGAGGCTAATACAGCTTTATTTAAGTTAACTCCTTAAAAATTAAGTTACCTTAATCCCTAAAGTATAGTAATGAATTAAATACTATGCTGTGGCCTTATGAAACGTGACTCTAGATTCGATATTCTTTTTGAGCCTATAAAGATTGGTCCTGTAACTTCTAAAAATCGTTTTTATCAAGTGCCACATTGTACTGGTATGGGTTGGCAACGTCCAAATATGTTAGCTGAAATGCGTGCAATAAAAGCTGAGGGTGGTTGGGGGGTTGTTAATACTGAATACTGTTCTATTCACCCAAGCTCAGATGATTTGCATCACCCTTATGCAACTTTATGGGATCAGGCTGATGTTCATGCTCATCATATAATGACTGATAAACTTCATAATCATAATGCTTTGGCTGGTGTCGAACTTTGGTATGGTGGAGCCAATGCCTCGAATTTATACACAAGAGAAATTCCCTTTGATGTTAATTCACGACCTAATTCAAATGGACTTCCCTATCAGTCTCGTAAAATGGATAAACAAGATTTTCGTGATTTACGGCAATGGTATAAGGATGCTGCATTACGAGCCAAAGATGCAGAATTTGATATTGTTTATGCTTATGCAACTCATCACTATTTACTAAATAATTTTCAACGTACAGATATTAATGATCGCAATGATGAATATGGAGGAAATGTAAAAAATCGCTCCCGCTTATTATGTGAAATAATAGAAGTATTAAAAGATGCGGTTGGGGATAAAATGGCTGTTGCTGTTAGGTTTTCACCTGACGATGATCAATTAATAAATAACAAGCCTGTTACTGAAGAAGGTAGAGAGTTTTTTGAGCAAGTCGCTGAATTACCTGATTTGTGGGATGTAACTTCTTCTAACTGGGATATTGAACTTGGTACATCTCGTTTTGTTAATGAAGGAGCAAACGAACCTTATATAAATTATGTAAAAGAAATGACAAGCAAGCCAGTTGTATCTGTTGGCCGCTTTACTTCTCCAGATTCTATGGTTAGTCAAATTAATCGTGGCATTGTCGATATGATCGGTTCCGCAAGACCTTCAATTGCAGATCCTTTTTTACCAAAAAAAATAGAGGAAGGTCGTTTTGAAGATATTCGTGAATGTATTGGTTGTAATATTTGTTACTCAGGAGATCAGTTAGGAGTTCCTATTCGTTGTACACAAAACCCTACTATGGGTGAAGAGTGGAGACGTGGTTGGCATCCTGAAAACCTACCTAAAAAAAAATCAGATCAATCCTTTTTAATTATTGGTGCAGGACCAGCAGGACTTGAAGCTGCCCATGCATTAGGCAAGCGTGGCTATAAAGTAACATTATCTGAAGAACGGAATGAATTGGGAGGGAGGGTTACTCTTGAGTCTCGTTTACCTACCTTAAGTGAGTGGGTAAGAGTTAAGGATTACAGAGAACAGCAATTTTTAAAACTACCCAATGTAGAAGTTTATTTAAATAGTAAAATAACGGTTGAGGACATTTTGTTAACTGAAGCTGATCACATTGTTATAGCTACTGGCGCCAAATGGAGAGATGATGGTTTTGGTCGAAGTAATGAAATTGGTATTAATAATCTAAAAAATTCAAATAGTATTTTTACACCTGACGATATAATGGCAGGTCATCTTCCAAAAGGGCAAGTTGTTATTTTTGATGATGACTATTATTATATGGGACCCGTCATTGCCGAACTTTTGCAAAAAGCAGGTTGTAATGTTACCTTCATAACAACATCTGATATGGTATGCTCTTTTGGTAATTATACTTCTGAGCAACCAAGCGCTCAAAAAAATTTGATAAATTTAGGAATAAAATTAATTTTCTCTCAAAACATTAATTCATATAATGGTAAAGATCTTGAATTATCTTGTATGTATACAGATCGAAAATCTAGATTAAAAGCAGACTCAGTAGTGATGATTACAGCTCGTCTTCCAATAGATATATTATATTATCAATTACAAAATTTAATAGAATCTAAAAAAAATAATTCAATAAAATCTATTAGTCGCATAGGTGACTCTGAAGCTCCAGCACCTATAGCATCTGCAGTATATGCTGGCAGGAAATATGCTTTAAAAATTGATGAAAATTCACCAACTGATTATTCAGCGCGTCGCGATACTAACTATATTGATTAAGCCAATCTTAGGTTTTTTTTAGTTTATTCAAAAATAAACATATATCCATATGCTACAATTATTGCTGGTATCGCACTATAAATTGTTGCTATAAGAGCTGCTTTAGGTGCCAGAGCTATAGCTGGAAATAATGCATCACCATCATTTGATATTGCATTACCTATTTCTGCCGAAAGTGGAATAAAGCCATTTAAATAAAATGTTGCTACTACTACTTGAGGACCACAGCCTGGAAGAAAACCAAATATTATTGCTATTAATGGAACAAAGGGAAGCCAAATGTCAAAAAAACTTTTTAGATCAATGGACGTAAAGTACATAAAAATTTCAAAAACTAAGAAGCCACAAATTACCCAAGTTGAAACAAAATTAGTTGTGTCTACCACTCTTGCTAAATAGCCCCGAGATTTATCTGTCGAGCATTGAAAATCACTAAGTGGATTTAATGACCACATAAAAATAGACAGAATAGCGCCAGACGAACCAATAATTGCAATTAAATTAAAATCACTTGATAAAGAAAGTAATTTATTAGGGTCAATTTGAAATGCAATAAGGATTCCTAATATAAATCCAGGAAAAAAAATAACTAACCAAAAAATATTAAATTTAGAAACAAAAGTTTTTTCTAGAATTTCAGTTTTTAACTTACCTTCATTTTTTTGCATCAAGTAATTATTTCCATGAATAAAATCAACAACATAACCGCTAATTGTTCCAACAGTTGCTCCCAATACAAATATTAATAATCCTGTTGATGGTTCTATTGCTAATAGTAAGAATGCAGCATCACCCATTGTTGCCGTAAGAACAGATACTAAAGAGCCAAAGCCTATCCTTCCTTGAATATACTGAGTAACAACAATAATAGCTCCTCCACATCCAGGCAGCGCACCTAAAAGAGCTGAAATAGGAACATGAAATTTTTTTGTTTTAGATAAGAATCTACCTGTATCAAAACTTTTTAATGAGTCTAATCCTATAAAAATAAATAATGTAAAACCAACAAAAACAGAAACTTGCAAATAAGCATCTGTCATAGATCTTCTAATTATCTCTCCAAATTCTCCTGACTGAAAAGCTAGGGCTAGGATTAACAATCCAAAAAATGATTTTTTTAACAATCTACCATCATTAGCCAAGACAACTTTTTTTCTTTTTTGTAGAACATTAATTAACGCATTCATTCTTTTAAGCCCTTCTTTTACTCATTAATAATGATCATATAGCTAATATTTATAGCTATAGCTATATTTTTATTTAAAATTGATTTAAAAAAGTCTTTTTATGAGTATATTGTGTTTAAATGTCTTTTAAGAAAGTTAGAAACGCCCATAGAACAGAGAATACAGAAGACTACCTTGAACTAATTGCTGATTTATTAAATCAAAATGGTGAAGCTAGAATAGTTGATATTGCAAAAAAATTAGATATTGCTCAAGCAACTGCTAATAAAACCATACAGAGATTGCACACTCAGGGTTATATAAAAAAAGAACCATATCGTTCAATTTTTCTAACTTTAAAAGGTCAGGAGATTGCCAGTAACTCAAAAAAGAGGCACAAAATAGTTTATAATTTTCTAATTAACTTAGGTGTTGATAATCTCACCGCGTTAGCGGATTCAGAAGGTATAGAGCATCATGTAAGTAAGCAAACATTAATTAAGATGGATAAATTTAATAAATCAAAAAAGTAAATGATATTTTATTTTATTAAAATAATAGTTACTGTAATAGTTATAGTTATAGTTTCAGAGGTCGCTAAAAAATCTACTTTATTTGCAGGATTAATAGTTTCAATTCCCTTAACTACTTTATTGGCCATTGTATGGCTTTATTGGGAGACAAGAAATATACAAAAAGTTATTGAACTATCTAACGCTACTTTATTAATGATTATTCCTTCATGCATGTTTTTTTTAGTTCTTCCTGTTTTATTAAAGTTTAATTTATCATTTATGTTATCAATAACATTAGCAGTTTTATTAACTGGATTATG
>Ga0075447_10001412_pt1 | contig 11312 bp, 7 predicted proteins | sample CoawatmetaG10DNA_FD_72352 | JGI IMG/M metagenome (GOLD analysis project Ga0075447, IMG submission 72352) | Marine microbial communities from the West Antarctic Peninsula - Coastal water metaG104-DNA | ecosystem: Environmental > Aquatic > Marine > Coastal | place: Atlantic Ocean: West Antarctic...
GATAAAGTATTATGCGTCAATCAATTGTCCTCATCCAATATTTATAGGTGATGCTAGTAGTGAATCTTCTAAAGAACTAGTTTTAAAAACAGCTCAAAATAATGTAGAAGTTTATTATTTTCATTGGGAAAGTTTAAACGATAGAAAAACTATGATTAAACTTGCTCAAGAAGCTAGTAAATTTGATGGTTTAGATTTTTGTGCCATGCATGGTGACGATGATTTTTTTATTCCAGAGCCTTTGTCACAGTGTGCAGACTTTCTGCATGATAACCATGAATATGCAACTGCCCAAGGCCGTGCATTTCGTTTTGAATTAATTCAAGAGGGCCCTCATGGTGAATTAAAAGATATTGGAATTTATTGGAATAAAAATGAATTAAATGGAGTTACAGCTTTAGAAAGGCTTAATGAAATAACAACCAAATATTTTGCTCCTTTGCTGTCAGTTCATCGTATTAATGAATTTATTGATGATACAAGTATTGGAGTAGAAGTAATAATTGATAGAAATTTTGGGGAAATTGCAAACTCTTTTAGTATGGCAATGAGAGGAAAATCAAAATTTGTTGATTGTTTGTATTTGGCTAGAAATACTCATAGTGCAATTGATCATCCAAAAAAAGATGAATGGAAAAAAGGTGAAAATTGGCAATCATCTTGTGTTAAATCAATAAGTGTATTATCTGAAGTACTATCAAGTTATGATAATTTAAGCTTAGCCAAATCAAACAATGTGGTCAAATTTGCATTAGAGAATGTTATCTCACCAAAAGTTTCAGCTTTTAATCGTATAAAAGATAAGTATTCAGAATATATTTATAAAAAAGGATTTATATATATATTGAGTAAATTATACCGCCGTATAAAACACTCTCCAATGTTGCCAAGCGATGATTTTTCTAGCCGTGGCTTGCGTTCAACTAAATCCAAATACTATAAAGATGTCTTGATTATAGTAAATTCCTGCAAGAAGGATAGGGGTTATTAGTTAATTTTTTTATTCTCTTAGGTAGCAATACTGAGTCCTTCAACTTCACTTACAACAGCTTTGCCAGATGTCTTAACTTTTCTGTACATTTTATTTAGATTTTGATTGTATAAAAATCTTGAAAATCCCCCTGAATGACTTTCATATTGATTTAGAGACTTATCTATATGCTTTTGTTGATCTTCTTCATGATAAAAAATATGCTCTATTGGGTGTGAATATGTTTCTACTGTTCTAGGGTCTTCAGTAAAACCATGACTATCTAAAAGTGCAAAATTAAAATCAAATAGTTTTTTATGTTGATTTTTGTTTGCTGTTATGTCGTGTTTTTTTAAATAAACATAATCTTGCAGTTGATTAAAATATTTTTCTAGAAAATCAGAAGCTATACCTTGTTCTTTTAAAAATTCTATAATTGTTCTTGTAATTGTTTCAAGAGTGTCTTCAATTGCTAAGTAAAGCATTGCCTTGCATTCGAGTGTTTCGTTGAAACCAAATTCACCTTTTTCATATAATTCTAGATTTGCATCAGACTGATTCCGAGCTTCTTCAAAAGTATCAAAAAGATTACTATTAGACATTTTGGTATAAATATCAAAAATATTGGCAACCTTTTTATTATATAAGTCTGGTCTTGAGCTAAGGAATTGTAGGAGATCAAATATTGCAAAGCCAATTGATTTAAAGCTTTCTAGTAGTTCTCTATATGGTGAATTATTATAAAAACCCTCAAGAATAAAGTCCATTTTTCTGCAGGCTAAATACTCATCAAAAGTCATATTTTTATTACCAACTACAATTTCTTGAACTTCTAGAGCCTTAATTTTTATATCCTTATACTTATAAAGACCAGCACCACCGGCCATCACTCGAAATTTACTTACAAAACCATAATCTTTTCTTGATATTCCAGTAGCCATATCAGTTCCAACAAGTAACATTGATTGATAAGATTTCACATTAATAACTTCACTATCGACTGCATCTCGAAGAGAAGCAAAATGCTTTTCTTTAGAGTCGCCTGGCAGTCCAAGAATTATCTCGGTATAAGTTGAAGCATCTTCATTTAGTTCATTCATTGCACCTAAAAATTTACGATATGAATCCAACGATATATTTTTTCTCTTTATGTTATCAAGGACTTCCATATCAGTTGATTGAATTGCTGCGCCTATGATCCAAGACCCTTTAAGAATAGTCGCTACATCTATTATTCTTTCAGTTTTATTCTTTCCAGCTGAACCCTTTACGATAATTGGCCAATTATGCTTTATTTGAACTTCAGCTAAAACATTGGCAGTTAGAGTATCTTCTTTGTACATACCAAAGTTCAAATCAGTAATAATAAGTTCATCACTTTGTTTAACATGTGAGGCAATATAATTCAATTCTTCACGAACCCTTTCAGATTCAAATCTGTGTATTTTATTTTTGATTTTGGCACCATCAGCACAAAAAGTGCAACTAAAAGGACAGCCTCTGGTTGTTTCAATCATTGGAGTCAGGGGCATATCAAAAAACTCATCAAGCACTCCAGTAAGATATGGAGATGGGAGGACATTTACGTCACTAATTCGTTCAATATCACCAGCATATATATCATCAGCCCATAAGTAAACCGAATTAATACATGCTATCTTAGTTTCTTTAAGCTTAATGTAATCAAAATCAACTTCGGACAATTGTTCAATTAGCTTAGCTAGCCCTATCTCTCCTTCTGATTGAATATAAAAATCAATACAACTTCGCTCATTTAAGAAATCTTTTTGTTCTTCAATATCTGTTGGGAAATTTGGCCCACCAAATACAGTAATTATTTTAGGATCAATTGATTTAGCCCATTTTGCAATTTCATAAGATAATTCCAAATTCCATGAGTAATTTGAAAAGGCTAATATTTGAGGTAGTTTTGAAGATAGTGATTTAATTAAATCATCGGGATATTTATAAAGTTTTATATCTATATTGCCTTTAAATTGATCTTGACAATATGCAGCAACATAAGCTGACCCTAATGGATGAGTATTAGACATAATCCCACTACTTGTATGAGTAAGATCAGAAATGAATAAAGAGAAATCCTTCATGTGTACCTCTAAATAACTAGCATTAAAAAAGAATGTTACCTTAATAACAGTTCTTTTTATGTCTTTTTTAAACTCCCTTATAAATGCGTATTTACTTTAAAACAAGTATCTAGCTTGCTATTAATTAATCATTTGTTTACTTAAAACCTGTAGAATATACCCACTGTTTTTAAAGAACATGATTTTAATATATTATAAAATGCTAAATGCTAAATGCTAAATGCTAAATGCTAAATGCTAAATGCTAAATGCTAAATGTTTAAAATTTAATTGTGTTGTGCAAATTTACAACTTTATTTATTCAGTCTCTTGAGGTGAATTTTGATAATTACTAAAACCCCTTTTCGTATCTCTTTTTTTGGGGGTGGAACTGATCATCCAGCCTGGTTTAAAGAAAATGGTGGAAGGGTTCTGGCAACTACTTTTGATAAATATTGTTATATAAGCACAAGACCATTACCACCTTTTTTTGATCATAAATTTAGAGTAGTTTATTCAAATATAGAGAATATTAATAGCATTAGTGAAATACAGCATCCCTCAGTTAGAGAGGTTTTGAAATACTATAATTCTTCAAAAGGCCTTGAAATACATCATGATGGAGACCTCCCTGCAAAATCTGGACTAGGTTCAAGTTCATCATTTACTGTTGGGTTAATACATGCTATTAATGCAATGCATGGTGTATATAAGTCTCCTAATCAACTGGCTAAAGAAGCAATACACATTGAGCAAGATTTAATTAAAGAGTGTGTTGGATCACAAGATCAAATTTCAGCAGCATATGGGGGCTTTAATGAAATTGAATTTTTTAAAGATGGTACATTTTCTGTTGAGCCTTTGCTGGTTAATGTTGAGAGAAAGCAAAATTTAAATGATCATTTAATGCTGTTTTTTACGGGTATTTCAAGATTTTCTTCGGATGTTGCTGAAAGTCAAGTTGCTAATATGAGTAATTGCTTATCGCAATTTCATGAGCTTCATGATATGACAAGAGAGGGATCTTCAATATTGACAAGTAGTGTATCGTTAGATGAGTTTGGACTGCTCCTTGATAAGTCTTGGGCAATTAAAAAAACACTTTCATCTATGATTTCTAGCTCTTCAATTGATGAAATGTATCAATCAGCAAAAAATGCTGGGGCGATTGGTGGAAAAGTATTAGGGGCTGGTGGCGGTGGCTTTGTATTGTTTTTTGTAAAGCCACAAGACCAAAATAAAGTTAAGAATGCTTTAAAAAATTTGACGTTTGTGCCTTTCTCATTTGAAAATACTGGCTCTAAGGTTGTTGTTTATCAACCTAATGGTTTTTAATTAAATGAAAAATTCTAATAATTACTAGGAGCTAAGATGAAAAATACCGAAGACGCAGAATTTTATAAGAAAAATGGGTTTGCTATTTTCAAAAATTTATTGTCTGCTGAAGAGGTTTCACACTACTATAGCCTAATGCAAAATGTTTTTCCAGATGTTACAAGTAATTGTACAGAGGCAGGGCAGTCATTTTTTTCATGGGGCTTAGCTGATGGGATAAGAAAGAGAAAAGAATTTTGGCCTCTAATTTGGCAAGAAAACATCTTAAAAAAAGTAAGAAAAGTTTTAGGTGATGAAATTAAATTTTGTATTCATAACGACTTGCATTACAATATCACTCAAGCCGCTTTTGAAGATGGTAATCCTCAAAAAGTAAGTGGATGGCACAGAGATTCTCGCTTTAGGGGGCAATTATTATCAAGAAGATCGTGGTTTGATAAAATAAGAGGCTTAGGATATAAAAATATATGGGATGAATCAGAGCATCCAGTTCGAATGGCTCGCTTAGGTATATATCTTACTTCTTATGGCGAACATCAAACGCCGCTTTTTTTAATTCCAGGAAGTCATTTGAGTGAGAGAAGTCTCAGTAGTGTTTTTGAAAGATTACTTTGGAACAAATTAGTTTCTGGAATAAGGTGTTTTCTGCAAGGAGATAGAAGACCCCGTATATTCCCTTATATTCGATCTAAATCTCATCCTTTTTGCCTACCAGCAAAACCATTTAAGGCTTTAATGAATGCTGGAGATGCCGTCTTATTTGATATGAGAATGATACATGGAATTGGTAAAAGGAGTGGAGAGCGGGTTGCTATGTTTTTAGACTATGGCTTTGAGAATATTCATACATTTGACCATATTAATTATTATCTGAAAGAGAGAAAAGATATGGTCTATTTAAATCCAACACCTCCTGAACTAGAAAAAAAATTGAAAGAAAAAAACTTATTTTTTGAAGGCCGGGAGTCTTTTAAAGGCTCACCAATGACAGGACGAATGAGTAAAAAACCTGAGCAAAATATCTTAGATATTTATAACTAGAGGCTATTTGTCCTTTTGACTATTTTTTAGCTCTAAAATTAATGAGATGTTTCAAGAAATAAAAAAACTTTTAAATTTTTGTTAACATTTTTTTTGAAAATAGTGACTCTTTACTAGAGGTTTGTCAACAAAATGGAATTTGGTTTAAATAAAAAAACAAAGATATATATAGCTGGACATCGGGGTCTAATTGGTTCAGCTTTCGTGAGGTTTTTTGAAAAAAAAGGCTACACAAACCTAATTGTGAGGGACAAGATTGATCTTAACCTATGCTCAAGTAAAGATACATTTAGTTTTTTTCAAAAAAATAAACCTGAGGTAGTTATTTTGGCAGCTGGAAAAGTTGGTGGAATAATTGCAAATAGAGATTTTCCTTTTGATTTTATTAGTGAAAACCTTTCAATTCAAGTTAATGTGATTAATGCAGCTCATAAATATGGTATCAAAAAATTGATATTTTTTGGGTCCTCCTGCATGTATCCAAAAAATTCTTTTAAGCCCATGACAGAAGACCAAATTTTTACAGGTGATCTTGAGTCATCAAGTATTGCATATGCAACTGCAAAATACTCAGGTGTTCAAATGTGTCAAGCTATTAATCAGCAGTTTGACTCGTCTTCCTTTATTTCTGTAATACCAAATAGTGTCTATGGTCCTAATGATAATTTTGATTTAAATAGTTCACATGTCCTTTCAGCATTGGTAAGACGTATTCATGAGGCAAAATTAAATAATTTATCATCAGTTACTTTATGGGGAACTGGCACACCGAGGCGTGAGTTTCTTTATTCAGATGATCTAGTTAATGCTTGTATTTTATTGCTAAACTCTTCATTAAATTTCAAAAATTTTCCAATAAATATAAGTGAAGGAGCTGATTTCTCAATCATAGAATTATCTGAAAAGATAAGTAAAGTAATTGATTATAAAGGCAAGATAGAATGGGACCCTTCAAAGCCAGATGGCGCAATGAAAAAACTTCTTGATAATAGTAAAATGAAATCAATTGGTTGGAGGTCAAAAATTGATCTTAATAAAGGTTTAGAATTAACCTATAAATGGTTTTTGGAAAACAATGCAGAATAGTATTATTGATGAACATATAATGTATTTATTCTATAAATTAAATTTTTTATTTTTTAGGATGTCTTATGATTGATGCTCTTTTTGTAGTGCCTGGGAATGCCAAAGGTGTTTACCAGAAATTATCAGCAGATTACTCTGCGATTGAGACACCGACTTGGGCTTTACTTCTTGCTGAATCATGCAGATCTGTTGGACATGATGTAAAAATATTAGATGTAACTGCTGAAAAACTATCCCATCAAAATGCTTTAGATAGAATTATTCAAATTAATCCAAGATTAATTGTTTTTGTCGTTTATGGTCAAAATGTAAATGCGGGAACCACTAGCATGAGTGGAGCTGTTGCATTATCCAATTTAATTAAATTAAATAAAATTAATTCGCCTATTATCTATATTGGCTCACATGTTCAGGCTCTTCCAATTGAAGCTCTTGAAAAAGAAAAAAGTATTGATATTGTTTGTACCAATGAGGGCGTTTATTCCCTATGGAATTTATTAAGTTTAGAGAAAATTAACCCTGTTTTTTTGAGTAAAGTAAAAGGAATTGGTTACAGAGATTTTGATAAAGTTTGTTTAACAGAGCCAGAAAAAGTTGTCCCGCAAGAAAGGCTAGAGATTGACTTGCCTGGCTATGCATGGGATTTGTTGCCTTGCAAAGATATGCCATTTGATTTATATAGGTCCCCGATGTGGCATGCTGAATATGATTTCAACCAAAGGTCACCATATGCAGCAATACAAACCTCGCTAGGTTGCCAGTTTAAATGCGAATTTTGCATGATCAATATTATCAACAGAAATGATAATGATCCAATTGGAGTAGCAGGAAACTATAGCTCGATGAGGTACTGGCCAACAGATTTTATTATTAAAGAGTTTGATAAATTAATAGAAATGGGAGTTTCAACTATTAGAATTGTTGATGAAATGTTTTTATTAAATCCCAAGTACTATATTCCACTCTGTGAAAAGCTAGCTGAAAGAAATAAGAATGATAGCCTTAGAATGTGGGCATACTCTAGAATTGATACTATTAAAAGGCCTGGAATATTAGATTTAGTTCGAAGTGCCGGAATTAAATGGCTATGTCTTGGAATAGAGAGTGGCGATAAACAGGTGCGATTAGAGGTTTCAAAAGGTAAATTTGAAGATGTAAATATAACTAAAGTAATTGAAAAGGTCCATGAAGCTGATATAGAAGTTATGGCAAATTATATTTTTGGTCTTCCCAAAGATAACAAAGCTACCATGAAAAAAACTTTTGATTTAAGTAAAGAGTTATGCACTGCAGGTTGGAATACATATGCTGCAATGGCCCTTCCTGGAAGTCAGTTATATAAGAATGCAATTGACATGAAATATAAGCTTCCAGATAATTATGCTGGATATTCATTCCATGCATACAATACTCAGCCGCTTCCTACAGAATATTTGACTCCTGAAGAAGTTTTAGATTACAGGGATAAATGTTTTACAAGTTATCATACTTATAAGCCATTTCTAAAAAAAATAGAAAGCAAATTTGGAAAAAAAGCTGCTGAAAATATAAAAAATATGACAAAAATAAAATTAAAACGACAAATCCTTGGAGATTAAATTAATTAATTAATATCAATAGGGTATTATTAATTTTTTCATTTTTTTCATTTTTTTATCTACCAATTAACTAATTTTTAAAAATACGCTATGTTTTTTTATCACAACCTTTTTTTGGCAGGTTATTAATATTGATAAAGAATATTTACAATCAAATTAAATTACTAAGGAAGCTCTTAAATGACTAAATCAAGTGAATATGAACAATTAGGTAAAGATTATCGTAAACAGTTATTTGAAAAGTTTTTAGCTACAAAACAAGGTCATCCTGGCTCGGTATTCTCAATGATGGATATTGCTGTAATTCTTTATCATGGTGGCTTTGTTAGGTTTGATTCTAATAAAAAAGTATTTACAGATCGTGTAGTTATTAGTAAGGGTCATGCGACGGCTGCTCTATATCCTATTATGAAAAATTTTGGTGTTCTCCCAGAAAAAGAGTGGGAAAATTGGGGGCACAGTTCTTCTTTGCTTAGAGTTTTTGGAAATACATCTATGCCAGGGATAGATGTAACTTCTGGCTCTCTAGGTCATGGAGTTGGTGTAGGTGCTGGTATGGCTATAGCTGCAAAAGCTCGTAATGAGGATACAAGAGTATATTCAGTGATAAGTGAAGGAGAGTTATATGAAGGCTCAACCTGGGAAGGGTTGTTATTTGCCCATCATCATGAGCTAGATAATCTTACTATTATTATAGATGTAAATAATTTAATTATTTTAGGTGGTACGGATGACTGCTTAAAACTTAACCCAATTAAAGATAAGGTTGCTGGTTTTGGTATTGATACAATTGAAGTTAATGGTCATGATTTTGATGATCTAAATAGTGCATTTAAAGCTGATTTAGAAAAATCAGGACTTACTTGCATTGTAGTTAATACAGTCAAAGGCAAAGGCGTTTCATTTATGGAAAATAAAAACAACTGGCATTACTTTAATCCAATGTCGGATGATCAAATAGAACAGGCACGCAAGGAGTTATCATAATGTTTCAGAGAGATATATTTATTAAAACTATAATGAGTGCCATGAATAAGGATAGTGATATTTATTTTTTGAGTGCAGATTTTGGCGCTCCAGCATTAGACGAGCTGAGACAAAAATTTCCTGATAATTTTATACATTGTGGAATATCAGAGCAGGCTATGATTGACGTTGCAACTGGTCTAGCTTTAGAAGGTAAAAAAGTTTTCGCTTACGCTATGGCGCCTTTTATTTCTTTGAGGGCTATAGAGCAAGCAAAGTGTGGCCCTGGGTTAATGGACTTACCTATTTGTTTATTATCTGTAGGAGTTGGGCTTGGTTATGCTGACGCAGGTCCAACACATTATGCTAATGAGGATTATGCTTGTGCAAGAGCAATTGTTGGCACTTCTGTATATACTGCTGCAGATTCTCAGACAACTCAACAGATTGCCCTTGAGCTAATAGCGTCACCAAGATTTGCCTATGTAAGGCTGGATCGTGAAGAGCTTCCAGATATAGGTGAAATGACTCTTAATGATGTAAAAGCAGGCTTTCGAGTATTTGGAGAGTCCAGCTCTAATAAGGTGGGACTGGTATCACATGGTTTTATGCTTCATAGGTGTTTAGAAATACAAAAGGCACATCCAGAAAATTTTTATTGTATTGATTTGATAAGATCTAAGTCTTTCCCAGATAGTTTAAATATTTCTGCAAAGGCCTTATTGGTAGTTGATGAACAGACTCCATCAGGAAATTTAGCTGCATGTGTTTTTGAAGGGCTGAGTAATAAAGACACTTTTTTACCTATTGTAAGTAAATGCTTACCTGAAAAGTATATATTTGATAATGGTGGTCGTGACAAATTACTTGAAGAAAATGGATTGGGCTTGTCTGATATAAGAGAGGCTGGAGAACGTTTATTAAATTAAAGTACTATTTTAAAGATACAGCTATTTAGTTTGAATACCTTATTAGCTTTAAAAATCAATATTAGTTCAATACTTTTAATGTAATCTATTACTTTAACTTCTTTTAAAGTAGTGGTGTCAAATTTTGTTCATAATTTTATATTCATATTGCAATATACTGTTTTCATGAGAGCAATACTCTATGTATTAGTATTATCTTATTTTCACAGAAAAAGTAATGATTCTGATGAATTTACTAGTAGTAAAATAATTAATTTACTTATCATTTAATATATGAAATACCCTTTAATGCGTAATAATATTTTGCGTGAAGATCTTGATGCTGTAATTGAGCATTTAAAAAAAGATGATCCAATTCTTACTAATGGGCCATACGTAAGAAAGTTTGAGGAAGAGTGGTCTAAATGGCTTGGAGTTAAATATAGCGTGTTTGTTAATTCTGGCTCATCAGCCAATCTGTTAACTATGGCAATACTTAAGATTCGTTATCCTGAGGGGGGAGAAGTCATTGTTCCAACTCTTACTTGGATCTCTGATATATCGTCTGTCCTGCAAAATGGATTTACGCCAATTTTTGTTGATACCGACCCATACTCATTAGCGATGGATTCTTCAGAAGTGATATCTAAAATAACTGCTAATACTCGTGCTGTTTTTCTAACTCATGCTCAAGGGTTTAATGGTTTAACTGATGAGTTAATTGAGCATCTAAAACAGAAAAATATCCCTCTTATTGAGGATGTCTGTGAATCACATGGTGCAACACATAATAATAAAAAGGCAGGAAGCATAGGGTGGGTATCAAATTTTTCATTTTTTTATGCACATCACATGAGCACTATTGAAGGCGGCATGATATGTACTAATGATGACGATGTTTACCAGCAACTAAGAATGCTTCGATCTCATGGTATGGTTCGTGAATTGAGCAATCTTGATTTGCAAAAGACTTATCATAAAGAAAATCCAGAACTAAATCCAGATTTTATATTTTCTTTTCCTGCTTACAATGTTCGTAACAATGAAATAGGTGGGATTATGGGCATTAGTCAGCTTAAAAGACTCGATGGTATTATTAAGCGACGCACTGAAAACTTAAATAGATTTATAAGTAAATTAGACTCGAAAAAGTACCGCACTGATTTTAAATTAGAAGGTTCAAGTAACTATGCCTTTAATTTGATTTTAAAAAAACCTGATAATGATTTTGTTTTAAGGCTTATGAAAAAGATGCGTGAGTCTGGAATAGAATATCGACGCGGAAGTGCTGGTGGAGGTAATCAGACACGCCAGCCGTATA
>Ga0075447_10001415_pt1 | contig 11300 bp, 10 predicted proteins | sample CoawatmetaG10DNA_FD_72352 | JGI IMG/M metagenome (GOLD analysis project Ga0075447, IMG submission 72352) | Marine microbial communities from the West Antarctic Peninsula - Coastal water metaG104-DNA | ecosystem: Environmental > Aquatic > Marine > Coastal | place: Atlantic Ocean: West Antarctic...
TACCGAGCAGTGCTTACAGTACACGATTCCGTAATATGTTGCGTACCGATAGATGAAGCTAAAGAAGCACAGGCATACATAGAAGCGTGTATGCGTAATACACCTGAATGGGCGGAAGGTTTACCTCTAGACTGCGAGTCTGGTATAGCCAAAGCCTACGGAGATTGTGAACCTGATGAGTAATGTTATAGATATGAACAAGCATAAGAGTTGGAAGAAGACTAAGGACGTTGAGACCAATGGCCCCCACATGCAAATAATCGTGGGGGAAGACCATGAACAAGGTATTCTCGTATTTGTACGACAAATAGATGTTGAAGGCACTACTTCGCATAAGAGACAAATTGTACTTGATGTGGAGATGTTACATACTCTTATAGAAGGACTATACGAAGCGGCTGAAGCAATAGAGAAGGATCAGAATAAGTGAGTATAAAACCTTGGTCGTTCTCTAAGATCAAATCATTTGAGCAGTGCCCCAAGAAGTTTCACCACCTCAAGGTGGTCAAGGATTATAAAGAACCTGAGACAGAAGCAATGTACTACGGTACAGCGTTTCACTTAGCGGCAGAAGAATACGTTAAGGATGGTACGCCCCTACCTAACAAGTTTATGTACGGTAAGGCAGTACTAGACTCTCTTATAGATAAGAAGGGAGAGAAGATATGTGAGTTGAAGATGGGACTCACAGAGAACCTAGAACCCTGCGACTTTTTTGCCAGTGATGTATGGTGGAGAGGCATAGCAGATTTGGTTATTCTTGATAGGGAAGCTAAGGTAGCATGGGTTATAGACTACAAGACAAGCAAGAACACTAGGTATGCAGATAGGGGTCAGTTGGAGCTTATGGCTCTAGCAGTATTTAAGTACTACCCCGACATAGAAACGGTACGTGGTGGATTAGTGTTTGTAGTGTGTAACGAGTTAGTGAAAGAACAGTATGACTATACAGTAGCACCGAGTCTGTGGGCTAAGTGGCTTGCCGATTACAATCGTATGGAGCAAGCCTACATAAAAGATGTGTGGAATGCTAACCAAAGTGGACTATGCAAACGTCACTGCGTAGTAACAGAATGTGTTTACAATGGGAGAAACTAATGCCATATAAAAATAAAGCAGACCGAAAGAAACAAAAGAACCCACCAGTGGGTAGTCCTGCACATAAAGCACGTATGGAAAGACAACGCGCTAGACGAGCTATGGACAGAAACAGCGTAGATGCTAATAATGATGGTAGGGCTGACAAGCGAGAAGGTAAAGATGTTAGCCATAACAAAGCATTGAGTAAGGGTGGTAGTAATAAGGATGGTGTGCGTGTGGAGAGTAAATCTGCTAACCGTAGTAGGAACTATAAGTCTTGATTAGCTACTGCGGCTAGGGATACTAGAACAAAAATTAACATATAAATTATCACTGATGCCTCTGGAGTATTTGTTTGGAGGCGGCATTCTACACAGGTTTAGTAGGGATTGGTAATACTTAATTGGTATGTATGAGACGTTGCCTAGATGCGTCATAAAAGAAAATACGTTGCCCTCCGAGGCGATTCCCCCTGACGTATAAAATTTAGGAAGTCCAAAGTATATAACAAGGCAGACTTAGCCCTATCTGTGGACGAAGCAGGGCTTATTTTAAATGCGCTAATGCGCTAATTATGAGCATTATTGTAAACTTTTTACACTTTTATGTAGATACCAACCACGTAACAAGTTAACAGGACAATGAAAATATGCAGATAGTAGACAACAGGGCGTTGTTGTTACGCCTTCGCAACCCTAGTCAAGTGACTACGGTAATACCAAAGAGTAAAGAGTTAGCAGATAACCAAGTGTTAGTTAACTGGGGTATAGAAGAGGCTCATGTACTCCGTAACTTAAATATAAAGGTACCTTCTCCTATAGAAGGTAAGTATGAATGGACTGGGCAGTACGCACCATTCGACCACCAGAAAACTACCTCTGCCTTTTTAACACTTAACCGTAAGTCGTTTTGCTTTAATGAGCAAGGTACAGGTAAGACAGCATCCGCTATATGGGCATCTGATTACCTACTAAACATTGGTAGTATCAACCGCGTGCTAGTCATATGCCCACTATCTATTATGGATTCCGCATGGCGTGATGATTTGTTTAAGTTCGCTATGCACAGGACAGTTGATGTAGCCTACGGTGCGGCAGAGAAACGTAAGAAAATTATTAACAACGGTGCTGACTACGTAGTAATAAATTACGATGGGCTAGCTATCGTCGAAGACACAATCGCTAATGGAGGCTTTGATCTAATAATCATAGATGAAGCTACTCATTATAAGAATCCTCAGACTGCTAGATGGAAGACTCTAAACAGGTTAATCAAACCTAACACTTGGTTATGGATGATGACAGGTACCCCTGCGGCACAAAGCCCTTTGGATGCGTACGGTTTAGCCAAGTTAATAAACCCCAATAGCGTACCTAAGTTCTTTGGTTCTTTCCGCGACCAAGTAATGCGTAAGGTAACTAACTTTAAATGGGTGGCTCAAGAGACAGCTACAGAGACAGTGTATAACGCGTTACAACCTGCTATCCGATTTACTAAAGAAGAGTGCCTTGATTTACCACCAATGATATATGTTAAGAGAGAGGTTGAGTTAACACGTCAACAGAAGAAGTATTACAAAGAGTTAAAAGACAGGATGGTAATGCAGGCATCAGGTGAGCAGATAACCGCTGTCAATGCGGCAGTGAGCATGAACAAACTGCTACAAATATCCGCAGGGGCAGTCTACACAGACGATGGAGGAGCACTAGAGTTTGATATAAGACACCGCTATAAAGTGTTAAGAGAAGTCATAGATGAGTCTAGTAAGAAAGTATTAGTGTTTGTTCCCTTTAAGCATGTAATAGACATACTTACTAATAAGCTACGAGAGGATAATATACCTACGGAAATAATACGTGGGGATGTAAGCGCCCCTAACCGAACTAGGATATTTAAACAATTCCAAGAGCAAGATGATCCAAGGGTACTAGTTATTCAACCTCAGTCTGCGGCTCACGGTGTTACGTTAACAGCGGCAAACACCGTAGTATGGTGGGGGCCGACAAGCTCACTAGAAACTTATCTACAAGCTAACGCTCGTGTGCATAGGTCAGGACAAGATCATAAATGTACAGTTGTTCAGCTACAAGGATCTAGCGTAGAGAAACGTGTTTACACACTGTTAGATAGTAGAATAGACGTACACACAAAAATGATTGACCTTTACAAAGAAATACTTGACTAGCGTACAAATAGTCACTAAAGTGTACATCTCGTCAACGATTGGAGGAAGTATGAGTAGCAATGTAACCCCTGAGAAACTGACCGAGACTTACTTGAAGATAAAGGTAAAGAGAGCTGAACTGTCAGCAGAGTTCAAAGATAAGGACTCTAAGCTTGCGAATAGTCTTGAGACAATAAAAGGCGCACTGCTCAAATACTGCGAGGATCAAGGTGTAGAGAGTGTTAAGACATCAGCAGGTTTATTTTACAGATCAGTTAAGACTAGGTATTGGACTAGCGATTGGGAGTCTATGTACAAATTTGTTATGGAGAACGAGGTACCAGAGTTCTTTGATAAACGTCTTAACCAAGGTAATGTTCGGCAGTTTTTAGAAGACAACCCCGACCTTGTACCTAAAGGTCTTAACGTAGATTCAGAATACGCAGTTGCGGTAAGGAAAAAATAATGAAAAAGAAAGAAACGTTTGTACCTATAGAGGAGATAGCCGACCACTTTGCGGTATCGGTATCAACTATACGTGCGTGGGTACGCAGAAAAAACATAACCCCTGATTCTTATATCAAAGTAGGCAGTACTTACAGGTTTAGGATTTCAGACGTGACTGACTCGTTACTGGCTAATGGATCTAAGGCTGATCCTACAGAGGACGGGTTGAAAACTAGCAAGACTTCTCATCTAGGCGTACAAAAACAAGCCGAGGAGATGGTAGCAAGTCACATGGAGAGAAAGGAATCCTTAGTAACTGCCAAAGAAATGGAAGCGTTATTCGACGAGGATATCTAGTGTGCGTCGAATTAGTTTGTACGGTAGTAAGTTTTCTATTGTGGTTGGGAAAGAAACAGCTATTATAGAAGAAGACTTTAAGGACATCATAATTGTTAATGCGGCACCTGTATCACGATCATATTTTGAGAATGCTTACGACCCTAACAGGTCAGTGGCACCAACGTGTTGGTCAGCAGATACGCAAAGACCTTCTATAGATGTACTTGAAGAGAACAAGCAAGCCGCCCGTTGTATGGATTGCCCACAGAATATACGTGGGTCAGGGAGTAACCGTGGACGTGCTTGTAGGTTTGCCCAACGCCTAGCTGTTGTGTTTGATGGACAACTAGACGAGGTATACCAACTACAGTTACCTGCTACATCTATATACGGTAGGGGTAACAGTGGACACATGCCGATGCAAGGATATGTTAAGTTTTTGTCTAGCAGAGGTTCTGTAGCAACTCGCATTGTTACGCGAGTATATTTTGATGAACAAAGTCCGATCCCTAAACTTTATTTTAAACCAATACGTTCGTTGAATGAAGGCGAGGCAACCAAGGTTTCAGAGTTAAAGAACAACCCCGACACGTTAAAGGCTATAAGTCTAGACGTGCCTGCGGAACCTAAGTCTCCTTTCTCAGCAGTAGAAGGTTTTGAATTAAACGCAACCAGTAAAGGAAATTAGTATGAGTTATATTATTGAAAACGTAGAAATACTTTATCCACGTATTAACCAACCTTATAGATACGATGCTTCAGCAGGTGAAAACGGTAAGAGTGTACCCTGTGACTCGTTTGAGGACGGTGCTAAGTACGAGACAAAGTTTAGCATGGATAAAGACAAAGCCAAGGCTTTGTATGGACAGATGGATGAGGCTTACCAAAAAGCAAGGGAGAAAAATTGGCCTGATAAGATTGCATTTCCCTTCGACAAGCAGGAAGACGGTTCGTTTACAGGTAAGGCTGTACTTAAAGCGGCATATGGTAAGGAAGCTACTAATCCCCCAAAGCAGTTTGACGCTAAGAGTAAGGAGTTACCAGAGGACTTTCAACTTACTACGGGCAGTACGGCTAATGTTGCTGTTACCTTCTATCCGTATAATATGATAAGTGGAGCAGGTGTATCCATACGCTTACGTGCTGTACAGGTAATTAAGTACTTACCTATGGAAGCGTCATCTCCGTTCGGTGTAGTAGCAGATGGGTTTGAGTTAGATAGTGACAACCCCTTTGAAACTGTCTCCCCTGCAAATGTTGCTTCAGCCAAAGTTAACGAAGCTCAAACTCCTGTAGTATCTGATGACTTGTTTGGAGACGATACCGCAGAAGAAGCTCCGGTGGAACAACCTAAGAAAACCGCTAAGAAGAAGTCCGTGGCACCAAAAGAAGAAGACAAAGACTTAGCATCCATTGTTGATAATTGGGACGGTTAAAACCTCTCTACTTAAATAACCTGTAGCTAGGATACTTTTCCGAAAAGGGTGCATATGCACCCCTGCTACCCTACCTCTCGGATGCGGATATGAATACTAAATCATTTTTGCAAAGGGCTTTAGCCGACAGCGGTTCCTATTGTATTTGGGCGCATAATAAGAAGACTGATCGTATACACCAGAAGTTTTACTCTACTACGGATCAGTTGATAGACAAAGCGCACGAACTAAATGCAGACGGATACGATTGTTACTTTGCTCTTGCAACCTTTAAAGAACCTACCTCACGGAAGGTTACGAACGTACATAAGCTACAGTCGTTCTTTTTTGACATAGACTGTGGTGATGATAAGGACAAGGAAGATAAGGGATACCTTACACAAGAAGCCGCGATAATAGCTTTACATAGTTTTTGTAAGACACTTAACCTACCTACTCCTTTACTTGTTAACTCTGGACGAGGTGTACACGTACACTGGCACTTGTCTGAACCTGTTATATATGATGATTGGTTTCCAGTAGCTTCACGTTTGAAGTCTTTAACTAAGACACATGGTTTGATCTGTGACCACTCAGTTACCTCTGATGCGGCTAGGATATTACGTATACCTTCTACGCATAACCATAAGACTACTCCCCCTACAGAGGTTTCTTACTTCGGTAACACTGACCAAAAGCTAGTTAACTTTGACGCATTCTCCGAACTGCTAGGACATGACACGATACCAGTCCCCGAACGTATGGTGGAAGAGTTTAGTGCGGTAGTGCAGGGGTTATATGGTAACAAAGAAAATTACTTTGCAGACATTATAGCTAAGAATGGTAAGGGAGAAGGCTGTGCTCAGATAGCACATGTAATGGAAAGCCCTAACGAGATTAGTGAACCCCTATGGTTTGATGCTGTATCTATTATCAAACACTGCGTGGATGGTGGTAGAGAAGGCGCACATAAAATATCACGAGGCTACGAGGGTTACGATGCTACAGAAACAGATAGTAAGTATGACACTACAAAACATGTTCACAGGTGCGATACATTTAACGACAACAGGCCAGACGTATGCACAGACTGCAAGCATTGGGGCAAGATTGGTTCTCCTATAGTACTAGGGCAACGGATAAAAGAAGCAGATGAGGAAGATAACGTAGTATCTATGAAGACAGAACTGGGGAGTAGTGAGGTATACACTATACCAACATTTCCTAAACCCTATTTTCGTGGAGCTACTGGTGGGGTTTACATACGCACCAAGACAGAAGATGGGGACGTAGATGAGAAGTTGATCTACCACAATGACTTGTATGTAGTTAAGCGTATACAAGACGTTGAAAGTGGTGAGAGTATAGTTATGCGTCTTCACCTACCTATAGATGGTGTTAGAGAGTTTACTGTCCCACTGACTGCTGTTACCTCCAAGGAAGAGTTTCGTAAGCATATGGCCGCGCATGGTGTGGCTGTAACTAAGATGGATGATATTATGAATTACACTACTAGGTGGGTAAACGAGTTACAGGCTACTACTGCTACCCAACATGCTCGTAGACAGTTTGGTTGGACAGGGGATGACTTTAAGTCCTTTGTGTTAGGTGGTCAGGAAGTATTTGCGGATAGTATAGAGTCTAACCCACCTTCTACTCCCACTAAGGATTTGTTCCATGCCTTTAAACCAAAAGGTACTCTAGATGAATGGAAGGACATGGTTAACTTCTATAACCGTGATGGATTTGAACTGCACCAATACATAGTGGCTACAAGCTTTGGCTCCCCCCTTATGGCGTTATCTCCCATAGCTTGCTCTGGGTTTCACATAACAGGTGACACTGGATTAGGTAAGACAACTGCTATGTTCGCGGCGGCTTCGGTGTGGGGCAAACCAAAAGAATTGGTGATAGATAGAAATGATACGCAAAACTCTAGGATGTTACGCGGTGAGGTATACCGTAACTTGCCTCTGTACATTGATGAGATGACAAACGCCAAGCCAGAAGACCTTTCAGACATGATCTATCAACTTTCTGGAGGTAGACAGAAGAACCGTATGGCAGGGGGTGGTAACGTAGAACGTGCTAGGGGGGAACCTTGGAGTCTACTAACAGTTACAACAGGTAACGTCAGTATCATTGAGAAAGTTAGTATGGCTAAAGCTATGCCGAAAGCAGAGGCGCAGAGGATGTTAGAAACTAAGGCAAAGAAGCTGTTTGACGAGGCGCAGACTAAACACCTTACCGACTCACATGCTCATAATGCAGAGAACTTTTACGGACATGCAGGTACTATATACATACAGTATGTGTTGTCTAACCTAGAAGAAGTTAAGACTTTATTATATAGAGTACAGAAAGCTATAGATAAAGAAGCAGGACTTAAAGCGGAGAACCGTTTTTGGTCGGCAGGGGTAGCTTGTACTATTACAGGGGCGATGGTTGCTAAACGTTTGGGGCTTATCTCCTATAACACCAAAGGACTTATGAAGTATGCTTTAGGTCTGCTGAAAGAGAACCTGCGTAGTGTTGGTGATATGAGCATGTCTGTACAAGAGACTCTTAACAACTACCTACACGATAACTGGGGTAGCATTCTTAAAATACGTAGTACTGATGACTTACGTAAGCCTCAAGATAATGGGTTAGATGAGCTAGTAATTCCAGAAGTTGATCCTAGAGTTCGTTTAGTAGGTAGGTATGAGACAGACGTAAAGATGTTATACCTTACCCCGAAGCCTTTGAAAGCGTGGTGCGGTAGGCAGGATATAATCTATGCTTCTTTCTTGGCAGAGTTAACCTCGCATATGAACGCTAAGTCAATCACCATGCGGCTTACCAAGGGTACATCTACGCAGTTACCACCATCGCGTGTAGTAGCTGTAGACTGCTCTAATACTCCTTTAGATGAGCCTGCTGATGCTTAGACTGGATGACCTTGATCCTGACGGAGTTAACATAATAATTGACTGGGGCAAGATGGTTGTAGGAGCCTCAGTCTTTATACCTTGCATAAACACACAAAAAGCCACCACACAGTGTAAAAATATATTTAAACGTAAGTGTTGGCAACTAGAAATTAGAGTTATAATACAGGATAACAAGTTAGGAGTACGTATCTGGCGAATCCTATAGCAGTTCACCCCTTTCTCCCTGCTCGTTTCCGAGGCGGCAGGGAGTTTTTTTAGTCAAACAAACTAGATGTGTCGTACTCTTTACGTTCTTGCTCTAGTACTTTCTTCATCATCGGACTAAGCGTAGTTCCGTTGTGCATCTTAGCTGTTGTTCTCTGGTGTCCTGTGTAAGACCGCTTTAAAGATTCGTAGGTTATCCGTGCATTTGGATGCCTTTTACTAAATTCTTTCATATCTTTAAATACTTTTTTGGACTCTGGATAATCCCCTTGCCTACGCGCTACATAATACTGTTTTAATAACTTAGACCTTTTCTTCGTAACAGCTCCGCTAATACGTTGCTCTATGTTAGTTTGTTCCTGTGCAAACGTGTACCCTGTAGGAGGAAACCCAACCATACCTGAGAAGAAATCACCTGAAGTAAGATCATCGTAGATAACATCCCCACGCCTAGTCTTCATAGCGCCTTCTTGTTGATATCTACCTATAGGGCTGTTTCTTACCACGTTTGTAATTCCTGCGGGCAAAAGGCTTTCTATCCCTCGTTGAAGCTCTCCTTCAGAAAAGTCTTTACCTGCACGAATAAACCGTTTACCTGTACTAAATGCAGGGCCACCAAGGTGATGAAATATGTCTTCTTCTACAGAAGCATCTCTACTGTACCTGTTGGCTTCAAATAATAAGCTGTTAAGCCTAACACGTTTTGAGAAGTCTATACCTAAAGCGTTTACCGCTGGCCCTTTGTACCAACCTTCACCAAAGTACTTACGCACTACAGTATCTGCATCGTCCTCTTCATCATCTAGGAACAAGTCCATTGCTAAAGCAACTGCACCGTAAAGTGGCATACCTTGTATCCCTGCTACTAGAAGGGCGGATAGATGCATAGCACGAACCTGCGCCCACGCTATCTTCTTTAGTCGCATACGCTCTTTTTTCTGGGGGGCAGTCTCATTTTTTGGAGGAAAAAACTGTAAATCTATAGCTCTTTTGCCTACCTTAAACATCGTGGTGTACATACGTAGGCCGTAGTTCTTATACATAAACGCTACACGACCAACACCTTCTGAAGATATCCTAGAGCCAGTTTCTAATACTGCTCCACCGTTGTATTCCTGAGACATGTACAAAGCATTCTCTGAAGCTTCTTCTTGTATCTGCGTATCACTTAACCGTTGGTCTTCAGGCTTTTTAGACTCTCTATTTTCTATAGTCTCAAGGGATAGCTTGTACCCAGATAGTAATGTGACTTGACGGTTAAATCTCTCCCCTGCGTTAAACATAATTGCAGAGACAGCGGAGACGCTGTTTAAACCTTTTTCGGTAACGTTAGCACGGGCTACGCGCCCCGACGCTTTCATACCTACCTTTTCTCGTAACCACTCAAAGCTTTGAGTGCCCTCATCTAGTCCCATAGCATCTGCTAAGTAAGACTGTGTAAGGTACGACCTTTCAGAAGCCATAGTAATTAAGTTAATTAGTGGCCCATATTCTTTAGCGATAGCAGGGTCTACGTCTTTCTTTAGAGTGTAAGTAATCTTACCAAAGTTGTCGTTAGGTTTTCCCCCAACGGTTTCAGTGGTATCTTGCTTCATATCGTAATAACTGTCTATCTCGTTACCAGAAGACATTACCATAGCTATAGCTTCTGTCATCGCTTTACCTGCTTTTATATGTCCAAACTCAGCACCTAACATGGGGCCGACAAACAGGGGTAACTGGCTAAGGTTAACTAACGCTGAAGATGCGTTAAAACCAATGGTGTATATAAAGGCTAATTGGTTAGCGTTCTTTACTACTCCCTCTAGCGCCTTTCTCTCTGCACCACTAACCGCAAACTTAGCTCGTGCTAACATATCATCGCCAATAGCAGTGGTGGTACCACTGTTAGGGTTGTTCCTATCTAGCTCGGATTGTTTTTCTCTTATCTCCACTTCTAAAGCACGAATACGCCCACCTATATCTATTCGCTGTACTTGACGAGCTATATCAAAACCTTTAGATCGCATAGCTAATATGGAATCGTGTTTGTATCCTTCAAGCCCTTTTCTAGTCTTCATTGATTTAGCAAAAGATGTCTCTGGTAGAGAATCAATAAACAAGTTCATAATTTCATTTTGTACAGACTCGTTTACATCTCCCTTAGCTAAAGTATTAAGTACCTCTGACACAAACGAGTTAGGAGGAGCGTTCTCTCTAAAGTTTCTAGCGTTTAAATCCCCGTCTGTCGTTTTTATTGTTTTGGGATCAACACCTAAGAACTTTAGTTCTATCATTGCCGCTTCTCTGTCTTTCTTACTCTCGAACATTTCTACTACGTAGTTATCTTTATCGTCTCGTACTACGTTCTGCCCTTTTTCTCTAGCGGGGGTATAGGATAGTTTGTATTTACCTTCACGTACTAAAGGGAAATAAACGTCTAAAGCATTGCTATCAAACATTCTGTCAAAGACAGTTGCCTGTAGTTTGTCTGCCTCTTCTTTACCTAACACCTCTTCCATACGACCAGTAATAACTTTCTTCATCTGGAGGTACTGCGTCTTGTACACGTCACGCATTTCTATATATTGGTTTCTAGCGCCTTGAGATATTGATGTCCATACCTTTTGCTGTTCGTCCCATATAGCTAACTTTTCTGGGTCTTTACCGTACCGTTCTTCAGCCAAAGCCCGTGTTTTTATCGTGGGATCTACTTGGTGTATAGTCGAACCTATATCC
>Ga0075447_10001420_pt1 | contig 11268 bp, 11 predicted proteins | sample CoawatmetaG10DNA_FD_72352 | JGI IMG/M metagenome (GOLD analysis project Ga0075447, IMG submission 72352) | Marine microbial communities from the West Antarctic Peninsula - Coastal water metaG104-DNA | ecosystem: Environmental > Aquatic > Marine > Coastal | place: Atlantic Ocean: West Antarctic...
GGATTAGACACGAGAGAAGCCACCATCAATCATTATATTTTGACCTGAAATATAGGTATTTTCCTCACTAACAAGCCAACTAACAAAAGCAGCAACTTCACTCGGCTCACCTAGTCGTTTTATTGGAATTGTATTTTGTACTTCTTTAACCCCTTTTTCACCCAACACTTTCCTTGTTAAATCAGTATCAATAAATCCAGGGCCAACACTATTAGCCAGAATACCCATTGGAGCAACTTCTGCAGCTAAAGCAGCTGTCATTCCATCCAATCCAAATTTACTTGAAGAATATGCAGCACGATATTCTTTAGTAATCTCCCCCCAAATAGATGTAATATTAACAATTCTTCCCCATTGATTTTTTTTCATCCAAGGAATAACTGCTTGACACAATAAGAAGGGGGTCTTTAAATTAACTTTTTGAATTTTATCAAATTCATCAATTTCAATAGATTCAAATTCATCAATTTTATTAATACCAGCATTATTAATCAAAATATCAATTGGCTTTTGTTTTAGATATTCAACAAAGGTTTTAGTAGAAGAGTCGTTTAAAAAATCAACTTGACAATAATATGATCCCGTAGGATGATCTGCATCCTTACCTGTACCAGTTACAATAACCTCTATACCGTCTTTCAATAGACGCTCAGCAATAGCGCGACCAATTCCTCTAGTTGCACCAGTTACAACGGCGCAGTATTTCTTATCAGTCATATTTATATACTTTTTATATATCTCATTAAATAGTTTGAAATAAGATGATCTAAAACCATATGAGCATCTTCTGCTGGCCCATATTCACCTTGTTCAGTTGGCACATGAACAGAAATGTCAGCCATATTTTTTAGTTTTCCACCATCAAAGCCTGATAGGCCAATTGAAGTAGCGCCTTTTTGTTTGGCCACATCCAAAGCATTCAATAAGTTTATAGAATTTCCCGAAGCTGAAATAGCAACAACTATATCATCCTCATGAAGTAGCACTTTTAATTGCCGACTAAACACCTCTTCAAATCCATAATCATTAGCAATTGCAGTGATAATAGCGTTATTATCACAAAGACTAACAGCTTTAAAGGGTTTATTATAATCCTTTGTTCCAATTGCAATATCATTGGCAAAATGACTCGCTGTAGCAGCACTTCCTCCATTCCCAATAAAATAAATTTTTGCACCCAAATCCCTTGCATGAAGGATAGTTTTTATAAATTTTTCTATTTCATCTAAAGAGATATTTGATAAAACTAATGACAAATTCTCTAAATATGATCTAGAGTATTCACAAATGTTACTACTTTGATTATAAAGATCATCAACTTTTTTCATAAGAAACCTTATTATAAAATTTAACACATATTCTATTAATAACATCACAAATTAACTTAATTTCTTTTAAAGAAATGTCAGGCGCACTTGGAAGACTGATCCCTTTTCTACTTACCTCCTCAGCAATTGGAAGTTTTTGTTTTGTATCGTAAATTGGCTGAGTATGAATGGGATAAAAAACTACTCGAGATTCAATCTGATTTTCACTCAAAAAAGACGTTAACATTTCAACATTAAAACCAGTAATTTCTTCATCAATTAAAATAGTGAACAACCAAAATACATTATCTGCCCAATCCTCATCAGGTGGAAGAGTAATTCCATCAACTTCTTTTAAGTGCTTAGAATATTCGGCTGCTATTATTTTTTTTTGATTAGAAATGTAATCAATCTTTTCCATCTGTGCAACTCCAATTGCAGCTTGGAGATTGGTTAGTCTATAGTTATAACCTAAGACCTTATGCCAATAACGCTTTTCAATTGACATACCATGATCACGGAAAATTTTACATTTTTCAGCAATAATAGAATCGTTAGTTACTATCATACCGCCTTCTCCAGTAGTGACTATCTTATTACCAAAAAAACTAAAAGTAGCTGCATCTGCTAATGCTCCTACCCTTCTCTTCTTATATAGCGCACCTTGGGCTTCTGCAGCATCTTCAATAACCTTCAAGTCATATTTAGCTGCAATTTGATTAATGGAGTCCATTTCCGCTGGATGGCCATAAAGGTGAACAGGAATTATAGCTTTAGTCTTTGGCGTAATTGCTTGTACTATTTTTTCTGGATCAATATTCCACGTATTTTTCTCACTATCAACAAAAACTGGTTTGGCTCCAGTATAGGATACTGCATTAGCTGTTGCAATAAAGCTAAGAGTAGGAACTATTACTTCATCTCCAGGACCGATTCCGTAACTCATTAAAATTAAGTGGAGCGCAGCTGTGCCTGAACTACAGGAAATAGCATGCTTAACTCCAGTATGACTGGCTACTGCTCGTTCAAATTCTTTTACAAAGTTACCCCCAGATGAAATCCATCCTCCAGCTATACATTCAGTTACAAGCTCAAGCTCACGATGATTTAAAATCGGCTTTGCAACAGAAATATGACTTCTCTTATCAAATGTATGCACATCTATAACTTGGTTATATTGATCTAACACAGGAATTACCCTTACCTCTTCGGTAAATTTTTGCCATATTTCTGATATTGGAGTGTTTGCACTAACTACTATAGATTGAGTTTTTTGTATCACATCAATACAAGACGAAAGCCCAACGCCTCTAATAAGAGCCCGCCTGATATCACCATCTGAAATAATACGAATAAAGTTATGATTTTCTTGCTCTACGGATAAAGCAAATCCCTGACCTCCAGAACTAATAACTATCATTACCTCTTTTATTGTAAGGTTTTCATAAATAAATAAATTATGTAATTTCATATGCTAATAAATTTTACTTTCTAGCAACTCAAAGCTTTCATGCAATTCATCCATCCCAGTGTATACCTCTAATGTAAATGTTTTATTAGTCCAATCATAGGTATCTAAAACTGAAAGTATATTTTTATCAATCATGATTGACTTATTTTGATCATGTAAACCATCATTACCACTAATATGGAAATAATCTGTCAAGCTAACCATTTTTTTAACTTGATCATTAAAGGAAAGCCCTAATGAACTTGCGCTTACTTTGAGGTGCGCAAAATCTAATAAAAGTTTACATGGTAATTCTTTTGAAAAATCAAGCCAACTATCATAATCTGTAAACAAGAATGGATTATTGTGTTTATAAGTTTCTAAGTTACTCTTAGAATAAACATTATTTTCTACATACAATTCAACTTCTCTCCCTGCATGTTTTGTCAATTCAAGCCATGCCTGCTTAAAACGAATAATAGCGGCATTGGTATTATTTACTCTTTTTAAGCTAATTTTTTTTCCTGCCTCACTTGGTAAAAAATCAATCAAAAAGCCTGCATGAACTCCATATTTACTACTTCCTAATTGCTTACAAAGAGAAATTGCCAACTTACAGTGATCAATACTTTTTTGATACAAATTATCGTCTAAAGAAGATAAATTTATCATGAAGTGCTCCTTAGGAGGAGGGAAGTAGTTGTGAAGAGTATATTGAAGATTATATATTTTTTTCAATAATAATAAATCATTTAATAATTCATCATAGTAATCCGTACCTCCAGATAACTCTATATTTTTAAAACCTGCATTTGCAAGAATTTCTACAGAGTCTTTTATTTTTTTGCTTTTGATGCAAGATGAAGATACATAAATCATATTTTTTATTAAATTATTACAACAATTAAAAACCAGTCAAATTTTCAAAGGCATTCTTCAGAAAAATTTAACCACAAGTTATTATAAACTTATTAAACTTTTTTACTAAAATCTTTCCATTCAACAAGCTCATCTAGTGCAATATCTCTAATTGCTATTCGACCTATTAAATCTTTAAAATACATAGGCTTAATTCCTGTAGCAGGACGCTTAAAGGTTATCAAAGTTTCATCTATTAATTCGCCTTTCTTAATATTTTTTTTGGCAACAATACTTCTTCGCATACCAACCATATTTTTCTTTTCAATAGCACAGGGTTGTTTTATTGAAGAACCTAATACCAACTCTGCTGAACGTATCGCTTTAACAAGACCCTTAAATTCAATTGGCATTGCAGATGTTGATTGATCAGGCCCCTCCAAATTCTTATTCACCGTGAAGTGTTTTTCTATAACTTTTGCACCTAGGCCAATAGAAACAATACAGGCAATATCATCATCTGTATGATCTGAATAGCCAACTAGCAGGCCAAATTTATCAGACAAAGTCTTCATAGCTAGTAAATTAGTATCTTCTTGTTTAGAAGGATAATTTGAAGTACATTGCAGCAAAATGATTTGCTCATTCCCTGCTTTATAAACTGCATTAACTATGGCTTCTACCTCAATTAATGAAGCCATGCCAGTTGACAAAATAATAGGTTTTCCAGTTTGTGCAACGTAACTAGCAAACCATGGTTCTGCCGCATGAATTGAAGCTAACTTATAAACAGAAACTCCTAAGCTTTCCAAAAAAATTACGTCTTCAATATTATAAGGTGTAGACATAAATAACACATTATTCTCTTTACAACAATCAATAATTTCACGATAGTCATCCATATTCATCTCAAGTTTTTTAAGCATTGTCTCTTGGGATTCATATTGATTAGTGGTTTTTAGCTGATATGCAGCCTTTGGAGCGCCCGCCGTTACCAAACGCTCAGCCTTAAAGGTTTGAAACTTTACACAATCGGCACCACAACTTGCAGCCTCTCGTATCAAATCTTTTGCAAGCTGCAAATCACCATTATGATTTACTCCTATCTCAGCAATAACAAAAGCTGGATAGTCATCTCCAATAATATACTGTTCTATTTGAATTTTCTTTTTAGACATACTCAACCTACCAAGAGGTCCACCCACCATCTACTATTATATTTTGACCATTGACATAGCTTGCTTCATCAGATGCAAGAAATACAACTGCACTTGATATTTCTTCTTTCTTTGCCTTTCTCCCAAGTGGAACTTTATTGGCATAATTCTTTACAAAAGTTTCATTTTCACCTTCATGCTCAACCCCACCTGGCGAAATACAATTTACTCTGATATTATTACTTCCCCAGTATGAGGCAAGGAATCGTGTTAATGATATCAAGCCTCCTTTAACAACTGAATAAACTGAATGTGAAAATATTTTTTTATTAGAGCCTTCAGATTCTGTTTCATTTAAATACACTTTATCTAAATTTGAGCCTTCATATATTCTTTGATCATTTCCCACTACACCATAAATTGATGATAATAATATAATACTTCCATTATTTTGCTTTTCCATAAACTTGCCAACCTCTTTAGTTACTAGAAATGCTCCATCTAACTCTACTTGGATGACCTTCTGCCAGCCTTCAAGGGAACATTCAGTATACGGTAAATAAAAATCATCTGGCTTTGCAGATACCGTATAAACAAGCACATCAATTCTATTGTATTTTTTTATAATATTTTTAACTACTTCCGCAACCGAATTAGCATTAGTTACATCTAAATTAACCTGTTCAACTCCATCCGTCTTTTTAACTGAAATAGATCTAGCGGCAGCCATGGAAACTGTATCTTTATCAGCCGAAATTACTAAAGCATTCTGTTTATTTAAGTAGTGACAAAAATCCCTACCAAGATAACCTCGACCACCAACTACTAGTACAACTTTATTTTTTAAATTAAACATTTTTTTAATACTAAAATTTAAATCGTTTGTTATTTGGTATTTCAATAACTTTTTTTAATTCACTAGACTTGAATAATGCATCTACTAACTTGAGTGATTCAATTGCACTTCTAATATCAAATGCATGTTCAACTCGGCACTCTTCAACATATTGAAGAAAACATTTGATTTCATCAATATACATGTTATTGGCTTCATACTCTTTGTCTGACCATAATGTAATTGGTATTTCACTATCAAGACTCTGAGCTTCAACTTTGCCTTCATTATAGTCATAACCTATCCAGCCTCTCTCATAACTTATTAATCCACTTCTATGAGGAGGATTTTGAATATAATCTAAATGTATTTGGCTGACACATCCAGATTTATGTCGAACCATAATATCAGTAATGACGTCAACATCAAGAGCTAATAAATCTGACTTCGTAACAAACCCAGAAACCTCAAGTGGGTCACCTGCCATATCAATAGCCATATGAATTTCATGTATAAGTGATAACGCAACACCACCACCTAAATCTTTTCTTGCATAATAACCATTTTTATAATCCTCATAAGGATGCCAACCTGGTAACCATTGTCCAAACTGGCACTGAATATTAAGCATATTACCTAAATCACACTTTTCTACATAAGTATTAATTGAATTAATTACAGGATGGAACATTAAATTATGGCCAACAAATAATACAACTCTATACTTCCTAGATTCAGAAATAAGCTTATCAATCCCATCTAAAGAATGTGAAAGGGGCTTCTCTATAAATATACCTTTAACAATTGGCAAGAGTTTGAGAGTATATTCAAGATGCAGACTGGTTGGATTTGAAATAATTGCGATATCTGGTTTTTCTTTTACAACCTCTTCCCAACTGCTAATTTCAGTAATACCTAATTCTTTTGGAATTTTTTGAAAATGCCCTTTTCTACTTCGAAGAGCAACAATTTCATTAATACCTAATAATTTCAAGTTACGAATATGTCTTTGTCCAATTGATCCACAACCAATAATTAAAGCCCTACTTACAGTTTGAACTTTCTTTAATTTAATTGAGGATTGCATGGAATATCTTTTATGGAATTTTGCACTACAGTGTTTATTAATTTCAACTATTTCTGGTTTACTATCAAGAAGTTGAAGAATGTCATCCATTGTAAAGACCTTGCCATCTTCATAAAGATTATCAAATATTTTATGGAAAAAATTCCAATCATCTGGATAATCCAATGTCATTCTAAGTCCAGGCCTCTTATGAAACAAGTTAGTTATATCCAGATCTATAACCTTAAATAATCCAGTATCAGTAAAATAATCGTACCAAACTTCAGTATCGCTCGAATTTTTTAATTCAATAACTTTTTGTAATGAGCTAGTTTTAACACCATAACTGAACGCCCCATGTGGAAGATCCCACGCCCTTATTAAATCAGCATTTGTATCGTTATATGTAGAAACAATTTTGTCAATATATTCAGGATCTACAAATGGACAATCAGCAGTTATATTAACAATGTAGTCAATATTATGTTTTTCAGCAGCACCTAATAATCTAAGAATCACATCGTCAGCATCTCCACGAAAACACTGAACACCTTCTTTAGATGCTATGCTCTCTAAGGGGTCATCCTGTGACTCACAAGAAGTACAGATAATAATTTCATCTAAAATTTTTGATTGCTTTAATCTATCAAGCATATGAACGATCATAGGCTTTCCATGCATTGGCTTAATAACCTTCATTGGCAATCTTGTCGACTTAAGTCGAGCAGTTATTAAAAACGCAATTTTCATGATATATCTGAATCTGAAATTGATTCAAATCCATTAATGTCTCTTTTTAAGACTTTACCAACAACATTGTCAATTTTATTTGGAGGAATCCCTAAGTTTTCTGCACGCATAAAAGTTAGATCTGCTTCAGATAGTAATGATCCTTTTTTCATATCATGAGTTACTACAATACTTTTTTTCTGAAATTCTCGATATTTTTCCTCATCAGTAGAAAAATCTCTTGGAACTGAACTACCTTTTGCTTTATCAATTGTTCGCACCATTTTCACAAAATCAATGAACTCATCTGGATTTAATGCAGACTCATAATCTACGCCCTTAAGACTCCTATCATGAGTAATATGTTTTTCCAAAATAGAGGCTCCCATTCCTATACTAGCAGCTGGAAGCCAGAAGGCAGAACTTGTATCAGCATCACTATGGTCTTGGTAACCAATAGGAAGTTCAAATAAACTCCCTAGTTTTTTCATATAGCTCATATTGACATTCTCTGGTCTTGTTGGAAAACTCTGATGCCCATACATTAAACTAATCTTAGCTTTTGATATCTCCCTTAAACGATATATAGCTGATTTAATTTCTGAAATTGTTGATGCGCCAACACTTAAATTAATTGGCTTGCCAGTTTTAGCAACTTTATCTAGAACTAATGGGTTAGATAGATCTGATGAATTTAACTTATAGCCATCAACTCCGAGACTATCAATAAACTCAATTGTAGAATGCTCATAAACACAGACATATATCTGCATATTTGAATGATTAGTTCTTGAATAATCAACCAAGTCTCTCCATTCATCTTGTGAAAATTCAATTCTTTGCAATAACTTATATTCTTTACGTTGGGGGGATATCATGTATGGAAGAGACCAAATTTGCAACTGAATAGCATCAGCTTTTGCTATTGCTGCAGCATCAATTATTTGCTTTGCTAAGTTAAGATCACCTTCATGTGAGCATGCCATCTCTGCAATTGTAAATATATCACTCATTAATTATCCTCTTATATTAAAGTCAGTCGCAATTCTACTAACAAGGATATCTGAGACAACTTTGTGAGCACTCAAACGCCAGTGTAAGTTATCAATATTAAATCCATTAGCCTTTTTTATTTCATCATTAGTTAAAATCATATCGTCTTTGTATACCTCATATATCTGCTCATTAAATATTTTAGCCTTTTGATGGAAACCAGGCCTTTCTAATTCATAATCGTTATTTGCGCCAATTTCTAGCCAATATATCTTTGAACTGGAGAAATTTAACTGAAACCTTTTCAAGGTTTTTCTAAATTTTTCCTTTGATACTCTGCTAATTTGCCTCTTTTTAATAACTTTAGGATGGTATATAAAATTTTTTATTATTGAAAACCTGTTGATTAAGCCAAAGCTAAGAAAATTCAATAGATCTTTGTGAAATTGCGTTAATGGCTCTGGACGACAATCATTCAATCCTGAATGAACAATAATGATATCTGGATTCCAGTGTATTAAGTATGCAATTGCCTGACTGCATAATTCTTCAGTTGTAATATTACCAAAGGAAAGTTGCCAAAAAATAGCATCCTTATATTCACCTCTTAATTGGTAGGGATATGTGTCTTCTAGATGAACTATCTCATTAACAGGAAAACTTCTTGGATTTGAGGCAGATTCCGCCAAAATTAATATTTTCATCAATATAAGTATGCTTCAATAGTAGCATGTACGATTCCAAAATTAATCATAGATTCAATTTCTGATTGTTCAAACTCAATTAAAAACTCTTCCTCTAAAGAAGATATCAGATCCATATGTTTTACTGAATCCCATTGAGGCAATGAATATAATGCTGTATTTTCATTAATTTCTTCTATATTAATATTAAAAACATTAGAAAAAACCTCCTTTAAATCATTAATTAGATTTTCATTCATCTTCAACCCTTACGTACGAAATGTTAAGGTACTTGTAGTCTGTCAAATTAATACAATACCGAGCATCTCTTTCTATGTTACTGTCTATTTTCTGGAAACCACACTTAGTATAAAAATCACTGACTTGAATATTTTTAGCTGTTTTAATGTACTTTGATATAACTCTAGTAATTTTTTTATTTTTATTTAACATTTCTACTAAATAATCCATAAGCGCAAGTTCAATATTTTTACCTATAATTCTACAACTCATTAAAAGAGTATCTATTTCTACAGAAACGTTATCTGTATATTTTAGAATAATCAATCCAGTCAGGCCATTATCACCAAATTTGTCTGCGACTTTAAATGATAGTACAGAATATTCTTTATTTTCCATAAATCCCTTTATTTCACTCTCAGTATATCTCCTTGTAGTGAGATTAAACTGATTAGTTTTCTGAGTTAGTTGAGCAATTCTTGAAATACTATCTAAATGATTAATGTCTGCAGATATTCTTATATTTAATGATTTTAGGTATCCATCAATATTGTCAAACTTTTTTTTTGCTAGCTTTCGTAAATATTGATCTTTATACATTTTCGTCTTTTTTATATCATTACTTGAATTAGATAAATTATAAAATAACGGAATAACCTCTTTTTCAAACATTGTTGGAAATTCATATAACCTTTTAGGAACTTGCAAAGCAACAACCTCTGGCAATAACTTTTGAACAGAATCTACTTCAAAAGATGAATCATCCAAAAAGACAATGCTGTCTAATCCAACATTTAGTTCGTTGGATATTTCAGAAATATTAGCCACCTTATCATTCCAATTAATTTTTTTCAAAACAATACTGTCATTAGATATATTCATATCAGTATGATTTTCAATAACATTGTCAATATCTACAATATTATTTTTACTTACCAAGCATAGAATAACTCCTCTATCAACAAGTGCTAGAATAAGATTTTGAACATCATGAAAGATAGAGCCATCTTTGGTCAATAAAGACATTTCTATTTTGTCAAAACCATCCTCGCCTAAAACTCCCTTCCATAAAGTATTATCACAATCAATGGCTAGTACTTTTTTAGATTTTCCATTAGCAGATAAAATAATTGGCTGAATATATTTCACATAGCTTTTATAAAAATCGACCGTATAGAGTGCTTTTGAATAACGATAATTTCTAGAATTTATACTTTTGACAGATCCAACTTTTGAAATCACTTTATCAGTATCAATCAATATGATATTTAACGGAGAAACTTCCTCTAAATAACTATTCAACTGTTCTACAAATAAGAAATATTTACTTTTTTCAATATTCTCAATATTAAACAGCAATGAAGAAAACTTGTTAAATAAGACAAGTTTTGCTTCCTTTAGATTAATAAAAACTAAATCAATTTGAGCTTTGACAAACAATATCAATTCGTCAATTTTTTTTTGATTAAAAGTTTCTATTTTGTATTGTAAACCCTCTATAAGATTAGAAATTTCATAAAATATAATTATCAAATCTGAATTATTAAATTTCAGGCTATCTTGAATAATATTATCATAATCACCCAATTTTACTTGAGCTGGTATACCTTTGACTCTGAAAGCATATTCAATTATTTCATTAATTTGCACACACACTATATTCGAGATAATCGAAATCTTGTACTCATTACCCTCTTGTAAAAATTTACCAAAAGACCTATTTAAAATAAGTATTTCACTATATTTAAGATCAAAAAAATTCTGATTATTTTCCTGTATCACTTCTTGACACCATAGTGTTTATTGTATGCCTTGTATAAAGAATCCGATACTAAATTTACACGCTTAGTTCCGTATTCTTGCCTTGGGTGATAATGCTCAGGATATTCAAAACTATTATTTAATATACTAGCTATATATGCAGTTACATCTTCCTTGGCAGGCCGATAT
>Ga0075447_10001421_pt1 | contig 11267 bp, 13 predicted proteins | sample CoawatmetaG10DNA_FD_72352 | JGI IMG/M metagenome (GOLD analysis project Ga0075447, IMG submission 72352) | Marine microbial communities from the West Antarctic Peninsula - Coastal water metaG104-DNA | ecosystem: Environmental > Aquatic > Marine > Coastal | place: Atlantic Ocean: West Antarctic...
TGCTGCTACTACACCGAACCATGGTTTATCACTGAAGAAGTTAAGTACTGTATCCATATAAGTATTTATTGTTGTAGATTTGACTTTCCACTTACTCCATTAAATATTTTTATGGCATTAAAGGAACTAACAAAGAAGATCCAAGAGGCTGTAGGTGCGCTCCCGGATGGAGATTATGGGCCTAATACAGCAAAAAAAATACTTGCTGCTTTAGGTTTTGAAAAAGAAGAACCGGTCAGTGTCGCTTCGAGTGCTGTTGATGGATCGTATCCGGAGGTTAGTAAACCTTCTCCGAATATTTCTTCTTCTGCGATAAGACCTGAAGGGGTTGTGTTGCACCACTCTTGCGGATCTTACGAAGGGTCTGTTAGTTGGATTTGTCAATCTAAATCACAAGTATCATATCATTGTATAATTGATACTAATGGAGAGAGAACCATTTTTGCGGGCGATGATAGGAGATGCTGGCATGCTGGTAAATCTTCATTTAACGGCAGGACAAATTGTAATGGGTTTTTGATAGGGTTATCTTTTAGTGGTGATACTAATGAGAGAGAGTTAACTGTCGACGAAGTAGCTTCTGCTATAGAGTGGCTAGTCCCTAGATTTAAAGAATGGGGATGGCCTACAGATCTTTCAACTGTTACTACACATAGAGAGGTTTCTCCTGGTAGAAAAGATGATGTAGATATTAGAGCAGAAACGAAAATAAAAGATGCATTACGAGTTGTATTATATAAATAATATTATGATAACTAGACTATCAGATAATAGTGTTAAGGTATGCTGTGGAAATAATGGTTGTCCAGTGGTGGAAAAAATTGATGATGACCATTATCAGGTAACTGATGATGACGGTAATAAAATTATTGTTAAAAAAGAAGAGCTCAAACTAATGGGTGATGCGGTTACTACCATCGATGGAGATGATCAATTAATTTGTGGCTGAATTAATTTTATATACTTTAGCTTCATACGGACTTTGCTACACTTTAATGGAGGGCAAAATCTTTAAGTATTTTAGAGATAAGCTCACCAAAATAAAATTCTTTAAGGATCTCCTAGCATGCTCTCTATGCACGGGATTTTGGACGGGACTAGGTATTGGTTACTATTCCCCCTACAACTTTATTATATTTGGTTTTTATAGTAGCGCTTGCTGCTATCTTATTTACCTAATAAATAGAATTCTACAAGACAAAGTATATCCTACTTGGCCTCCGGAAGCTCCTTAACGTGCTTCATTAATTGTGCAAGAGCATATATGCATGCAGGGTTATCCTCTTCTTCTGCTTTTGTTATAAGCTTTTCAATTTTGTCTATAACTGCCGTATTAGATATTTTCTTTTCTTTTACCTCTTCATCACCACTAACTATTCTAGTGATATTCTGGCCACCGAGCCCTACATCATATCGACGGGTACCTCGACTACCACCAGCTTGAAAGGGTAACCCACCAGGTTCACGTGCTAAGGTATTTCTATGAGGATTATGAGGAGTATATTTACTATTTGGACCGTGATTTACTAATTGGGCTGATTGGCCTAAAAAACCTTCTTCATATATGCGTTGCATTTCCACAAAATCGTTCACATATATATTTATTAACATCTATTGAAAATTAACGCTATATCGGTATAATATATTAATATGGAGAAGCAACCTGTATCTTTCTACCAAATAAATTTTTTAGCAAGATCAATGGCAAAGAAATTTAAGAGGGATAAAATAACGCACGTTATAGGGCTAGCTAGAGGAGGTCTTATTCCGGCTACGATTATAAGTTATGAGCTTGACGTGCCTTTATTAAGTTATGCTATTAGTTCATATAAGGATACTACCAAAACAGATGAATTTAAAATTAATCAATTTGTGCATTTTAGTGATCTTAAGTCTCTAAAAGAGAGTGATCCACATGTTTTAGTTGTTGACGATATATGTGATACAGGTCATACCATGCATTATATTCGCGAGAAAATTGCTTTAGCAGGAATTAAAGCAAAATATGCTACATTATTTACTAAAAAGAAACATAGAAAGTTTTTAGATTATTACAGTGTTGTAATACCTAAGAATACATGGATTGAATTTCCATGGGAATAGTATATAATATATATTATGTCAGGAAGGAAAATAATTTGTAAAATTACCGGGAAGGGCTATACTTTTGGTCAAGATTATTTTGATAAAAAAGTTAAAGAGTATATTGATGAGGGTAGTTTAAAAAAATATTTTATTACTAGGAAAGCTAAAAATTATTTAAACAAAGGATACTCAATACAAGAGATAAGAAACATATTAAATGTCAATGAAGAAGATGTACCAACCGCAGATTCTCAAGAGATTATAGAACTTATTGAGTTTCATAAAATTCAAGCTTCGCATACAGCAAAAAAAATATCAAATACTTTAAATTTTGCTACACATAAATCGGACTCTGCAGTAACAGAGTTCATAAATAATATAAAAGATTATGAATAACAACAGAAAATTTATCGCACAGCAGGGATCAAATACTACAGTAAAATTATATGAAGCTACTACGGGTCAGCTATATAGAATTATTACTGTGGGTGGTAATATTGTTTCTCAACCATACGTATCCGGTAATATAATGACAGTGACTGTTGAATCTGCTGGAGGTAAGAAGCAGGTTAAAACATTTTCTTTACCACACGGAAGTTTAAAATCCACAGTACCAGTTTAAACTTTATAGAAGATAATAAAGAATGGACGGGCGTACTATATTCACGGAGCAGGTATCTAGAAAGCCTAACAGGTATCCTTGGACAGATCAGTTCATTGAAGCGATGCATAATGGGTTTTGGACTGATAAAGAATTTTCTTTTAAATCAGATATTCAACAATTTAAAGTTGACCTAACAGACCAGGAAAGAGAGATTATTGTCCGTACACTTTCAGCTATCGGTCAAATAGAAGTTGCGGTTAAGACATTTTGGGCAAAGTTAGGAGATAATTTACCACACCCATCGTTAGCTGATTTGGGATATGTTATGGCTAATACAGAAGTTATTCATAATAATGCTTATGAGAGGCTTCTTGATATTCTTGGCCTAGAAGAGGTCTTTGAAGAAAATCTTAAGCTTGAATGGATACAGGGCAGAGTAAATTATTTACGTAAATATACACATAGGTTTTATAAGAACAGCCAAAAGCAATATTTATATGCATTAATTCTCTTTACTCTTTTTGTTGAAAATGTTTCTTTATTCTCTCAGTTTTACATTGTTAACTGGTTTGCTAGGAATAAAAATGTTCTTAAAGATACAGACCAACAGGTAAAATATACCAGAAATGAAGAAAATCTTCATGCACTTGTAGGTATTAAAATTATTAATACCATAAGAGAAGAGATGCCTGAACTCTTTGATGAAGAGCTAGAAAAGAGAATTTTACATGAAGCGGAAGAAGCATTAATTGCGGAAAGTAAAATTGTTGATTGGATGGTAAATGGGTATGAGGAAGAGGGGCTAAATGGGGATGTGTTAAAGGGGTTTATAAAAAATAGAATTATTAGTTCTTTGGACCAGATAGGGTTTAAGGCGCCTTTTGAAGTTGATAATGATGCTTTAGCCAGTACAATGTGGTTTGAGGAGGAGTTACTTGGCAACAATATGGCAGACTTCTTTCACACAAGACCTACAGAATACTCTAAGAAAAATCAATCATTTTCAGAAGAGGATCTATTTTAATGAAGACTTATAGCTGGCTAAACGGAGATTCTAGAAAATTTCTTAAGCGAGGGTATTTAGAAGGGGATGAGTCACCAGAAGAGAGAATTCAAACTATAGGTAATGCTGCGGAGAAGTATTTAAGTATTAAAGGATTTTCTGATAAATTTACAGACTATATGGCTAAGGGGTTCTATTCTCTTTCTTCTCCTATTTGGTCTAATTTCGGCAAAAAGAGAGGTCTTCCTATTTCATGTTATGGTACCTATATCCCTGATGATATGGAGCTAATTCTTAATAAAATTTCGGAAGTAGGAACAATGTCTAAAGTAGGTGGAGGCACCTCAGGCTACTTCGGAGCCGTTAGGCATAGAGGGGCTCCCATATCGTCTGGAGGCAGTGCGACCGGTGTACATCACCAGCTTACGGTCTTTGATGCTCTTATAAACTATGTGTCACAGAGTAACGTTAGACGAGGTTCTTTTGCAGCGTATTTACCTGTTGAACATCCAGATATTGATGAGTTTTTAAGAATAAGATCTGACGGGGATTCTATTCAGGATATATCTACAGGTGTATGTATTACTGACGAATGGATGCAAGCTGTAGTAGATGGTGATAAAGCAAAGAGAAAAATTTGGGGCAAAATAATAAGGAAAAGATACGAAACCGGTTACCCATATATCTTTTGGACTGATACTGCTAACAAGAATGCCCCGCAAGTCTATAAAGATAAAGGCAAAAAGATCCATGCAAGTAACCTCTGTACTGAAATATTCCTTTCCTCAGAGGAAGATGAATCATTCGTTTGCGATTTATCTTCTCTTAATTTAGTAAAATGGGATGAAATTAAAGAGACAGATGCTATTGAGACATTAGTTTATTTTCTTGATGCAGTAATGTCTGAATTTATTGAAAAAACCAAAGGTGTTAGGTTTATGGAAGCTCCACATAATTTTGCTGTTAGACAGCGAGCTCTTGGAGTTGGTGTTCTTGGATGGCATACATATTTGCAATCTAAAAGAATTGCATTCGAATCACTAATAGCTAAGGCAACTAATAATGAAATATTTGTTAAGATAAAAGATAGATGTGATAGAGCTACGAGAGAGCTTGCAGAGTTATTTGGTGAGCCTGAGCTATGCAAAGGGTATGGCATTCGTAACGTAACTACCGTAGCAATAGCTCCTACCACTAGCAGCTCTTTTATTCTCGGACAGGTATCACCATGTATCGAGCCGTTAAATTCAAACTACTTTACAAAAGATTTAGCTAAGGGCAAGTTTACTTTTCGTAACCCACATTTAGTGGAGGTTCTAGAAGAAAAAGGAAAAAATGATCCTAGTACATGGAAGAGTATTCTCACACATGGAGGTAGTGTCCAGCATTTAAAATTCCTTACTCAAGAGGAAAAAGACATATTTAAAACTTTTGGTGAGATATCTCAAAGAGAAATAATTATTCAGGCAGCAATGAGGCAAAAATATATTGATCAGGGGCAGTCCTTAAATGTAATGATCCCACCAAATACTAAGCCCAAGGAGGTGAGTGAGCTGTTAATATATGCCTGGCAAAGTGGTATTAAGTCGCTATACTATCAACGTAGCGCTAATCCAGCTCAAGAGCTCGCAAGAGACATTTTAAATTGCGCCTCTTGTCAGGGATAAATATTATGAAATGGAGATATCAAAATGAGGAAGAAAAGGAAGAAGAGTCTCAACAAGCTATTACTATTAATGCAGGACCACCGGCAGGTGGAGCTGTAACTAAGATAGTTGAAAACAATTTATATTTTTATGGTGATATTACAGAACCAAATGCTTTAGAATTAAATGCAGCGCTATATGAAATGGATAAAAAGCTTTGTGTCACAAATTTGTTTTTGGATGTTAAACCTAACATTAATTTGCGTATTAATTCTTATGGAGGTTCTCTTTTTGCTGGCCTTGCTACAGTTGATGCAATAAGAAATTTAAAAAGCGAAGTTCATTCATATATTGAAGGTGCAGCTGCTTCCGCTGCTACATTAATTTCTGTTGTTTGTGATAAGCGATATATTGGAAAATATTCTAAAATGCTTATTCATCAACTGTCAGCATCGAGTTATGGTAAGTATACTGAGCTAGAAGACGACATGGAAAATAATAAGCATTTAATGGATACTATTAAAGCAGTATATAAAGAATATACAAAAGTGCCTATGAAAAAGCTTAACGAAATTCTCAAACATGATCTTTGGTTTGATAGTAAGACATGTTTAAAGCTAGGGCTAGTTGACGTTATTAATTAACGTTAGGTTATTCCAGTATTCTGAGAATTAGGTAATGATTTTTCTATATCACCCCATCGTTGGTCTGGATCTCGCTGAAAAGATTGGGCTACAGATTCAACTTGACCTTCACTTGGTCCACCAAGACCTACACCGGTAACAGGATCAACTCCTTTTAATCTAAAGTGATCATGATTACGAGCAGCATTAGGTCCTAGTGGACATGCTCGGTTACCTTTCCCTGCAACAGCTGCTACCGGTATAGGTTGTTTCTTTTCATGCTTTTGTTCTTGAGAATAACTCCCCATACCGTTAACATTAATATGCTCCTCCTGTGCAAATTTTCTCACATCTTTATTAGAAGCAACCAATCTTAATGGTAGATTTTTAAAGTGATGGGAATGTGGATAGTTAACTATCATATTATTAGTTGGGTCTGCATATACATCAACCCATAGATCCTTCGGTGGCCACCAATGTACGTGGTTATCATCGTGTGCCGGAGTGGTGGGCAATGCCAACATTGGAATTTTAGCTTGACCGATTTTAAACGTTTCACTCTGCGCTTCTTTTGAAGTATTAAACTTGCCCATAACTGTGGTATCTTCTGTTTCTTGTATCTCTACAGGAGCAGTAATATGTTGTATATATACTTCACCTTCAGTATATAACCCACCACCTACTACTATATTATTTTTAACACCTAAGCCCGGCTCAATAAAAACTTGTCGATTAGATCTTAATGCAATACTTTTTAGGGACTGAATCTCTACCACACTTTCACTTGAAATATCTACTCCAGCAGCTCCCTGTATATTAACTTTGTGGGCCGCAGCTTTAAAACTCGTGCCTCCAATTTCAACTGATCCAGAAGATTTAAATTGGATTCCACCTGACCCCACCAATACATTATAACGGTTACCTACATTTAATGTATAGTCGCCAACAGGAAAATTCATGTCGTTGTCTATTTCCTCTACATGTGGAACATAGTCCATATTTACATATGGCATATTCTCACCTACTGCTACTTCTATTGGCTGTGACCTACCTTTAGGATCAATTCGTGTAGATGGGTAATCATTAGTTACAGCACCTATTGTTTCTATTTTATGTCTTTTTACAAAACTTATTTCATCCCCACCGGTGCCCATTTTTTCTTCTATTTCATTTAAGGTATCTTGCAGCTTTACAATATCATCTGGTAGGCTTTGATGATCCGGGTCTGGGGCCCAATCACCGGCTTCCGTAGCAGCATTATCCATAGGGCCGAATTCTAACACTCCAGGAGCATTAGTAGCTATCCCACTCTTACCAGAGCCAGTTTCAATATCACCAAAAGGATCTGGTGATTTAATTATTGGGCCTTGTGTTTCTTTTGGAAAAACGGGGTCATACAGTTGTACTTGATCAGTACCAGTCCACCCATTTGGTCCCCCTTTCTTGGAGCCAACTACAGGTGAAGTAAAGGTTGCTTTATATTGCGAATTATCTAACCCCGGGGGCTGGGGTTGCGGCGCATATTCATCATATGTGTTTTCTACTACTGCCCGCTCTTGATTAAATGTTGAATTTCTTGTGCGGCTACCGCTCTTATTAGAGTTAACTCCATTAGGAAAACTTACGCCGCCGCGCTGTATTCTAAATTTAGAATTTTTATCTGCAATAGGTTTATATTGATCTTTCCACTCTTTAGTTTTTTCTATTTCTTCTTCATTTTTTATCCCTCTAAAAATATATGTATTTTCAACTACTCTTTCTACTTTATCTTTACCAACAAAAGAGTTTTTATCCTTACCTACTGTTTCAAAGCTGTCGTTATCAATTTTTGTTTGCTTGTTATTGACAGCTAATTCACTAGTAACTAAATTACCTATACTAATATTTGAACCAGAATACTGTGAAAGTTTTAGCTCTTCTCTATCTGTAGAGTTATTAACTTCTATAGTAGCTCCTCGTTGGTTAATAATGGATTTATTTCTATATTCTTGGCCTTCTGCTTCTTGTATACTCATTCTGTAGTTGGGTTTTGTTTGGGGGCATTTTCAAACACACCGGGGTAATCTAGAGACTGTTGCTCGGGGTTAGTTGAATTAGTTATTAGGACATTTTCTCTGTAATCATGTCTACCTCCAATATAAACAGGAAAATTTAAATCACCTCTATAGTGAAACACCCATACTTGTCCACCTACACTAGGTACTGCAAATACACCTTTTGGTTCATTTACGTGGTTAGATGGTCGGTATTGATATGCATACGGGTTATTATTTACAGAAAAATTATCTGTTGGATCTGCAAATGCATCTGGCATATTAGTATCATGATTTTCATAAAAAAAGGAAGGTCCAAAGGATCCTTGCTCTTCGGTTGGAGGGTCTTCATTATTTTGTTGAAATTCGTCTTCATAATTTCCATCTGTAAGTACAGCTAGCTCTTCCGGAGAGTGATATCTGGCCGGGCCATGCTCCCCTAATATAGGAAAACATGGTTCTGCCCAGGGTAAAAAGTTAGACATTTTTTCAAATATTTTAGCGTCTGACCATACATCTTGCTTATTATTTGTACCTGGAAATCTAAAATTTAGATCTGTATATGATGCTAACCAATCCTGTAACGGCTGATTAGAGATTTCAGGGATGTATACCTTTACTCTATACAACTTTTTAGGATCTCCGTTTTTTACTATAATCCCCTTGTAAAAAGATTGATCATCTCTTTTATATTCTACGCCTTGATTTGATCCTCTAACAAACACTATTAATATTTAATCGTTGAATCTTTAACTCAAGACCTTATAATATAAACATGTTAGTGAGTCATGAAACGCCAATTAGTTTTTTAGATCAATCGATCCGATATAATGATTATGATTATGCATTAGTACATTTATTTGAAACTCACCCGGAGTATTATTCGTTTTTTAAACGTACGCTAAGTATGGGGAGAGAGGTACTTTTAGATAATTCTATTTTTGAGTTAGGTACAGCATTTGATTCAGAAAAGTTTGTCAAGTATGTAGAAGAGCTTAAACCAACGTATTATGTAGTGCCGGATGTTTTAGAAAATTCCGGTAGAACAACGGCTGCATTTCATAATTTTAAACGGGATTATAATGATCTACCTGGTCTAAAAATTGGTGTTGTACAAGGCGAAACATATCAACAACTAGTAGATTGTTATTTGTATATGAGTAACTATGCTGATTATATTGCTATTTCATTTGATTATTCTTGGTACCAAACAATTGGATATTCCAATCAACCGGGCAAGGGCCTTCGTAGAGCTAATTTAGAGAGAATGTGCAATGGTAGAGAATTTTTAATTAGAAAACTAATTAGTGATGGTCATTGGAATCATAATAAACCACATCATTTACTTGGTTGTTCTTTTGCAAAAGAGTTTAAAAATTATAAAGATATAAAAAGTATTAGATCTTTGGATACTTCAAATCCAGTTGTCGCGGGCATTAAAGGTCTTAGATACTATAAAAATATTGGGCTATTAGAAAAACCAAGCATTATGTTGGCAGATTTAATTGATCATTCTGTGACGGATGATGAAAAGGAGGATATTGCGTATAACGCAAAAGAGTTCAAAAAACTGCTAGTATGAAATATAAAAATTGGATAGCTTTGTTTTCACAAACCGGATCTGAGATAGCTAATCTATCTTCAGCATTAAATAGAACTCCGGATTTTGTTATTACTAATACTGAGATTAATCGGGTGAATCCGAATGTACATGTAGACTATAGGCTTAATAAAGAAGAAGCAAAAACGCTGGATATTTTAGAAGATTTAGATTTTAATATAGATAAAACTCTTATTACATTAAATGGTTGGTTGCGAATAGTACCGGGTAATAAGTGTGATATGTATAACATCTATAATGGTCATCCGGGTCTAATAACTAAATATCCTGAACTTAAGGGCAAGGATCCACAACAACGAGCTTGGGATAATATCGATAATTACAATGAAGTTGGCAGTGTAGTTCATAGAGTAGTTAAAGAGATAGATGCAGGCGAGGTTATATGTGAAGAGATGGTACCTACAAAATATATTGGTAGTTTAAATGCAACATATGATGCATTAAGAACTACATCATTTACTGCTTGGTATAGATTTTTAAAGGAACACTTATAATATATAGTATGATCTTTTCGTTTACAGGTGCTCAAAGTACAGGTAAGACTACCTTATTAAATCATTTGCATAAATGTAATGGTGACTATCCATTTGAGTTTATTCCAGAAGTAACTAGGTTAGTTAGTAGAGAGTATGAAATGCCTATTAATGAGGGAGGGGATAATTTAACTCAAATGTTAATTATGACCGAGCATGTTCGGAATATTTATAGAAATAGGGCGAATCATTTAATTAGAGGTACTCATATGATCTTCGATAGATGTGCTTTAGATGGTATAGTATATTCTTTATGGTTACGGCATAATGATAAAATTAGTAGGCGTTGTTATGATGCATGTGACCTAATTTATGAGGAGTTAAAGGACAAGTATGATATTATTTTTTATACTTCCCCCGACGATGTAAAGCTGGTAGGGGATGGTGAAAGAAGTACTAATGTAAAGTTTAGGAATGATATTATTAATACATTTAGTATATTTTTAAAAAGGGGCTACGACGGTAAGGTTGTAGTGCTAAAAGGCAGTGTAGAAGAAAGATTAAAGACTATTAAGTCAACTCTTGGTGAACATAATATAGATATTAAAATTTAGATATGAGTAAACTCGACAATAAAAACGTTAGTAAACATTTAGGTCAAACATCAGAGTATAGAACTACTTATGATCCTTCTCTTTTGGTTAGAGAGCCTAGACAATCTAATAGGACACATTTAGGTATTAAGGATAATAATTTACCATTTCATGGAAATGATACATGGAATGCATATGAAATTTCAGCGCTTACTAATAATGGTCTACCGGTAGTAGGTATAGCTAAGATTGTATATCCTTGCGATAGTGAGTATATTGTTGAATCTAAGTCTATTAAGTTATATTTTAATTCATTTAATATGACTAAGCTGGGCGATACTGCAGAAGATGTTTTAGATGAAATCGGTAAAATGGCCGCGGCTGATTTAAGCGCGCTGCTTGAAACCAAAGTACTAGTTAAGGTACATAGTAACGCTCGGGCTTTAGGCGAGATTAATATTTTTACAGCAAAAGAGGAATGGATGCATAGTGAAAATTGCACTCCTAGTTATATTACGCTTGAAGATGACTACCCTGTTAAAGATATTAAGTTTTCTGTATATACAGAAACTCCGGAATTACTTGA
>Ga0075447_10001431_pt1 | contig 11205 bp, 10 predicted proteins | sample CoawatmetaG10DNA_FD_72352 | JGI IMG/M metagenome (GOLD analysis project Ga0075447, IMG submission 72352) | Marine microbial communities from the West Antarctic Peninsula - Coastal water metaG104-DNA | ecosystem: Environmental > Aquatic > Marine > Coastal | place: Atlantic Ocean: West Antarctic...
ACTAAACAAGAAAACGATTTAACTATATAGTTATGGCCATCATTGTAAACTTAGACGTAATGCTTGCCAAACGTAAAATGCGAAGCAAAGAATTGGCAGAAATTATTGGCATTACCACCGTAAATTTATCCATCTTAAAATCTGGCAAAGCAAAAGCTGTTCGTTTTTCTACATTAGCAGCAATTTGTAAAGCTTTAGATTGCCAGCCTGCAGATATTTTAGCATTTGTAGCTGATTAATAGATCTTTTAGCTTTAATTTAAATTCCGTTTTTCTATGAAAAAACGAGTTAAAAGCTGCGCGCACTCGTTTTCTAGAATTCCGGAAACTACTTTTGTCTTTGGGTGAAGTGTTGTTTTTAAGTTAACAAACCCTCTTTCGGGTTCTGAGGCTCCATAGACTATTTTACCAATTTGAGTCCAGTAACTTGCGCCAGCACACATCTGGCAAGGTTCTAAAGTAACATACAGCGTGCAATCCTTTAAATATTTCCCGCCTAAAAAATCTGCTGCAGAAGTAAATGCTTGCATTTCTGCGTGCGCTGTTACATCATTTAACATTTCTGTTAAGTTATGTGCTCTTGCAATTATTTGGTCTTTAAAAACAACTATTGCACCTACGGGGATTTCGCCTTTACCAAAAGCTGTTTCTGCTTCCTGAAAGGCTTTTTTCATAAAATAAATATCATCAAAAGGCTGTATCATGAAGTATTGATTAAGAAAGACAAAATTAAGTAAAATATTTGCGATAGCTTTGTATTTATAAAGCAACTGTTTTATAAATATAAAATTGGAAGTTGTATTTTTGTAACCGAATGAAGAATTTGTTAGACAACATATCAAATCCGAAAGATTTAAGAAAACTAAATCCTACTCAATTGCCACAGTTGGCCAAAGAGTTACGTGAATTTATTATTAATGTTATTGCCACAAAAGAAGGGCATTTAGGCGCAAGTTTAGGAGTTATAGAACTTACCATTGCAATCCATTATTTGTTTGATACTCCAAATGATTTACTCGTTTGGGATGTTGGACACCAAGCATACGGCCATAAAATTTTAACGGGAAGAAAGGCTGTTTTTCACACCAACAGACAATTTGGTGGCATTGCAGGATTCCCATCAAGAAAAGAAAGCGAATTTGATGCTTTTGGCGTAGGGCATTCTTCCACTTCTATTTCTGCAGCCTTAGGAATGGCGATTGCATCTAATCTAAAAGGTGAAACCGGAAAACAACACATTGCAGTTATTGGCGATGCTTCTATTGCAAGCGGAATGGCTTTTGAAGCACTAAACCATGCGGGGGTTTCTAAAGCAAATTTACTCATTATTTTAAACGACAACGCTATTGGAATAGATCCTTCTGTTGGTGCTCTAAAAGAATATTTAACTAAGGTAAAAACAGATAGAAAGCTAGCCGCTCAAAACAATATTATAAAAGCCTTAAATTTTGATTATTCTGGTCCAATTGATGGCCATAATTTACCGAAGGTATTGGCTGAATTAGAACGCTTAAAATCTGTGAAAGGTCCTAAGTTTTTGCATGTAATTACCACTAAAGGTAAAGGGTTACAGAAAGCAGAAGAAGACCAAGTAACTTATCATGCACCTGGAAGGTTTGATAAAATTTCTGGTGTGCGCATAAAAAAAACAGCAAGTTTATATACGAAATACCAAGATGTTTTTGGAAAAACAATTGTAGAATTAGCGACACAAAACAATAAAATAATAGGAATTACACCTGCAATGTTAACAGGGAGTTCGCTAAAATTTATGTTTGAAAAATTCCCGAAAAGAACTTTTGATGTGGGTATTGCAGAACAACATGCAGTAAGCTTAGCTGCAGGAATGGCAACACAAGGTTTTATTCCGTTTTGTAACATTTATTCTACCTTTCTACAACGTGCTTATGACCAAGTAATTCATGATGTTGCACTTCAAAATTTACCGGTTGTATTCTGTTTAGATAGAGCGGGTTTGGTTGGAGAAGATGGTGCTACACATCACGGTGTTTTTGATTTGGCATATTTGCGTGCCATTCCTAATTTAATTGTTTTTGCACCTAGCAATGAAGTTGAATTGCGTAATATTCTATATACCGCACAATTAGGCTTAAAAAACCCAATTGCAATCAGGTACCCAAGAGGAACTGGAAGTATTATTGATTGGCAAAAACCTTTTAATAAAATAGCAATTGGTAAAGGAATTAAATTACAACAAGGAACTAAAATAGCTGTTTTATCTATTGGTACAATTGCTAAAAATGTTACTAGTGCCATTGAATTAGTAGATAATTCTTCAGAAATTGCACATTTTGACATGCGTTTTGTAAAGCCTTTAGATGAAAGTTTGTTGCACGAAGTTTTCAAAAATTACAAAACCATTTTCACTATTGAAGATGGCACTATAAAAGGCGGATTTGGAAGTGCTGTTTTAGAATTTGCTTCTAAAAATGAGTATCAAAATAAGATTCAAGTACTAGGTATTCCAGATAACTTTATAGAACACGGAAGTGTTTTAGAACTTCAACATAAAATTGGTTTGGATGCTAAATCTATCGCTGAAAAAATAATCAAATAAATTATATAATATTTCCTGTTAATTTTTTGTGCATTCTAATTGCATAGCTATCTGAAATCCTCGATACATAACTACACACCTGCATAATTCTATCATACAAATTAACGTTCTCCATTTTGTATTCTTCTGGCAATAAGTTTAAAACCAACTTGTCAAAGTTAGACGGATTCCCATCAAATTTATTATTTAAAGCAGTTACAAATACATCTAATAAATCTGCAATAATTCGATAACCAGCAACTTCTTTTTCTACAACCTCTGTACTTTTGTAAATTTTAGCAATACTAATTTTAATAATATCATTTATTTGTGCTTCATAAGCGCATTTCTCTAACAATGATTTTTCAAAAGTACCTGCTAAAATTGCCGCTTCATTTGCTAAAAAAATAGCTACCGCTTCATTTATTAATACGCCAATTGCCAAAGCACGTAAATAGCTTACTCTGTCTGTTTTATGTTTTAATGAATGGTATTTTTTACTATCAATAGTATCTTTTACCAACTTAATCATGTATTCTAAAGCAAATTCTTCCTCAATTAAACCAAGGTTTATTCCGTCTTCAAAATCTATAATTGTATAACAAATATCATCTGCTGCTTCTACCAAATAAGCTAAAGGATGCCTATAAAAAGAAATAGCTTCTGTAGATTTCTGCAACATACCTAAATCTTCTACTACGTCTAAAAACTCTTGTTTTTCTGATTGAAAAAAGCCATACTTTTTATCTACAATATGATTGGTTGGATTTTTTGGAAGACTTTCTTTCGGATACTTTAAAAAAGCTCCTAAAGTAGCGTAAGATAAACGCAAACCTCCAAAAACGCCCTCTCTAGATTCAGTTAAAATTTTGAATCCGTTTGCATTTCCTTCAAAGTCTATTAAGTCTTGATATTCTTTATCTGTCAGTTGTCCTTTATATTTTGAACCGTTTCCTGTTTTAAAATACTCGCCAATAGCTTTTTCTCCTGAATGCCCAAAAGGCGGATTCCCGATATCATGGGTTACTGAAGCAGCTGCAACTATGGCACCAAAATCGTTAAAAGTGTATCCTAAAGCGACTAAGTTTGGGTGTCTTTCTAACAACACTTTACCAACCCTTCTGCCCAAAGTTCTACCAACAACAGAAACTTCTAAACTATGAGTTAAACGCGTATGTACAAAATCTGTTTCAGATAAAGGAATTACCTGTGTTTTGTCTTGCAAACTCCTAAATGCTGATGAAAATATAATTCTATCAAAATCTACATCAAAACCCAAACGTGTTTCGTCCTGCGCTTCTCTTGGTCGTTTTTGTGTATCGCCAGAGCGTTTTAAAGAAAGTAGTTGTTCCCAGTTCATCATAATTATAAAATATTGTCTAAATTAAACAAAAAAGAGAAGCCTTTCGACTTCTCTTTTTATCAATTTTGTAATAAAAAACAATCTACTCGATTATCCTTCGCAACTTGCACAATCTTTCTTTTGTTTAAATTTTTGTGCTGCATTCATACTGTGTTGGTAATACATAGATTTTACACCTAGTTTCCAAGCCGTAATATACACATCGTTTACTTCTTTAATTGGCATATCTGGATGTACCATAATATTTATAGATTGCCCTTGATCTATATGTGTTTGTCTATTTGCTGCTTGATACACAATTACTTTTTGATCTATTTCTGAATACGTTTTAAAAACGTCTTTTTCTGCATCTGTTAAAACACTTAAATGTTGCACAGAACCATCATTATCTCGTATGCTTTTCCAAATATCTGAAGTACTTTGTCCTTTTGCTTCTAATAGTTTTTCTAAAATAGGGTTTCTAATGGTTGTTTTTATCTTCGCAATATCTTTTACATAAATATTAGACCATATTGGCTCTATACCTTGTGATACTTGCCCTAAAATAAAGGCAGATGATGTTGTGGGTGCTACTGCGTTTAAGGTGGTGTTACGTCTACCGTACCCTTTTAATACTGCTGGCTCTCCATACATTTTTGCCATTTCTTCCGACGCTTTGTATGACTTTTCTTTAATAACTTTAAAGATTTCTGTATTTAAATTATACGCCTCCTGACTATCGAATGCCAACATTTTAGATTGTAATAGAGAATGCCAACCTAAAGCTCCTAAACCTAAAGCTCTATTTTCTTTTGCAAAATTGTAGGCTTTTTCCATAAAACGAAATGTAAACTGATCATCTCTATCTGGAGAATCTTTAAACACTTCTAATTTAGTAATAAACTCTTGCATTACGGCATCTAAAAAGAAAGCTAAAGTCTCTACTGCATCTGTATCTTTCCACTCCTCATAATGCACCAAATTAATTGATGATAAACAACAAACAAAAGACCAATCTTCATTAGAAGGTAACATTATTTCTGTACAAAGATTACTTGCATAAATCTCATGCTTATTATCTTTATAAACATCTACGGTTCCATTATTTGCATTATCTCTAAACAAAATGTAAGGATACCCTATCTCACCTCTTCTTTGTAAAATTTTTGCCCAAATACCTCTCTTTTCTGTATCTCCAGCAATCATTTCTTCCATCCATTGGTCACTTACCGTAACACCATGGGTTAATTCTTGTATTGGGTTTCCTTCAGTTCCTATTTCTAAAAACTCTTTAATATCTTTATGATCAACTGGTAAATAAGGAGAAAAGCGTCCACGTCTTACAGAACCTTGACTTACAACATCAACCATTTTTTCAAATAATTGCATAATATGAACAGAACCAGATGATGACCCATTATTTTTTACATCTGCACCTCTTTGACGTAACTTACCAAAGTACCCAGAAGTACCTCCACCTAATTTAGACATCATGCCTACTTCGGATTGTGAGTATAAAATATCTCCCATATCATCTGCTACATGCGAACCAAAACAGCTGATAGGCAAGCCTCTTTTCTTTCCAAAGTTTGACCAAACTGGTGACGATAAAGAAAAATAACCTGCAGCCATGTACTTGTAAAACTTATCTGAAAACCCTTTAATTTTCAAGATGCGTTCTGCATTGTCTGCTATCTCACGTATTCTTTCTTCTGGTGTTGTATCTCCTGTTAAATAACCAGACTCTAAAAATTTGCGACTATTTTCTGTTAACCAACTAATTTCTGGTTCTTTTTGTTTTTCGAGAATATCTTTTCTTGCAGTATTTGCTGCCTGAATTAATTGTTCATGCTCTGTAAGATGGGTAATCTTGGATTCAGTTTGGTTCATAGATTTAAAATAAGTCGTCGCTGGTTATACTTTTAGTTCTTTTGCTGTAATTAATAGATCTTTTTACAAAGAAATCTCCATGTTTGGTTCCAATAATTTCATCATCAAACCAATCTGTTTCAGATAATAAAACGGCATCAATTTCAAATATTTTTGTTATACCAATACTTGCCAGTGAGTTATTAAATCTATTTTTTACAAATTCTTTTATTACTTTTTTAGGTAAGAAGTCTAACTCGCCTTTTTCAAAAATCCAATCAATTATTTTACTTTCAGAGAGAAAAGCTTCTCTACAAGTTTCTTGAACCATTAAACTGTGGTCTTCATCAAACCAATCTGGATTTTCTTCTTTTATAATTTTAATAATATCGATACCAAAATCTCCATGAATTTGCTCTTCTTTAGAAGTCGCTTCTACCACATTAGAAATTCCTTTTAATACATTCTTATGTTTGTTAAAAGCCATTATAATCAAAAACTGAGAAAATAAAGAAACATGCTCTATAAATAAAGAAAACAAAATAATAGATTCAGAAAATTCTTTATTGTCTTCACTTTTCACATTCTTTAGAGCTCCCTCTAAATAATTTACACGCCTCATCATTACTGGGTTCTTCTTTAAGTTGTGAAACTCGTTGTTTAACCCTAAAATCTCAAGTAAGTGCGAATATGCATCATGATGACGTACTTCACTTTCTGCAAACGTAGACCCAACCGCACCAATTTCTGGCTTCGGCATTTTCTTATAAATATCTCCCCAAAATGTTTTAACCGCTACTTCTATTTGAGAAATTGCCAACATTGTGTTTTTTATAGCACCTTGTTCTACTTCTGTAAGTGTAGCTTTAAAATCCTGTATATCACTTGTATAATTAAACTCTGTATGAATCCAATAAGAGTGTCTAATGGCATCTACATAATCCGTTAAAGCAGGATAATCATAAGGCTTTAGGTTTAGTCTCTTTTCAAAAATATTTCTTTTTCTGCTTCTGGTTTGCTCGTTTCTGTAAAGAATATATGCTTTAGCAACATCCTGAAAAGGACTATTCATTAACTTAAGCTCTACAATATCTTGAACCTGCTCAACCGTGGGTGTATATTTTGGTTCATCTGACTTTGTTTCTAACAAAGTTTCGTTTACACTATAAGATATTGCAATAGCGTCGCTTTTAGAACCATTGTTCACTGAAAGCATCGCTTTTTCAATCGCTTTTGTAATTTTTTCTAACTCAAAAATGCTGATTTCAGAGTCTCTTTTTATGATATGAGTAATTTCCACGATAATGTATTGTTATTTAAGAATTAAATTGGGTCTTACAAAGATTGGGCTTTTTCGTTTTAAATGAAAGCCATACTTATTCACAAAACCCTAGTAGTTTTTAACAATCTGACTTTTTTCGAAAAAAACAACAAATTTTAATAATTATATAAATTACTCATTATCAAGTTTTTAAATCGATAAAAAAGGCTAAGTTGTTGCTACTGCTGACATTCCTAAAAAGCACTTTGAAAAATAATTTTTTTAACATAAAAAATTATAAAAAATAAAATTATGAGGAAGAGGTTTTTTAAAGGTGTTATTTAGACTTTTTATACATAGAGAGAAGTAGTTTAATTTCTTTTTGCTCGTTCATTTTTGAAGTATCTTTGTAAAAAGTTTTTTCAATGAAAAATAGGTTTCCAAAAATAGTGAAAATCGCTATTATTTCTGTTTATTTAATCTTTTTGGCAGGTGCAATTGTTAGAATGACCGGGTCTGGAATGGGTTGTCCGGATTGGCCTAAATGTTTTGGTTATTACATTCCGCCAACTTCTGAAGAACAAATTACCTGGAAACCCAATACAACATACAAAGAGGGTTTTATTATTATTAAAGACGAGGTTTTATTTGTTGCCGAAAGCGATTTAAAAACGGAAAAAAACTTTAACACAAAAAATTGGACGGCATACACAAAACACGGTTATAACAAATTTAATAAGTTTCATACTTGGACAGAGTACATTAATAGACTCGTTTCTGTTCTAGCTGGTTTTGTATTTCTATTTCTTATTCATGGAGCATTCAAACTGAGAAAAACTGATAAAAGAATTCCACGATTAGCATTCGGTGCCTTCTTTTTAATGCTATTTGAAGCTTGGTTAGGAAAAACAGTTGTAGACACAAATTTAACACCTGCAATTATTACCGTTCACATGATAATTGGTTTAATAATCATTGGACTCTTATTATGGTTAAGATTTATTGTTACTAGTAATAAGACAGTTTACAAATACAACGCACTCTTTAATAAATTATTAATTATTTCTGTAATTTTCTCATTGATACAAATTGCTATGGGAACACAGGTAAGACAATTTATAGACGAGCAAGTAAAGTTATATGGTTTTGAAAATAAGAACCACAGTCTAATGAATCCTAGTTTTAAATTTTACTTCCATAGATCTTTTACAATTGCTATTGTTTTAGTAAACTTAGGAATGTTCTATCTAAATAAATTAAAAAACTTAGGGTATACATTGGTGAATTGGATTGTTTTCTTAATTTTCTTAGAAGCAATTACAGGTATTTTAATGTATTATGCAGAAATTCCCATTGGTACACAGGCAATCCATTTATTAGCAGGTGCGCTTTTATTCGGACTACAATTTTACTTGTGGTTGCAGAATCGCTACGCTAAATAAATTTTTGCTCAAAAACTTTATCGCTGTATAAACTTAATCGTTAAGGATACTAATTACGGATGTGCATTCACCCAAACAGCGCCATCAGAAAAGTATTCTTTTTTCCAGATTGGAACCGTTTCCTTTAGGGTATCGATTGCAAATTCACAAGCTGCAAAAGCTGCTTTTCTATGCTTAGAAGAAACGGCAATTATAACAGGAATGTCTCCTATTTTCAAAACTCCTTCTGCATGATGCACAGCAATTTTATAAATATCAAACTTTTCTAAAGTTAGTTCTGCAATTTTTTGCATTTCTTTAATTGCCATAGGCTTATAAGTAGAAAAATCTAATTGTGTTACTTCTTTTCCTTGTGTATCATTTCTAACAGTTCCTATAAATGTAGAAATTCCGCCACAAGAATCGTCTTCTACAAAACGGTAGCATTCTTGTAAATTTAATTTATCTGAAGTTATTTTTATGGAAGTTCTCTGCATTGCGAAACAAAAATAGGAAAACAAATTTGTATTTTTGTATTATATTATAAAATCAAAAGTTCTCGATACAATCTCAATTAAAAATTGAAATCATTCGAACGGGCATTATTAAAATATCTATGAAAAATATATTCAGAATTATTAGCTTTTTAGAAGGAATCTCTTATTTATTATTACTATTTGTTGCAGTACCAATTAAATACTTTCAAGGAGACGTTTCTTACGTAAAAATACTAGGGATGCCGCATGGAATTTTATTTATGAGCTATGTTGTTTTAGCAATTGTTATTCAAAAGCAAATGAAATGGAATCTAAAAAATTTAGGAATTGTTGTGCTTGCTTCTATCATTCCTTTTGGAACTTTTTATGTGGATAAAAAGTATCTACAAAATAAATAAATACTATTGCGTTCATAAAAACAAGAAGACTCATAAAGAGTATTAACAAATAAGGTTGTGCAAAATTGTTTTTCACTTTCTAAAGATTAAGAAAGTTTTTAACCTCCGCTAACGGGCGGAATTATAGCAACCACGTCATTCCTTTTTATTAGTAGAGTGTCTTCGGCATAAGCCTCATTTACTGCAATAGCATAAGAGTCTATGTTTTTTAACTGTGGGTACTTCTCTTTTAAAACGATTTTAAATATACCAATAGAAATTGAACCTGATAATACTACATCAAGTTCAGTTGCACCAATTAAATCAGCAGTAATGCCAAAGAAAAGCGTTTTAATATTCATACTTCAAAACTAATTAAAACAATCTTAATCTAAACAAGAAACCATCGTTTTTAATTCCTGCATGGTTGGATTTTACATAGTCTATTCTTAAAAAACGCCATTTACCAAAACCTATATTACCTAATCCAACTGCATACTCTGTATATGGGTTTTTATCTGTCATAAGTAAAACCTTTGCTCCTCCAACCAGATGAAAATTCAATTTATTAAGCAATGGAATTTTACCTAAAATAGCTCCTTTAAAATTATGAGCAACATGCGCTTCTGCATATTTATCATTGGTATAAAACTTGTAATAATCTAGAAGTCCAAAACTGTCTAATTGGTTATCCGTAACAAAAGTTAACTGATTACCATTGGCCTGTAAATTATCCATAAAAGCAATGTCTTTCTTTTTTAGAAACAACCCTCCTCTAGCGTTATAAGAGAAATCGCCATAATTACCTGCACTAATATCTTGTTTTAAATTAGCTGTAAATAAATCTGAATTTAAATTAGCCTTTGACGCTCCAAAATTCTTCCTATAATTTACAGTTAAAGAAGGGTACTTCTCGTTACCCATATTAAACTTTCTATCTGGGTATGATAAATACTTCTGATTGAAAACAAATGTTGCGCCAATATTTAAAGTTGCTATTTTATGAGATGTAAATGCCGCATTTTCGTAATTTGTTTGATCTAAAGGATTATTAGATGTGTATGGAGCATTTTTACTTTGTCTTGCAAAAGAGTAATTATTGGTATTAAAAAGTGGCTTTCTATTTGCGTACTCCAAAGATGTTGAAAAGAAAATTCCGTTTTTAATTTCTTCTGAATAAGTGATTTTCGCAAACTCTTTTTCATAAATTTTGAAATAATTATCCCTTAAATATAACGATCTAATTGTATTGTCTAGAGCAGAAATTGGTTCTCTGTTGTTAAATTGTGTCACTGCAACTCCGCCAGATACACCTATTTGAGGTCTAGAAATATAATTCCATTTTTTAGTAAAAAACAAGGTTGGTCTAATTACTTTTTCAGAAAAACTATAGTTAGCTTTTACGCCCAGATTCCAACGTTTTCCTGTATCATTCAATCTTTTAAAATAATTAAAACCTAAAGAAGTGTTTAAACCTTGTACGGTATTAAAACCAGAATTACCTAGTAATCCGTTAAAAGATAAAGACCATTTTTCAAAAGAATTTCTGTAGTTATAGCCTGTAATTGGCGAAAGCAAATTTAATTTATTTTGCTTTTTATTTATAGAATCTAAATATTTTTTAGATTTTCGAACTATTTTAATACTGTCTTTAACTACATAATCTTTGACCTCTTCTGCTGTTAACGGCACAGGCCTTAAGTTATTCCAAAAAACAGTATCTTTTTTTGTTGCATTTTGTTCGAAAGACAAAACTTCATTCGAAAATGTATTTTCAGAAAATTTAGGTGAAAAGTTATATGCTGAATATGCTGCAGAAAACCGTCCATCAAACTTAAATCCAAAAACATTTACTCTAAAATCTATATTTTGACTAATTAAA
>Ga0075447_10001435_pt1 | contig 11196 bp, 7 predicted proteins | sample CoawatmetaG10DNA_FD_72352 | JGI IMG/M metagenome (GOLD analysis project Ga0075447, IMG submission 72352) | Marine microbial communities from the West Antarctic Peninsula - Coastal water metaG104-DNA | ecosystem: Environmental > Aquatic > Marine > Coastal | place: Atlantic Ocean: West Antarctic...
GGTAATACTGACAATGCTGTAGGTGAGGTTTTTACTGCGACTGAAACCAGTGCTGCTGCAATAAGTGAATCAATAGCTGCTAATAAAATGATAGCAACTACTAGATATAAAATTATTAATTTAGGAGATACAGACTTTACTTTAAACGGACATAGTGGTGTTGTTTTAGCTGTAGGTTCTTTTGTAGTTGGTACGTCTTATACTATTAAAACTGTTGCTAGTACTAATTTTGTAGCAATAGGTGCATCAGCTAATACAGTAGGAATTGTATTTACTGCAACTGGAGTTGGTTCTGGAGGGAGTGGTACTGCTACAAGTCGACCAATAGTAGATGACGTGTTTGAAGCAAACGATGTCTTGGGTATTGGAACTGGTCTTGTTGCAGAAGTTTTTGATGGCACTAATGGAAAAGTAGTAGAAGTAAAAACTAATCCGACTCTTGCAACTATTACAGTAGATAGCACTACCGGGTTTCCTAGTAATGGTCAAATCATTATTGGCGAAGAAATAATTTCTTATTCTGGAAAAAGTTCAACTACATTTACTGGATGTACTAGAGGTTCGAGAGGAAGCGTTGCTACACATCATTTAGATAATGCTGTAGTTACTAATGATACTTCTCCTCCTACTGTTACTGATGGAGAATTTAAACCTACTTGTGGTACTGGTTTTTATGGAAGACTTTGGGTAGGTGGAGTAGCAGAAGAAAAAGATGTGTTACATTATTCAGCTTTATTAGATGGTGATGATTTTACTTTAAGAAGTGGTGGCGGTGCTTTTGATTTAAAGAACGTATGGGGTAAAGACGATATTACTGCAATAGCTCCTTTTTATGGTCAGCTTGCAGTTTTTGGGAAGAATAACATTGCCTTATATTCAAGACCTGATTCAGTATCTCAAATGCAACTTAGTGAAGTTATAAGAGGAATAGGTTGTATTTCTAGAGACTCAGTTCAAGCGATTGGAGATGACTTAGTATTTTTATCTTCTACTGGTCTTAGGTCTTTAGCTCGTACTTCAGAAAAAGATAAGGTTCCTCTTACCGATTTATCTGTAAACATTAAAGATACATTAATAAGAAATTTAGGACAAAGTACAAAAATTAAATCTGCATATATTGAAAATGAAGGCGTATATGTTATGTCTTTTGCAGCAAGCAATAAAACTTACATCTTTGATTTTAAACACTTAACTCCTAATGGAGCACCTAGAATTACAACTTGGAATTTTGCTGACAAAAAACAACCAGTAAGTATAGCCTATACTGAATTGTATGGTATGTTAGTAGGACAAGAAGATGGAGGCATTGCAGAATATGTAGGTTATTTTGATACAACTGCATCTTTTGACTCAAGTAATAATTCTGTTGTACAAACTAATGCTTCTTATACAAGTTCTTTTTCTACAGTATGGTTAGATTTAGGAGAATCTGTAGCAGCTTCTTTATTAAAAAGATTATTTATGACTTTAGAAGGAGGCTCTGGTTCTACTTTGTTTTTAAAGTGGTACAAAGATTTTAGTATTACAGCTTCTAAAACAACAGCTTTTATTTTAAATCCTAGAACTGTTGGATTTTCTGATTTATGGGGAAAAAGTCCGGGAACAGGACTCGTTCCTATAGTTCAGCCTGCTAGTACATTATATGGAGCGCATACAGTAACAACTCTTACAGTAGGTTCTCTTGTTGTTGGAAGTTATTATGCTATTGCTAGTCTTGGTACTACGACACAAGCTCAATGGAATACCCTTGCTGGTACAACTAATTCACCTATTACTTATATAGTAGGCTCTGTGTTAAAAGTTTCTGTAAATAGTCAAAGTATTGGTAATGGAACAGTTGTAAGTCATACACACCTTGCGGCTAATCACATTAGAAATGCTACTTTTGCACCAGTATACGGATTAAAAGAATATAGGACTCCATTAGTGGGTTCAGCAAAATACCTTAAAATTTCTATTGAAATAATAAGTAATGGTTATTCTACATCATTACAAAATATGACACTTTTACACAAACAAGGGAAAATAAGATAATGGCAAATTATGCACAAGTTATAGGATGGTCTGGGAAAGATTCTTTAGGTGACACAGATGTAAATAAAATAATAAGTGGTGCTGAGTTTCATACAGAATTTACTGCAATAGAAAACTCAATACTAACTAAAGCAGATATTAATGGAGATGCTTCAGAAGGATTTAGTGTTTTAAAACCTACTTCTGCTACTGATAATACAAGCAAAGTACCTAGTACAAATTGGATAAATACATTTGTAACCGCTAGAGAAGCTGCTCGTACTAACGGTGCTGGAAAAAGAACAGTAAGCACAAGCGATGCTAGTGGTGGTGCTAACGATGACATACATTATAAAGTAGCTCCTTAATATGACTGCTCCATTAACAAAAATTAAAAACGCAGGTGTATTTAAAACTGTGTCTGGAATAGAAGTAAACCAAAATGGAACTTGGAAAAGAATTGTTAAAGGAGAAGTAAATCAAAATGGAACTTGGAAAACATTTTTTGTAAATAAAACTACAATTACTATTTCACAAAACACACCTAATATAGATTTAGATAATTATGGTCCTGTTACTGCTGCAGCTAAGTTAGGTGATGTCGATATAATTATTGCTGGTGATGTTATTGTTTATTCAACCAGTCCTAATGTGCCTGCTTTTAAAACCGGAACAGAAATTGATGGCATACTAACTATTATTTTTAATGATGGTCAAATTATAGGTGGTGGTGGTTCGGGAGGTAATGGTGGAGCTCCTAGAGTAGCAGGAACTGCTGGTGGTACTGGTGGAATTGGATTACTTGTAGAAAAAAATATTGTTATTGATAATAATAACAGTGGAAGCGTTGCACACGTTCTTGGCGGTGGTGGAGGCGGAGGTGGCGGAGGTGGCGCATTTCACGATGACAATTTTACTTCAGAGGACGATGCTGCTGGCGGTGGTGGTGGCGGTGGTGGCCAAAGTTTAGGAGCTGGCGGTACAAGAAATGGCACACAAGATGGTTCTACTCCTCAAAGTTCTTCAGTAAATGGTTCGGCAGGCCAAATAACTAATTCGGGTAACGGTGGTGCTGGCGCAGTAGTTGGTGGCGGTGATGCTACTGCTGGAGCTGGAGGTAATGGCGGTGCAGCTGGAGCAGTAGGTAGTAATGGTGTTGCTGGCAATGAAGAATCTGGTGCTGGCGGAGCAGGCGGTGCAGCAGGTACAGCAATAAAAGATAATGGATTTTCAACAACAACGGTTTAATTAGGAGATAGAAAATATGTGGGGAGCAATATTACAAGCAGGTGTTGGAATGTGGGGGAAAAGGCAAGCAAGTAAAGAGGCTGATAAAAATAGACAATACCAACAAGAACAACAAAGACTAGCTTATGAAAGGTCTATGCCTTGGAGTAGCCAAGGTCCAGCAGGAAATGTAAACTTTGACCCTGAGTCTAAACAGATGATTCAATCATTATCTCCTGAATATCAAGCAATGATGGATGGCTGGTTAGGTACTTCAGGTATGGCTAATGAAGCTTTACAAGGTATGATGCGTGACCCATATGCAATGGAACAAGAACAGTTCAAAAGATTTGAAGATATGAATGCAGATGCTTACTCTCAATCTAGAATGCAAGGTCAAGAATCAGCATTAGCTTCTGGAAGAATGGGTGGAACTCAAGGATATTATGACACCCTTGCTACTGAAGGTGCTATCAGTAAAGATAGACTAGGCGGTCAGATGCAAGCTATGAATACTGGTATGGCTTATAGACAAATGCTAGGTCAAGAGAGTCAAGGATTTGGAGCTGCTGCTCAAAATGTTGCAGGTATGCTTATGCCTCAAGCTCAATTGGGAATGCAGATAGGACAAGGGTTAGACCAAAGAAGCAATATGCAAGGAATGAGACAAGCTGGAGATGATTATACATCTGCTAGGCAAGCTGGTAATGCTGGTCTAATGAATCAATTTAATGAGTATGATTTTGAAGGATTATTTTCTGGTCTTGGAAATAGCGGAAGAGCAGCACAACGAGCAGCAAATCCTAGACAATATAGTAGTTTATTTAATCAAGGTAAGATTGGAAACAATCAATTTGGAGGAGATTACTAATGGCAGAAAGTATGTTTGGTAATATTTTTGACTCAGCCGCAGACGAAAATGTAGGTATAAGAGATAGAGCATTAGAAGTTGCTCAACTAGGAAGAGGTGGCGCAGGTGCTTATGCCGCAGGTTTAGGTGGTGGTATGATGATGCAAGGTCTTGCTGGTATGGCGGGTATGAAAACTCAAACAGAAGAAAGAAAAGAAACCATACAGAATATTATGCAGGATTCTTCTAATCTAGATAAAAATAGTCCTAGAAGTTCTTTAATAATAGCTCAAAAATTTATTCAGGCAGGTATGCCGGGCATAGGTCAAAAATTTTCAGACCAAGCTAGAGATTTAGAAGTTAAAAATAGAGAGATGAATCTGCAAAGTGATACTCTTAGGAATCAACAGAAAGCAACTAAAAACCAAGAGACGTATCAAGCTGGTGTTCTCAAACAAAACGAAAAAGACTTAGCTTTCCGTACTCAGATAGAAGAAACAAGAATTAAAGAGTACGCACAAACATTAAAAATTAGTGAAGCTGAAGTAGCACGGCAGATAAATATGGGTGTCTTACAAGAGTTTACTAATCCTAATGGAAGTAAAGCTCTATATCAAATAAAGTTTGATGCAGAAGGAAACATAGGTGGTGGACCTGTAACTGCGGATATGATGAAAACAACAACAACTGCTCAAACTGTTACTCCTACTTCTAGTGGTAATGTAAGAACAGATGGTGTTGCTCCTGTTGCTTCAGAAACATCCACTGCTGCTCCTACTCAAGCTACTAGCAGTGAAGCATTAATAACTGATATGGGAGATGTAGTAGACTCAACTACAATTACTGCTACTGAAGAAACAATTTATAAAAATCTTGAAAAAGACTACACAACAACTTTCTCTGATGAGAACGCAGGTATTATGTCTGGAGGAACTCAGTTAGCTGTTCCGTCTACAGGACAATATGCGGGTCTTACTGAAGTTCCAGACAAAGTAAACTGGATGATGCAGGAAACAATAAGGAAAGTTGAAGATGCTGGTGGCACAGTTGATAGTATGTATGATTTATATATGGGTGGTGGAGCACAGGGCATAGAAGCTATTATGAGAAATAATGGTTTAGGTGCACAGTATGAAGCTAACTTAGCTAACTTTAAAAAGAATGGCGATACTACTTTATATAGTATGGAAGGAAGAGAATTATTAATGGAAAATACTTTTGAAGGTTTGATTACTTCACCTGTTATGTTTGATGTTAAACTTACTTCTAATGTTACTGATGAAGCATCCGGAACTATACTAATGAATTCAGGTGATACTTTAGAAGAAGCAGTTGCTAAACTTTATAATTCTGGTAGAGAAATAACTGGTAATACAGTAGACGCAAGTGGTAATATTACTAATGTTAATAAACCTGAAAATATGCCTTCTTTTAATAAAGATATGCTTAGAGCAATTGTAACAGGAGCTTTACAAGATAAAGCATTTGCTGGTATGGACATTCTTACAGGTGCTGGTAATACTAGAGCTAGCTTTGATGTAGCAAGGGACCCAAACCCTACATTATCAGGTGATGCACTTTATGCTTCTATGATTGATAATGCTGAAGTAGATGTAAAACGAAGCAATGCTGATAAAAGATATACTTATTATAAAGCAATAGATTTTTCTAACACTAAAGAAGGTAAGGCAGAATTCAAAGCGTTTAAAAAATGGAGATTCCAGAATGTTAAAGATTATAGAAACCAAGGAATTCAGATACCAGAAGCACGTATAAAACGTAATTAATAAGGAGTCTCAATGGCAGACACAGTTGTAGATTTATCTTCTTTTGGTTCATTGGCAAACCAAGGTAAAAAACCTACGTATACCCCAGTCAATTTAAATGGTATTTTTCAAGAGCCTACTCTATCGCAGACTTATTCTCACGATTCAGTTGCAGATAAAGCAGCTTTTGCTGCACGCTTAGGCGTAGGCGATACCTATCGTGGTATAAAACAATTATTTAATATACAAGAAGATGAGATGGCTGCAGATATGGTCAAGCTCAATGAGTATATAGCTGACCCAGAATATGGAGGTACTATATTAGCTGCTTATACAGCAGGTTTGTTTGGTGACCCAGTAGGTTGGGTTATACCCGGAATGAAAGCTAAGAATTTATGGAGTGCTACTAAAGCAGGTATGATGGTTGGAGCACTATCAGCACCTATTGGTTACGTTGACAAAGAAGCAGGCAACACAAGGTTATCTAACACAGCTTATGGAGTTGCTGGTGGTGGAGTCTTATCACCTGCTATGTTTAAGTTTAGTAATTCTATGTTACCTGCGATGAAAAAGGGATACTCTAATCTAGGTGTTGCAATAGACACCGGCAAAGTAGCTGAAGATTTAGGAATGATTTCAAAGGGAGTAGCTAAAGTAGGCGCTAACGTAGGTGCACCTATATATAACCAAATAAAAAAAGGTGGCACTGCTATTAAAGAGCACAAGTTTGGTCAGACATTTGGTAAATATTTTATTGATAATTTTGGTCTTCCTAAAGCATACGTTAATGCTAAGATGAATAGAAGACAAGCAGAACAACAATGGGCTTCAAGGTTTGACGAGGTAGTAGGCAAGTATGCAACGCTAGGTTTAGCTGATGATAAGCTACTATATAAATTACTTACTGGTGAAGAAACTAAAATGCCCGGTCATCTTAAAGATTTAACTGATGAAGGTAGGAAACTAGTAGATGAAATAGGTCAGGAGTTAGTAGACTTAAAGATACTAGATGAAGCAGTGTATACAACAAACAAAGGTAAGTACTTATACCGTTCTTATGAAAAACATCAAGACCCTTATGTCAAGAAAAGAATGGGTGCTGAGAAAGAAATAAGAGTATTTGGTGCTGAGTTTATGCGTAGAGGTGAGACTAAAGTTATTGCTAAAGACTTAGTTGGTGCTCATACAAAAGATGGTTGGAGAATAGTTAGTGAAGACGCAGGTGCTAAGACCGTAAAGGTTAATAAAGACTGGAGTCCAGAAGATAGAGCAAAGATGGGTGAGGTATTAAGCGCTGGGCACGCAATGGCTAAGACCGGTAATCTTATGGTTAATGACATCTCTGCTTTTAAATTCTATGACGATATAGATAAAATGATTATAGATGGTAGCCCTGTATCACTCTCAAAGAAGCCTGCAGATTCAGGGAATGAGTGGATGCAGATTCCCGGAACAACTATTAAAGGAACTGATGTAAAAGAGTTTGGTTCTCTGTCTGGCAAATGGGTTCCTAAAGAAGTATATACTGACCTTACTATAGCTAACAGCTATAAGAGATGGAACAGGGGTGATGGTAGCTTTGGTGGTCTTACTAAGTTTCATCATAAAGCTCTTCAGTTTTGGAAGAGAGGTAAGACAACTTTAAATCCTACAGTACACACTAATAACGTAGGCTCTAACTTTGTCTTGTATGATTGGCAAGATGGTGACTGGAAAAAACTACGCAGTGCTGGTAGTGATTTCTTAAAAGCAGGTTTAAAAGGTGAAAAGTCAGAAGATTTTAAACTAGCAGAATCGTTAGGTGTCTTCGATGCTGATATGATGTCAAGAGAATTAAAGGACCACGAGATTGCTATCTTTAAAAAGTATATGTCTCTTAAAAATAAAGATGATGCACAGTTCTCAAGTACACTACAGAGAGGTTGGGATAAAGTTAAAGCGTTTGCTAAGCAGACCCCAATGGATACACTCTATCAAGCAGAGGACCAAGTGTTCAGACTCGGTGCATTTAAAACTAGATTAGCAATGGGAGAGAGTCCTGATGAAGCTGCAAGATTTGCACGCAGGTCTATGCTAGACTACGAAATATCAGCCCCGGGAATTAGGCTCCTTAGAGAGTCAGCCTTACCTTTCATTGCCTACACTTACAGAATCGCTCCTATACTAGCTGAGACTGCTGTGAAAAGACCTTGGAAGCTGGCTAAGTGGGCACTAATATTACAAGGTGCTAATATGGTAGGAGAAGATATAGCTCCGGGTGACTATGAGTTAGAACGTAAGTACCAGAAAGAATTAAATATGGGTTATGACCTAAGTTCTTTAGGTATGCCGGGTGTTTCTAGTTCTTTAATTAAAGTTCCTAGAACAGACAAGAGTCAATACCTTGATACTACTAGGTTCATACCGGGTGGTGACATACTAGACATAGAAGGCTCAGGTATACATATACCTATGGTTCCTGCTCCGTTGCAACCATCCTTTGGTGCTATCGGAAGTTTAGCTAAAGCTGCTACTGGCTTTGATACCTTTAGTAAGTCTATGCTTCCGGGTGTTGGTTCTGACATACCAAGCTACGAGAGAGGCGCACGAATGAATATATTAGAGAAAGAGTTTATGCCTATGTATCATCAGTGGAGTAAGTTATCTAATTCTATTAAAGCTAATGGTCAGAAGCATCCTACTAAAGATGACTCAACTATTAAAGAAGCTATGCTAAATTTAATACCCGGTATTAAGTTAAAGACTTATGACAAGAACCAGATGAATAAGTTTAAGAATCGTATAGGTATGAAGTATACTGGTCAGATGGAATCACTTACTCGATTACTTAATTCTGCCTTTAAAGATTATAAAGGTGGAAGACTAAGCAAAGAAGATTATAGTAAACAAGTTAAGTCTATAAGGGCTGAGCTTAATAAGATAAAAAAGAAAGCAAAACAAGCTTTAAAGAATTAATGGAAGGTATATTTACAGCTAATGAACAGCAGGCTATTAATAGTTTATTAAAAGCAGGCTTTGAGTATAAAAACTTAGCTCCTCTATTGGCTAACATATCTGTTGAGACTGGTGGTAGTTTTAGTGAGAAACAAAAACAAGGTGGTGGTCCCGGAAGAGGAATGTTCCAGTTTGAGAAAGGTCAGTTAAGAGACTACAATAATTTTATAAGTGATGGTGAGAATACTAAAGACAAACAAGCTGAGTTTGTACACTCAAACATCTATGGAAAGAAGGGTAGTAGACCTCACGACCTAGGTTGGAGGGCTAGAGGTATGCTCTCTGATTCATTTAAAGGTCAAGGGTCAGCACAAGATAAAGCTCAAGTATTTTCAGAGCAGTATGAGAAGCCTTCGGACCCTCACTTAGAAAGAAGAAGAGAAGAAGCTGATAGATACAATAGATTATTATTCTTAAATAAAGTAGGTCTATAATGGGTTGGTTTACTGAAACACTTAGTGCTATAGACAAGCCTTCTAATGCACTACAAGGATATTTTGTAGGGGGCAAGAGAAAAGATGAGACTCGCTTTGAGGGTATGGTTCGTGGTTGGAACCAAGAAGAGAACTATGATTTTGAACAATTATTTGATGAAGACTTAGCTAAAAAAAGTTGGTCTGAACGAGAAGGAAGAGCTGAGCACAGCGCTTACATAGCTTCCACCTTAGCTAATTTATTAGTAGACCCTTTAAATGCTGTACCTATTGGCTCTATATTTAAAGGTATGGGTATGATGCGTGCTGGTGCTAAAGCCGGTGCTAATGTAGAGAAGGGTGCAATGAAAGGCTCTACGCTATCGGCAATTCCTAATTACATAGATGAATTTTATGGACCTAGCGTACCAACTAAAGCTAGGGCAGAGAAAATGAAAGTAGGTAAAGCCTTTGATTCACCAATGCTTATGCCTGCCAATGATGTTTTGTCCCAACCTATGTCAGTTGCTACATACAAAGGAGCAGAATGGGCTGCAGGTGTAGCTAAGACTGTAGGAGTAGGTTTAAAAAACGCAATAAAAACTACAGCTATTCCAGAAAATAGAGCACTCTGGAGAAGTGATAAGATAAATAGAGAAGGGATGATAAGTAAACCTATATCCCCTAAAGTTAATGAAGATATAGAATATGTTCATAGAGCTTTGTATCAATCACACATAGCAAAACAATCAGGTGCTGTTGGTGAAAGGCAATTAAGCGAACAACTAATGCTGAAGCTAGGTAACAGAGGATACGTTCCTTTTAAGAAAGGGAGCTATGCAGAACAAGCAGAAGGTTTTCATTCAGTACAGAAAGGTTCTTCAGGTGTTGCTACTACAGAAGAACTAAATGCTATGGAAGATATTATTGGAAATGTTTGGAAGGATAATAAAGTTTCTATTTCTAAAGCAGACAACTCTCAGTTTTTTATAAAGAATGACAGTGGTACTGTAGGAGGCAATCACTTTGGTGATATGAAACGATATCTAGGTAAGGAAGGTGGTGAGTTAGATGTAGTTCAGAAAGCTTTTGATAACCCTGCGGTAGAGAAAATGAGCCTTGAAGAATTAGCAGAGTATCTTGGTAAGCAGACATACACAAGACCTAAGAAAGAAGGAATAGGAAAATTTAAAACAACAGGAATTCCCGGTAAAAATATTTTTAGTAAACAGTGGTGGCAAGATAAAGTTAACGCACCTCGTGAAACTTACACACCATCAATACAAATTAAAGATGGTAATGTGTGGATGAATTTTAGTATGGCAGGTAGCTCTATTACAGAGGGTGGAGTTAATGTTCTTTCAGGATTTAAACCGTCAGGTCGTATGGTGTCTGCGGTTAGTGATGAACATAATTTCTTAGAAAAATTTATACCTAATTTTGTTAATAAATACGCCTTGCCTAATAGACTTGTTATGATAACAACACCAACTATAGGCAACATAAAAACTATGTCTCTAAGGTCTAGTAAAAGAACTGCTGAACCTAATATTAAAGGAATCAGATACGACACAGGTAAGAAAAAAAGAGTTAAGGCTATTGCTGATGATAACCCTATAGCAAAACTAAATGATTATAAAGCTATGGTAAAAGAAATGCAAACAGCCAAAGCAAAACCTGCAGACCTACTCTATGAACAAGGTAGGCAACTGCAGGGTTATGGTAATATTGGAGTAGGTATGTTAGCTATACCTAATGATTCGTCCTCTCGGTAAAGGACATAAGGGCATCATCTATATGTAGATACCCTACTTCTTTGTCAATCCAACTCCTCCCTTTGAACTCCGTGTTCTGAGGGAGTTTTTTTGTGTGCCACTTAAAGTCATAACCTTCTTCTTCATCCTCCATATTGGCAGGGTCAAAGACATAAATA
>Ga0075447_10001439_pt1 | contig 11170 bp, 2 predicted proteins | sample CoawatmetaG10DNA_FD_72352 | JGI IMG/M metagenome (GOLD analysis project Ga0075447, IMG submission 72352) | Marine microbial communities from the West Antarctic Peninsula - Coastal water metaG104-DNA | ecosystem: Environmental > Aquatic > Marine > Coastal | place: Atlantic Ocean: West Antarctic...
CGAAACGATCACTAAGTCAATCAATTCAGTCAGAAATACTGTTTATACCGCTGGGGATGTAATTGAAATTGATTTACCCGCCACAGATGTTGCCGTAATCAATCCACGAGGAACTAAGATTAAGTTCAATCTTGAAATGACCTCTACAAACGCCTGTACTCAACCCGACGGGACTGCTGGATCATGGAGTATTATAAAGAATCTTCAAATTTTCGATCTGAACACGAATACATTATTGGAACAAATCGACGAGTGTAACCATTTAGTAGCAATGTCTAAGCATTTCAGCAAAACCCCGTCAATTGTTAATAACTGGGAACTAATGCATGGTCAGTGTGCTAATTTCCGACCATCGTCGCTTTATTATACCCAGCAGGGTGCATTAGGTTTAGTACAAAATAATAAAGTGGAGTGTGTTCTAGATCTACAAATATCAGGGCTGTTGAAAAGTACAGCCGCACTTTTCCCAAATATTCTAGTGGGAGGTATTAGAATACGGATTACATTAGAAGACGTAGCCCGTTCAATCACTACGTACCCTTGTGCCGAATTAGCTCCATCAGCTCTTTCGCAGTATCCGGAAGCATATCCCCAGGGAACAGGCGGCGGACGTACGGCTACTACTGCCGCTGGTAGTGCAAATCTTCCCGCAAATTCCTATTTTGATCTTCGAACGGCACTAGTAGCAGGGGCAAACACTGTACTATCAATTGATAATACAACAGCATCCCCGTTTATACCGTTCGATATTACAAATGATTGTCAGATTAAAGTAGGTCAGAATCTTTGTATTTGGGATACTCTCACAGGTGTTACTAAAAGACTGGGCGTAGTTGAATCTGTGGTAATTGCTGGGGGTTTTTGTCAAGTAACATTTGCATCTACTGTAACAATTGATTATGCAGTTGGTTCTAAAGTATGGATTGCTATAGATTCGCTAACTGCTGGTTATCAGGTTTCTAATTTTGAATTTCTGGTATCTAGTGCAGAAATGGCTACGGAAGATCTTAGGGATATGGTAGCCAAAGCATCGACTACTGGGGGGATGAACGTAGATTATAAAAGTTGGAATCTTTACCGGAATAACCTACAGGCTGGTGTGTCAAATCCTCAAGTAACATTAGATTGTACTGAAAGACGTGCATTATCTCTTATTCAATTGCCTTATAATCCTAATGCCGTACTTGGTCAGCCTCGACCGCCAATGCGTACTATTAATGACGAGGGTCTGAACTATTCTTATACAATTGCAAATCGTAATACTCCGTCAAGACCCGTGCCTATTAATAGAGTTTCTTCAAATGTCGCTTTAGCTTTTGATGCAATTCATGGGCTTGAAATTGAAAAAGCAGTTGAACGTTGTGATATTGCACCCAGGTTTGTATGTGATAATAATAATTATTTTTGCATTGGAAGAGCATTGAGCCGTAAAGAACACTCGTTTGATGCAAATTCAAACAACATCCGGTTATCAATACTATACAGTACAGCTGCTACTGCTAATCTTGTTAGTAAGGTTTTGGAAAGTCAGTTATATCATATTCGTAGGCTTAATATCAGTAATGGAAGTGTTACAGTGACCTATTAAAAATAATTCTATATAATAAATGAAACTTTCAAGAAGAGTTAGATTAAAGATTATTTATAGAGGATATTTATCTAAAAAATCCCCTATAAATGAAAATAAAATAAAGCATTATAATAAATGTCAATTGCTTCAGTCACTAATTTTGAAATTGCTCCGTTAAATCAGTCAAGTGGTACAGGAGGTAACACGTTTTCATATCGTAATGGTAATCCGATCATTTCTATACGAATACCCGCAACCAATATGTATTTAATGACAGCTTCTTGTCGATTGAACTACGTTTTAACGGTAAAGCAGTCAAACGGAGATCCGCCAACAAATTCGACTTTGGTAGGTGGAAATCAAATTTTACTATCTGATCGTATTGGAAACAACTCGATTATTGATAGTATTTCAGTAAGCACAGGAACAAATAGCAGTATCGAGCAATGTCGTTCTTATGGACGGCTTTTAGCCTCGACGATACCCGCAACGTCAGGATTTAATGAGTATAGTACTCATCTAAGTCACTGGTTTGGCGGTACATGCAGTAGTAATTTAGACGTTACCGCAAAAGTTTTAAATAAACCAGTTCAATGCTCGTCTCCGTTGCTAACTGGTGTTCTTGGTAGTGGTCAGAATATACCATTAGGTGACATAAATGGATGTGGTGCTTTGATTATCACAATTCAATTAAATTCAAATAACCAGGCTCTATTTTCAAGTGATCCGGCAATGGCAGGGGCTTACTATGAGGTAAGTCAGGTATCGATGACTGGAAAATATGGGACTCCAGTGGGGGGATCATTACCGCCAATTAAGAATATTCGATTTACAGCATATCAAAGTTATTATGACGTTATTAATAACAATGATGCAACATTATCAATCGATTCTAGGCTTTCAGCCGTTTCTAGTGTGTTTAGTAATATTTTACCTACGACAAGTATTCAAAATTTTAGTCAAGATTCTTATCAAACTCCCAGTTTCGCCAATGCAGTGGCTGGGGAATATATTACTCCTACACCCGTACGCACTATTAACTTTATGAGAAGTGGGATTAAATACCCCCTCCAATTTCAGATTGACGAGACTTCTTTAAGGCAAAGCACTACGGCGGCGGCTGGTGTATTTGGTGCTAAATTGAACTCATTTGACGCACTTCGTCAGCACTATTTTCAAGATGCGGTAAGGCTTACTAGAAACGATATAGATGCTTTGGCTGGAGCAAGGTCTGAGGGTACTCTATCGTTTTTCAATAATATACTCAACGACTCACCCGCACAAACTAGACTTATTACTTTCCCATCAGCTCCGCTTTTGGGGCGTTGTTTTGGTATTGGTATTCGTTATGATCAGGCGGGACTAGGGGCATCAGCAAGTTTCCAGTCGTCTCCCTATTCTATTAGAATCACAACAGGGTTAGATGGAATTAGCCCAACTTCATTATTTACATTCTTCCAGTATTCGACTATAATGACACTAGGAAGTAATGGAGTTGTTAATATTTCGTCATAGTTGTAAATAATAGGAAATTTTAAAAAACAACATTATATATTTTTGTATAACAATAATATATAATGCTTAATGGTATGGAACAACAGAGCCAGCGTGTCGAGACTGATATTTTAAATTGGACTTCTTTCCAAGATACAGCAGGGATAGGCGGGGAGGTGAATTTTACGTTACCTAGGAAAGGTATATTGGCGGGTGAATTTGTCAGCCTTCAGCTCTCTTTACTAAAAGGTACTGCTACAAATAAAATGCCTATGTGTGTAGGAATTTTAGGATGTTTAGAAGAAGCCACACTTTTTTATCAAAATGAGGTTATTCAAAGCACTCGTTTTGCAGGGTTAAGGAATCGTTTGATGAATCTAAAAGAAGATCCAGATATTCGAAGCCAAAAACATAATGTTGAGTATGGAGCTTTTGATTTGATGGATGTACGCAGTGGTAAAAATGGTGCATTGAGTTTGCCGGGTCAGTTTTTTTACGATGGTAATCAAGTAGGGCTAAATCTAAGTTCTGTTGGTTTAACACAGGCTAATATTTCAGAATTTAATAATGCCGATCGAGACGCTCAATTTGATGCAGCAGCTACAGCTGATGGTACGGCAAATTATAGAATTAAACTAGCCCACCTCTTCCCAATTCTATCACAGATTGACCTACCCCTAGGATTGATGAACGGGCAATTTACTATTCGTATCAGATTTGCGGACGATGTTATTGGTAATCGTTGCGTGCCTTCTTCTTCTTGGTCTAACGTCAATCCAACAGCTGAAACAGCTCATGCTTTTGTAGCAGATAATAGGATTGATCCAAATACATGCAATTTATGCGTGGATTATATTTATTATGATAATGAGGAAGGAAAAACAAACCCGTATGACCTATTAGCCGCATCTATTTCAAAAGGGGGTCTAGAACTAATATACACCGATTTAGTAAATATTAATATTTCAGCACCAAATTTAGCTGCACAACCTGCCGCATCAACCGACTTAATTATTTCAAATCGTTTGAATATTAATAATCAAGTTGTACGTAACCTATTGATTGCAATGCCCCGGCAAATCGATACAACTAATCTTACAATTGGGGGACGAATGAACCAGGTTCAAGGACGATATGAGTCATTGGCTTCTATGGGTATCGAAAAACAGGGTACTTTACAGTTACTTGTTAATAATTTACCAATCTTTGTAAATCCTCTAAATACAGATACTAAAATTTATACTGAAATTAGTGAGGCATTAGGAACTACATTAAAAGTTAATCAGGGGGCTACGTCTTGGTTTAATCAGCAAGAACAGGTTGGGGCGGCTGTAGGAATCGATCCTACTAATTCATATCAAATGACTAGTACAGCGACGGCTGGTGGTATTAATTATAGGCTAAATGGTTTTGCTTATGGTAAATCAACGTCTTGGGCTTTGGATGGGGCTGGTCAAGTATATGCAACTGGACTTTGTGGTACTGAGGGTTATATGGGTATTGATTTGAGTCACAGCAAAGAAAATATTGTTGGAGCAGGAACGTCCGTAGGAACGTCACCTTTAGAGCTAATTATTACGAAAGTAGCCACTACGCAAGACTACGATGCCCAGCAAATTATCGTTTGGGCAGAATGTGAGCGAATTATGCGGATCTCAAATGGAGAATTATTCGTTAGTGGTTCTTAAATTTTTTTATCAAATGGTATATATATAATTATTAATATATCAATTATATATATATGAATGAAGCTTCTAATCAAATACCGAAAATGCCCCCAATACAGACAACAGAAACTTTTTTACTCGAATGTTCCCGATCAAACTCTATTATAGATAAATCTGCTTACAAACTCCAAGAAGGCGAATCAAATGCAACGTGGATTAATTCAACCGATAACTTTCGTATTATGAAAGGTGATCAGATTTCTGTGGAGATGATAGCACTAAATCAAGCCCAGACAACTACACCCATGGAATTCACAGGGGAAAACGTTGTTTTAGAGGGTGCTACAGTTAAACCATACGTAGATAATAAAGTACTACTTGAAGTAGGTTATTATGTTAATAATAATCAGACATACACCAATAATTTGCCCTTCTATCTAAAACAAGGAATAAACAATATTACCGTACCGGCTACAATATTAGATCCTGAACGAGGGTTAAATGTTCAAAAAATCGTACCATTTCCCGATGCTACCGCAATAACAGAAAGTGACGATGGTATGTATCCGGGCTATGGTATGGGTTTTGGTCATAAATTCAATGATACCATTCTAGTCGATGCCGAGTTTGTAAGTGCTTTCCAAAGACCTAATATTGATATAGCATCACACAGAAATAGTTACAGAATTGTGTGTTTCACAGCTAATGATTACATTACTGTATTACCAAATACGTTACCAGCGGGTACTAATGCTTATAGTGTTGTTTTAGAAAGAAGCGGAGGATTACCGGCTGAAGTAATCTCATTGCCGGGAGCTCAACCTTCTAGAACTTGTAGCATTAATACATTTTGTCAGTGGAAAGGTATTTCTGTTGGAGCAGAATTCGATCACCCTTGTTATGGTAAAGTTGGTATGGGAATGGCTTTTGGTCAAGATGATCTAACAACGGGATTTTCTCAAAAAGAGATTGTAGATATTAGAGGTTCTACGTGTGCTGCACCTTTTGCTGATTCCGAACGAGTCCAAGTATGCTTTCCACAAGATCACCCAGGATTTCCTAACAGTGGGGGAATGGGTGCTTTCACGGTGCCGATAACTTCCGGACGGGCTGCTTGTTTCACAACACCAAAAGTTAGGTATTCAGATATTTTTAGGAGTCAGGGAATGGCATCATGGAACGCTACTTCTAAAGCCGGCACAGTAGCTGCTGGAACTGAACCAAATCCGGTTTTTACACAATCTAGACAAGATTCAGGCATTACTGATTTTTTTAGTAATGGAATACAGGGTTTTTTTACACCTAACAGTAACGTTTTTGAAAACGCCACCATAGATATTAATTTAGCATATCCTAAAACAGGTGGGGGAATGACGTTTTTCAAGGGTGGAGGAATTGGATCAGGAAACAGATTACAAGGCACTGATAATTTGCCCTATATTATAAGTCGAAACGATTATATGAATGGTAAAACAAAAGCTAATTGTGAAAAAATAGGACGATACTCAACCTTTACCCCAGATTTAAGACCCCTAACTAGTTTTATTGAGCTTGAGGCTACTGATTTGTTAATGGATGCAACTGCCCTAGCTTCTAAAATTAACGAAAAATTACATCAATCTTTGCCGGGAGTTGGTTCAAATTCTGATGATATAAATCAATATCATACTAATGTATATGGTTTTACACGACGTTATAAAAAATCAGCTCAGCTGTTACCATATAATAACTATGAAGGTTATTTCCCAAATCATGCATATCCTCAGCAAATACCAGATGATGAGCAAAATACCAGTTTTCCAGCTACTGATGAAACCGGATATATACAACTGACATACCTAAATACGCAAATTTGGAATTCAATTGATTCATATTTTATAGGAGGATGTAAGCAGATAATACCAGCAAATTACCAACCAGGATTTAATAAAATAGATTTTGTTGGATACAATGCTAATTTATATTTGAATATGACGGAATATGCATTAGATCAATCGTTGAGGGGTATTATTGGAGGTTCTTATCCATCATTTGAAACAACATATTTGCACACGTGTAAAAAGCCGCCGGATTGGTTTGGGGATTCTTGTAGTTGGAACAATACGATTGATGGTAATAAAGGATACAAGGATATTTATAAAGCGATGTGGGGAGATAGTTTTAATAGAATACCTATATGGGATGGAAACACACGATCTGAGATTGGTATTCATCAGGGGGCGACATCTAGAAATTTCAATATGCCTGTGATATTAAACACCCAATTACAAAATTACGGGGCTGGGGGTCTTTTATTAAATCCATCTACATATTTCGATGGTGTTAATTTTGATACCACTTGTTTAATAAAAAACCAAATGATTTTTACAAACATTTATTATAGCGAAAAATCCTTAAAAAGTACTGAATACATAGAAGTAGCGACTGATCCGGATTGGGGTTCTTCTTTTAATTCATTACGGCAAAATTTAGTTGAAAAACAAAGAGATTATGAAATATATATTAATACAGTTAATAAAGCAGCAGATAGTCAGATCAAACAGCAACAAGATAAAATGGGTTGGGCAATAGAATTAGATCTAGGAATGACTGACGACCAATTAACGGTAAAATATGCTGAAGATAATACTTCAAGAGATTCAAAACCGATAAAAGTAAATTGGTGTGCCAATTCACAAAATCCAGCAAGCACATTAGCACCTCCAAATCCTAATTTTTTTACTGATTGGGGTTTAACTCCATCAATGACTAGTCCATGGTTTGGATCAGGTTCTATTATACCTCAACAAAAACCCCCAGCGGCAAATGGAGAGCCTATTTATGACTGGAATAAAAACCAAGCTGTAAATCGACCTGTTGGCAGAATTCAAATACAATCTAAATATGATCAAGATTGGCTAAATAGCAGTAATACAGGGGGCGAATTACCTTATCCGGATAACCCTTATCCACAATTGCCTATATCTGTACCGCTAAACGAAACTGCTTGTAGTTTTGTTGATGCGGAAGGTAAGCCCTATGCAAGTGATAAATGGAGTAGGGACAATGACATGGGTATCTATCCTTATCAATATACCGATGTCGATGGTGTCAAACATATTTTTTGTGCTTTTCGTGTAGCAGTAACATATAAAGCGGCGGATAATATAACTATAAACAGTCAAGTTGTTAATACCTGGCGGATAGGTCAATTGCAGTGGGGGTTGCGTTTTGGTTATTCACCGTCTGCATACGATAATTACCAAGTCACTCCGATGAATCCAGATTTAAAACCACATACTACAAAACTTGCACAGGCTTATAGAAACGGTGCAGCTTTAGGCACGCCAGATGTGATTAACGAGGGATTAATTCAAAACGCAAATTCATATATAGCAGTTGGTGCTGACAATCCTACGTTTAGGTACGATCCTACAAAAAGCAGAATGGAACTATTGCAAACTTATAAGCCGACTCAATTAAGTCCCTTTAATATTTCAGGACAGGCTGGTACTAGCACAGCACCTGATTTGCCGGGACTTGGCGAAGAGGTTGCTATATTTAACGATGCATGCGGCGATGCTGTTTATAGTCCGCCTATACCAACTCCAATACCTGTACCACCAGCGCCGCCTACCCCTTTACCAGTAGCACCTGCTATGTTAAATCCTTCAGGTGGTCAAAAAGAGGTAAATCAAAACCAACGATCTGAGGAGACTGGTATTTTTATCTATAAAATTTGGTTACCAAATGAAAATTGGAAAGCACCGAGTGATATAAATTTGTTTTCATATTGGTCACATAATGAACCCGATGGACAAAAATTCGAATCAGCACCAGTACCGCCAGCTTTTGAAATATTACCGAATTTTCAAATGGGGAAACCAATAGGAGACGGAACATTTGCCCCGCCGTACCGATGCCGTGACAATCAAGATAGAACGGAAAACAACCGAGAGGAAATTATAGAAAATTGTACAGAAGCCAGTGCATTAAATTGGCGTGGTAACTTACTATCTAAATTAGGATTTACAATAGAGCAACTATTACCGTACCAGGGTAGGCAGTATAACAGATATTCAGTAAATGGCTATAATAATTCACAGCCGGATTTAATTGTAACTGAAAATACCAAACCACTAATTTTAAATTGTCAATCAAACATAACTTTAGACCCCGCTTTTAATATGAATTATGCAGTAACTAGCACAGAACTAGATGACTTAATTACAAACTACCCAGAAGTACCAGCTTATACTACATCGACTCCTCAGCCCCCATTAGAAACCGTTATACCTTCAGTACCGTCGTACATTCAATACACACCGCAGCCCGATCTTGAGCAAATCATACCAGCCATTCCTGCATCGAGTATCATTTATAACTATGATACAGAAGCCTATAGCGTTGAACTTATTACTACCGATAATTTTACAGCTCAGTCAGTAATATCAAATAGGACAATCAATTTGAATAATTACGAGTTTTATATGAATTTTAAAGATGATGGTCTTGGGGATGTTGCTGGTAATTATAGTGATAATAATGATAGATCGATAACATTTGACGCAGGAGCAAATAATTTTATTTGGGTTAAATTTAACAGTTTCGAGTTTGAAGCAAGTTTCTCAACGATGTACGACAGGGCTGGAATAACAGCTACCAATACTTTAACGGATTTACATTTAGGAGTTGCTAATTTAAATAACACAATTGCCCCGATTTTGTCACCACTGTTTTATGCTACTAGTACAACGAACCCTATACCATCCGTTTGGAATTCGACAAATACCGGCAACGGTACAGGTGGTTACATGTTACCTAATAAAAGCACGGGTACGGATAAACAGGGCAATGATTTCACTACGCATGTTGGAACTTGGTTTCAAATTCAAGCACGATATATGCGGTTTTGGTTTCATTCAGATACAAGTGTGCAAAAGTCCGGTTGGGACATGGATATTTGTATTGAAAAAAGAACTTTAGCAGTACCCCAAACGATAATATACACACCGCAGCCCGATATCGAAACGGTCATACCAGAAGTGCCTAGCTATATCGAATATACCAGCGTACCCGACGTTATTGAGAATTTCCCAGCCGTGCCAGCCTATTCAACGAGCGAACCTATGCCACCTCTTATAGAAACCGACACTACATTAAGCGGGTTACCATCTTACGGCTTAGGGTTCTCAAATGATCAGCCCGTAATTATTGGATCAACAGATGGAATTTTGACAGCTACTAATACAATTGAATCAACGAATAGCCCATTTTTTCAAATATATTCATCAATTTGTAATTCAAATTATCGTGATAATGGTGTGAGGAAAAATATTATTTTCTACTGTATGAAAAATTATAGTGGTTCTAATTATACCTTTGGTTACGGTAGTACTTTTGCACATACGGCAACAAAATCATATAATTTAGATCAAATACAAACAGAAATTAGAAATCCTATAACGGGTCGATTGATGAGGATATTACAGCCCAATAGTGTATTGACTTATAAAATTACTCGAAGCATCATATTAGCCCCAGATGTATATGACGAAGATGGAAAACCATTAGATCCCACAGACGAACCAATAGCATCAAATCTGCAGATGAATACGGACGAGTTATTTAATTTAGTGCCTCCGCAGGGTGGTTCTGCTTCTGGTGTTGCTGGTGGTGGATTGACTGCCGGTGCTATACCACCTCAAAAAAATCCTCCAAATACGTTTTTCTTTGATAATAATAATCAGGTTGTAAATTTAGCACCAGATCAAATAGTACAACAAGAAGAAGCTTTATTACAAAGTAGCTTTTCAGGTCAAGGTGCTCCATCCGGTTCAGAAACAGAAAATAAAGAAGAAGGTGAGCAATCAGAAACCAAAGAAGGAAATGATCCTAATTTTGGGATGTCCCCATTTAATCAAGATATTGTTGAACAAGGTATAATAGAACAACAAATACAACAAGCAAGAGATTTACAAAGTGCCCAAGACGCTGTTCAGCAAGTAGAAGGTGGAGAAAGCAAAGGAAATGATGGAAACCCCGTCATAGGAGGTAGTGGCTCACCCCAAGATTTAGCTCAAGACGTAGATCGTTCATCTATGTCAAATAGAGTTTTGCTATATGATTTTTTGGTACATACAACATTAAACGAAATCATACCCGTAAATCTGAATATGTTTAATGATTCAACCCAATTATCTGAATCACTTGCTAGAGCCTGGGAAAATATACAACGTTTTGCGGTTGGTTATACTGAGGGTGGGGGACAAACAAATCCATTGAGTGACATAGCTGATTTGATGGATCAAGGTATAATTTCACGTGAAGAGGGTTTAATTCAATTAGGTGATTTACTTTTTGAAAAAGCGGGTCAAACAGGTAGTAACACGGCTTTTATGATTAATCAGAACGGGAAGAGGGTTAAACGCCGGGGAGCGGGAGGCAGACCTACAGACGA
>Ga0075447_10001441_pt1 | contig 11166 bp, 20 predicted proteins | sample CoawatmetaG10DNA_FD_72352 | JGI IMG/M metagenome (GOLD analysis project Ga0075447, IMG submission 72352) | Marine microbial communities from the West Antarctic Peninsula - Coastal water metaG104-DNA | ecosystem: Environmental > Aquatic > Marine > Coastal | place: Atlantic Ocean: West Antarctic...
TTAATTAACGAACTAGCCGCTGCACTATGCAAAGCGCAGGGTCAAATGGGCGGTGCTGTTAAAGATAGTTCCAACCCATTTTTTAAGTCTAGCTATGCAGATCTAACGTCAGTTATTAAAGCAATTAAGCAGCCCTTTGCTGATAACGGCCTAAGTTATACTCAGTTCCCAGTCAGTAATGATATTGGAGTTGGCGTATCTACACGATTAATGCACACATCAGGGCAATGGCTTGAGATGGAATACACCTTGCCGACCGTTAAGAAAGACCCGCAAGCATCTGGGTCAGCCATAACCTACGCCAGACGTTACGCCTTGCAATCCATCGCAGGGATACCAACTGCTGATGATGATGCAGAGTCTGCAACACTGCGCGGTGATGACAAGAAAATTGTATCTAACGATCAGATTATTGCCATCAAGAAATTACTTGATGAGACTGGTGCTGACGTTGATAAATTCTGCAAGTGGCTGAAGGTTAGTTCTGTGGATCAGATTCTAGCTGTACACTATGATCGCGCTGCTGCCGCATTAGAGGCTAAAAAGTGATCATCCTAGACCATGAACAGGGTTCACCAGAATGGCTTGCTGCGAGACTGGGCAAGCCTTCTGCAAGTATGTTTGCTAAGTTAATAACGCAGACTGGGAAGCCAAGCACATCTGCCGATGGGTACATAGATGAGCTGATTGCAGAACGCCTTACAGGAAAGTCTGAGCCGTTCCACGTTACTTCTTGGATGGAGAGAGGAACTGAACTTGAGCCAGAGGCTAGGGAAGCATACGAATTTATCTCTGACAATGATGTAATAGAGACTGGCTTTATTCTTGACGCTAGCTTTGAGTTTGGCTGCTCGCCTGATGGGTTGATACTTGATGAGGGCGGTTTGGAGTTAAAATGCCCTGCGCCAAAGACAATGGTTAGCTATTACAGAGACCCGCAGTTAGGCGTTAAAAAATACTGGCAGCAGATACAGGGCTGCATGATGATTACCAAAAGAAAATGGTGGGACTTCTTTGCCTACCATCCAGAAATGTCGCACGTTTTAGTGCGCGTAGAACGCGATAAAGAATACATCGCAAAACTATCTGCCGAAGTTGATAAAGCCGTGGCAGAAATAATAAACCAAGTGGAGAAGTAAAAATGAATGAACACGAAAAAAAAGACAATAGCGGTGCTATTTTTAAAAATGATAATAAAGAAACAGAAACCCACCCAGATTATAAGGGTTCAGCTAGAGTTGCTGGCGTTGATTATTGGGTAAACGTCTGGGTAAATACCTCGGCAAAGGGAACTAAATATATGAAGACCAGTTATACTCCAAAAGAAGCGGCTATTCCTGTTGTTGCCCCGCAGGTCACGCAAGCAGTAGCTCCTGCCGAAATTACTATTGAAAATATGGATGATGATATACCATTTTAGACTAAAAACCCCCCTCTCGCGAGGGGGTAAACCATAGGAGTAGTTTGCGAGTCGGGGGAACCCGCCCAATTAATATAGCACAGGATTTAGATCGATGGAATTATTAGACGCGGGCAAATGTTTAAGACTTGCACAGAAAAGCAAAGGCGTTAGCAGTGCTAAACTTGCTAAAATTACCGAAACTTCACCGCAGCAGGTATTTAGGTGGAGAGCCAGCAAGAATATGAAGCTGCACACTATCCAGCTTGTAACATTAGCAATGGATATAACGATTGATGATTTTATAACTTTTGGTTCTAAGTAATCTTATCTTTTAGGTGTAGTTTTTTAAAGAAATAATTTAGACTAGAAAAAGTATTCGGGCTTGAGGCTGACGGACTCCTTAGATAAAACGTCAGAGCGTGGTTGACCCTCCAGACAGAGCCCCATAGATAACTCGGTAGTTATTAGTGGATAGGTTGGATATCCGATACGAATACGATTTTACCGCAGAGCTGCTTTAGCCCTTTGATCTTTAATTTACTATTAACTGTAGTAAAAGGGTTAAATCGTCTTTAAATTAATATATATAAAATAATTAATCATTAATACAAGGTGAGGCTTGCCGAACCATAGGAGATAAAGTGAGCAAAGGTGATAAGCAAAGGCCAACTGATAAGGCTAAGTTTGATTCCAATTTTGATAAAATATTTGGTGTTAAAGATAAAAAATTAGTTAAAAAACCAAAAGGGGATAACAATGAAAGATAAAACATTCCAAGGCATGTTAAAAGAATACTTTGATTATCAAGATGGTAAATTAATCTGGATGAAAAGTAATAAAGGGTTTACTGGTAGGGCGGCTGGTTGTATATCTGTTAAAGGCTATATCCATATTCACTTTAAGCAAAAAACCTATCTAGCTCACAGACTTATTTATCTCTATCATCATGGCTATCTACCTAAGGTTCTCGATCATATAAATGGGGTTAAGACAGACAATCGCATCGAGAATTTACGAGAAGCTACTGCAAGTCAGAATCAGCACAATAGAGCGTTAAACGCTAATAATACGTCAGGTTATAAGGGCGTGACATTTAATAAGTTGCGTAATAAGTGGCAAGCTAAAGTTAAGACTAATAGCGTTTACAAGCATCTAGGGCTGTTCGAAAACATAGAAGATGCGGCTATGGCAGTTAGTAAATACCGTTTAGAAGTTCATGGCGAATTCGCAAAACACGCATAGGAGCGTTTTATGTTATTAAATGATGGCGAGAATTGGGAGCCAGCGGATGATTTGGTTCTTAAATGGAAAACGCATTTTCGTGGCAAGGTTGATGTTGACCGCGAATTGGTGAAGATGGAATTATGGTGTGACGTTAATCCTAAAAAGCGCAAGACAAAAAAAGGTATTGAAACTTTTTGTCTTACTTGGCTCAATAATGCTGAAAAGGCAGGTAATGGAGCCAAAACTTTACAAAAATCACAAGAGGCAGAGTTTGCGGCTAGGCACAAAAAAAGAACATCTAGCATACGCAGTAGGCCGATTGATGAGGGCATGGCTGATGTTAGTTTTTTATTTGGCGAAGAAAAAATAATGATGGAGCAATTTTATTTAACTAGATACGGATTTTTTTGGGACGGGGAGTTGAAATATGGGGCAGGTTAACGAAATTAGGAAAGTAGAGTTTAAAGGAGACCATGAGTATTTTGTTGAGGGCGAGAGCTACACCTACAACCAATATGCTGAGTGGACAATCAAGAATTGCAAATACGGTGGAGTCGCACGAGAAACAATAAAAGGCAGGTTGTACGCGGAACCTTTTTGCCTAATTGAGCATTTAGCTCCAGCCGACAGAATGTCCAAAAAGCATTGGTTTGTCGATATGATGCGCGAAAATAGAATAGCCGAATCGGTAATGACAGAAATTGAAAACAAAAACGCTTTAAACAGAATAAAGCTGTGTTCTCGCCTCGGAACGAAATCAGAAAGACTTTCTCAAAAATGGTTGAAACTACCCCCAATAACTATCCGCGAATATAGCGAGTGGCGCTAATGGGTACTCAGGGAGATTTTGTATTAATCAAAAGCGCGGCAGAGATTGAAAGAAAGTTGCCATCTATATTGAAGCGCATAGAGGGTTGGGATTTCACTGCTCCGCTGGTCGTTAAAGTGCAGAAATACGAAAACCCTAGAAGCACTAGCCAGAACGCTCTTTCTCATGTGTGGTACAAAGAGATAGCGGTAAAGATGGCAAAGAAGGGCCACAAGGTAGAATACGGAAAGCCAGAAGATGTCTGGAAACTCTTTTTAAAACAAAGGTTTTTAGGGGTAGAGAGTTATTCTATTGGCGAGAAAGTTAATATTGCTGAACAAATAAAAAGCACAAGCAAGTTAACTAAAGGCGAAATGGTACACTTTTTAGATAAGGTGTATCATTGGGCCGAGAAGCAAAAGATACTTCTTCCTATACCCGCAGATAGCGAGTATGCCGAGCTACTGAACAAGCAGGAGAGATAACATCTCAAAAATTGACCCAAGAGTATTATTAGAATTTGCCACGCAGCCACGTCACATTGAAGTGTTAAACGCTGTTATTGAATGCGGATCAAACAATAAAGCGTCCAAGAAGTTAGGCACAAGTAGGCGCAATATAGATATCATGCTCAAGAGGCTAGAGGCTAGGGCAGCAGGGCAAGGAATAGCGCCACACCGCGATCTTACGCATCAGACGGCAGAAGGATTTGAAGCAAAGAGAATCTCTACAGCTTACAAGGAAGACGGTTCGCAAGCATTGCAATGGGTTATCCAAGAGAAAAGCAAAGGCTTAAATTTAGATCAAATGGTGCAAGCTATAGAGGGCTTTCAATGGAAGCCAGCACCTAAGATAAAATCACCAAAAGGCCACGACTCAGAATTATTAACCCTTTATACGCTAACAGATTTTCATCTAGGGATGTATAGCTGGGCTGCTGAGACTGGCGATGACTGGGATATGTCAATTGCGGAGCATGAGGCAATGTCTGCAATTACCCGAATGGCTGATGGTTCACCCAATAGCGAATTAGCAATATTAAACTTGCAGGGTGATTTCTTGCACTGGGATGGCCTGTTGCCAGTTACTCCTATCTCTAAGCACGTTCTTGATGCCGACACTCGCTACGGAAAATTAATCGAAATGGCGTTGTCTGTGACGATGCAGTGCATTGAAATACTACTGTCTAAGCACAAGAAGGTTAAGTTGATAGTGTGTGAGGGCAACCATGACGAAAGTGGTTCTGCATGGCTTAGAAAGGCGGCTAAAGTCATTTACAAAAATAACCCAAGATTAGAGGTGGATGATACAGAGTTCCCTTATTACGCGCATCTGCATGGTGAGATAATGCTTGGGTTTCACCACGGCCATAAAAAGAAGATTGGAGCCTTGCCGTCTGTTTTTAGCTCAGATGCAAGATATCGGGCAATGTGGGGTCAGGCTAAATATTGTTACATCCACACAGGTCATTATCATCATCAGGAGCAAGTGGCGGCAGAAACGTCTGGTGCTGTCGTAGAAAGGCACCCAACATTGGCTGGTGCTGACGCTTATGCTGCTAGGGGTGGTTATGTAAGTTGGCGAGCGGCCCACGCTATTACCTATCATTTTAAGACGGGAGAGCATAGCAGAAAGACTGTAGTGCCAAGCCTAAAGGATGAGTAATGTCATTGATTTTCCAACATTTAGCCTTACGGTTACGCGGGCTTTTTGCGACTGCGGCCGTAGTCTTGAGTATTGGGTTAGCGATGATGATTACGCTTATGGTCTTTGCCCTCGCTGCGATCTTAACAATGCTGAGGAAGTATTACTGACTAGCATGGAGACGACATGGGAGCATTAGAGAAGCAAGAAGGCGGGGATCATTACAAGCTGGCTATCCAGCCGATAGTTTATATCACGATGAATAAACTACCATTTATTGATGGCTGTATTGTTAAATACGCAAGCAGACATCGGAGCAAAAACGGTGCAGAAGACATTAAGAAAATTATACATTATTGCGAATTGCTGCTGGAATTAGAATATGGCGAAGCGTAAAGTAAAGACAATCGCGCAGGAAGTAGAAGCAGCGGCAAAGCTCCTACAACGTCTTGTAAGGCTCAAGGCCAGCGATGAAAACGGATACTGCCAGTGCGTTACCTGTGGGAAGGTAGACCATTATAAGGCTATGCAGGGCGGTCACTTTATACCCAGAGGCAGAACTGTTTTTAAGTTATTTGAAGAAAATATTGCCCCTCAGTGCCCATCGTGTAACCTGTGGGGTATGAAGCAGGCGCATTATGTCCTGCGCTACAGGCAGTGGATGGTTGACGCTTACGGCCAGCGAAGGGTTAAGGCCATGGAAAGACTGGCTTGGAGGGCTTCGCCTAAGTTTAACCGCGATGAAGTCATACAGTTTCAGCGCGATCTAAAGGCTCAGATTAAAGATCAAGAATGGCGAATCGGAGAAATTTAATCTTTGTTAACTTATTTTGCGATTTAATTAACAAAAAGGTTTACTTTCTATAAGATAAGGATCATAGTTAACCCTCAATCAAACACAGAGGAATACAAAATGATTATTACGGTAAAAGGCTTAACAATCACTAAATTTAACGACATAGCGATGGTCTTTACTATTGATAGTAAGGAAGATGGCGACATTATAACTACTTGCGGCCATCGGATTGGCTGGGATTGGAACTCTACTCTAGGCACAGTTGTTTGGAATAAATCAGGGCGGCGTGTTATGCACACGGTCAGCATAGATTAATTTAAATAAAGTGTTTACATTAATGTTTATTTAATCTAATATGTAATCTCAATCAAAAAACCAAAGAGAATAATATGCTTTTACATGACATCGTAGACGAATTCAGATTCAACGCAAGCGCCAAAACTGCTATGGGATTAGCTAGAGAGTTAGCCAAATACCCTCATTTATTTAGGGACGTTTGCGAGCATACAAGAAATAGAGCAGCTAATTACCTTAGAGAATCTGACAATACAATGCATCAATCCTATGTTCGGTTTCTGACGCAAGACCTCAAGCAAGCATAAACCAACCGCCCCTTCGGGGGCATCAAAAAACCAAGGGGAATAATATGTTAAAAGCCAAATCATTTACTACAAAAATTCAAAAAGTTCGCGTTTCGTTTTCCGTTGAAGTTGATGCCAATATGATTAAAGAATACATCAAAGAGCTTGGTACAGACGAGACTGTCAGTCAGTTTATTAAAAGTCACATGATCGCCTCAGGCGTTGGGGTTCTTGAAGAGAATCTTGTAAATAACGGCTACGGCTATAACACAGTGGAGTTAGTGTAATGTTAGATCGTCACTCAATGACTTACAGCCAACTCAACACTGTTGAAAAAGCTGAGTTAGAAAAACAAGAAAACCGCGCTGGATGGATTGGCGCGGCTATACTCTTAATCATGTACTGCGCTGTTAGTACTATGGGATACAACGACTGTATCAATCTGGGGGTGTGCTAATGTCTTACCATGAACTTAATGACATTGTTTCTCTGATTATGGATGAGAAGCCGCTGTGGGAAGGTGACTTGATAGACCTGAACGACAAGTGTAAAGACATTATTACCTTTACTTGGTTAAACACTCACCAGACGTGGCTAGATGACGTTTTCCCGCACACTTGCAGCGATAGGTACGAGCTTGCCTTATCTATGACTTACGGCAGCACATCAAGAATGCTGGCCGCTATGTTCCGCGATGCTGAAGAAGCGCATAAAGACGAGTGCGACAATGATGCGTACTTCTCAGAAGCGTTAGATGACTTTAGCCGCATTCTTGATTCGGATACGTTTATCGAGCAGGTAAGAGATAATATCTATCTATATCTTGAAGATACATTGCGTGATAGAGTTGAGCAAAGTTTCTCTCATTTAATACACCAAGAAAGAACGGCAAGAGGTGTTCACTAATGGACATTAAAAAATTAATCGCTGATGCCCACAAGGTGGCAGATCGCGAGATACTAAAGCACAAGATCAAAGCTGGTTTTGCAAGATTCAGGGAGTGGGCAGTAGAGCCATGTTGGATCAGTAACGGCCAGTTCATTGTTATATTATTATGCTTATTAGGTTTTGTAATTTACTAGGTCGGAGGGCTCATATCCTCTCCTGCTAGGCTGATCCCCTAGTGACCGATATAGGATCAGGCCAAGGTTTCTTTGTTACCTTTGAACCAAGATTAGTCCACTTGGGAGCCGAAACGGACTACCTTACATATCATATTTGGTATGTCATCTATAGAAAACCCTCATTTCCGATCATCACTAATAACGTATAAGATGCCGCCTCATTTACAAGCAGAGGAGCATAAAGTGATACTTTACATGGTTATATTCGTAGTCTTATCTCTTGGCGCAGTCGCAGCAGACGATCTCAATTAGTTTACATTTCCGCTTAAAAAGCGTCTACAATGCCCTTAGTTAACTACCAAAGGGGTAGAAGATGGAAGGGTTAGACATATCGCAAAGCCTTGCAGATTGTTTTGAATGGGAATTAGAGGGCGAGATTGTACGCTTTGATTCGATAATTGAATCTTTGATGACTACCGATGTCCCAAGATATAAGATCAGAGAAGAGATTAGCGACTGGCAGAATGTTGTTGCAAGCATTATTGAAGATATAGAAGATGATGCAATATTGCAGCACGAAGGCCAGCGTGAATTTGAGATGATGTCAGAAGAATTATTCGGGACAGAAGTATGAGCGGTAGACCGAAATGGATACCAGACGAGTTGATATGCCGTAAGGCTCAGGAAATGGCTTCTAAAGGGCTTACTGTGTCTCAGATAGCTAGTTGCCTTGGTGTATCAGATGCAACGCTGTACGAGCGACAGAATGAGTATCCTGAGTTTATGGATGCTATAAAAAAGGGTAGGGCTGAAGGCATTAATCAAGTAGCCAATAAACTCTTTGAGAAAGCGGTAGAAGGTGACAACACTTGTATTATTTTCTACCTCAAAAACAGAGATAGGGAAAGCTGGGGTGATCAGTACATTGAGCCAGTAAAAGAAATACCACCTATTCAAATCCTAGTGAGCAAAGATGCAATTAACAAAGCCGCAATCTGAGATATTCTTATCTGAGGCGCGTTTTGTGTCTGTGGTTGCAGGACGTAGATTCGGCAAGACCTTTCTTGCTACGGCTGCTCTTCTCAGAGCGGCTGCCGGAGGGCATAACAGGAACGTCTGGTATTGCGCTCCTACTTATGGGGCTGCCAAAGAAATATGCTGGAATATGCTAATCCATACAATCCCGCCTGAATACATTGCTAAGACCAACGAAACTTCTTTAACGATCAAACTGATTAACGGTTCTTACATTGCCCTTAAAGGCGCTGAGAAGCCTAACAACTTGCGAGGCAGGGCGTTAGATCATGTAGTTCTGGATGAGTTTGCAGATATGCGCCCAGAGACTTGGTACGAGGTGCTAAGAGCTTCGTTGAGCGATAGGAACGGCACTGCTCTATTTATCGGTACGCCTAAAGGCAGAAATCACTTCTACGATCTTTGGGCTAAAGGCAAGGATGGCGCAGCTAACTGGGAGTCTTTCCAATATACAACGCTGGAAGGCGGCAACGTGCCAGCAGAAGAGATTGAAGCTGCTAGGGCTGATCTCGATGAGAGAACATTTAATCAAGAGTATTGCGCCCAGTTTGTAACGTATGCTGGCCTGATCTACTATGGGTTTAGTCGCGAAGACTCTGTGTTGGCTATAGGGGATGATAGTGGTACACTCCACATTGGTATGGATTTTAACCTTGATCCAATGTCTGCCGTTATCTGCATTCGTAAAGGCGAGAAGCTGTATGCCGTTGACGAGATTGTCATGTATGGATCAAATACCGATGAAATGGTTGCGGAGATAAAAGATAGATACGGTAATCGTAATATCATTATCTACCCTGACCCAGCATCAAGACAGCGCAAGACAAGTGCTGGTGGTCGCACTGATTTGTCGATCTTACAAAACGCAGGTTTTAGCGTTAAGGCGAAGAACTCACACGCATTGGTCAGGGACAGAATTAATGCTGTGAATAGTCGTTTACTGTCGGGTGATGGTGAGCGGCATTTGTTTGTCAGCAGTAAATGCAAGCAGACTATTAAGTCTCTTGAGCGGCAGACATATAAAGAAGGAACTAGCGTTCCCAATAAAGACGATGGCTTTGATCACATGAATGATGCCCTTGGCTACTTGGTTGAATACTTATTCCCAGTTCGCACTGAATACGCTACGCCACAACCCACAAGGTGGACTTGATGAGATTGAACACAGATACAACGCACCCAGAGTACGACATTTTTAAAGATCGCTGGGAGTTTTACCTGCGTTCTTATATGGGCGGCCAAGATTATATAGATGGCGAGTACCTTACTCGCTATATCAGCGAGACTAGAGAAGATTACCTTCGTAGACTTGATCTAACTCCCCTAGACAATCACTGTAAAAATCTGGTGCATATTTACAGCAGCTTCCTTTGGCGCGTACCGCCCACCAGAGTATTTAATACTGCCTTGGGCAATGTTGCACTTGATCCTTTCTTAAATGATGCAGACTTTGATGGTCGTAGCTTTAATGCGTTTATGCGTGAGTGTCAGGTATGGTCTAGCGTTTATGGTCATGTCTGGGTAATGATGGATAAGCCGAAGTCTAACGCTGGCACTAAGGCTGAAGAGTTAGCGCAAGAAATACGCCCGTACGTGACGATGTTTACGCCCGACAACGTAATGGATTGGGATTATGAGCGCACCCCCAGTGGTCGCTTTGAGCTTACATATTTTAAAGTCAAAGAATCGGTTGTTCGCATTGACGAGTCTAATATTGAGACATATTACCGCGTGTGGACTAAAGACACTGTAGAGCTTTGGAAGTCTGACAATGAAGACGAAAAGATGGTTTCTAATGAAGACAACCCACTAGGCAAAATACCTGCTGTGTTCCTTCCTGCCAACCGTTCTACCGTTAGAGGCATTGGCATTAGTGACCTGTCAGACGCTGCCTACATGCAAAGAGCAGTCTATCAGGAGCTATCTGAGATAGAGCAGTTGATTCGTATATCCAACCACCCGACACTGGTTAAGTCTTTTGGCACTGATGCTAGTGCTGGTGCTGGTGCAATCATCAATATGCCTGATGATATGGATGCCAGCTTAAAGCCTTTTCAGCTTCAGCCTAGCGGAGCTAATCTTGACGCTGTACGCGCTGCTATTGATGACAAAGTGCAGTCTATTAACCGTATGTCTCACATGGGTGCAGTTCGTGGCACTGAAGCTATGACCATGAGCGGTGTAGCTATGCAGACTGAGTTCCAGATGCTTAATGCTAAGTTATCCGAGAAGGCTGATCTGTTAGAGTTGGCAGAAGAACAGTTGTGGTTGTTGTTCTGTGACTGGCAAGAGATTACAGCAGATGTAGAGGTCTTCTACCCTGATTCCTTCGACCTCAGAGACTACGACAAAGAATTGATGTTCTTGCAGCAGTTGCGCTCCACGGGCGTTAAATCTGCTACTTTGGCAATGGAGATAGATAAGAAGATTGCAGATCTTATATTGGATGACGAAGTTCTGGCTAAGTCTCACACTGAGATTGAAGATAAAGCATCTGTACTAGGTGACTTCTCAGATAAGACCCAGATATACAGCTATCATATTGACGCTGGTGTGGTTACTCCTAACGAGATTAGAGAAAAGATTGGGCTTGATGATATAGAGGGTGGTGA
>Ga0075447_10001449_pt1 | contig 11154 bp, 7 predicted proteins | sample CoawatmetaG10DNA_FD_72352 | JGI IMG/M metagenome (GOLD analysis project Ga0075447, IMG submission 72352) | Marine microbial communities from the West Antarctic Peninsula - Coastal water metaG104-DNA | ecosystem: Environmental > Aquatic > Marine > Coastal | place: Atlantic Ocean: West Antarctic...
TTTCAACAGTCCGGTGACCAGTGTGCGCCCGACTAGTGTCGCTGCACCTGCACCCAGAACGGACGTTGCCAGCGTGGTGAGAGCCGTGGTGCTGACCTCCATCCCAAAAGTAATACCAATTTTCGCCAGCATGCCGACCTGTATAGGCACCAGTCCCACTGCGTCGGAAAAGGGGATCGGCACTGCCGCAACGGCGCCAGCAGCGGTAGCGGCGACAAGCACTTCTTTCTCTGCCTGCTCTATCTTGAGGCGAGTCGCTGCGGCGTACCGCGAGCTCAATGCATTGGCATAGGCTCTCTTCTTTGCTTCAGGCAAGAGGTTCGCTGTTTCCAGGATTAGCTTGTCCAGTCCTTTGGGTTTTAAGGTGAAACTATCACCGTCGTCATCAAACTCCTCCGACAGTGCTCGCACGGAAACGACTGCAGCGACAGTAGGTAGTGCTTTTCGTACTTCATCACTGAACCCATTGTCGGAACGGGATTTTGTGATGACGACTACCACGGGTATCTTTTTATCTGCAAACAATCGGCAGAGTTCGATCTCCGCCTCTTCCACGCGCCGCCCATCCTCATGGATGCAGAGCCAGGCGACATGAATGTGCTGGTTTACGTCCTCCGAATGAGATCGCGTGTCGATTACGTCCATCAGTTCAGCTGCAATCGTGTCGTAGTCTTTCAGTTCGAGACCTTTGGTGTCGATGATGGTGACCGGATGACCTGGCTTGGAAATTTCTTCGGTCCCCTGAGTTACTGGTCGCCCAGATCCGGTCTGCGCGAGATTGCCGCGGAAAATGGTGTTGATTAGCGTGCTTTTACCCACGCCGGTTTTGCCAGCAATAATCACGTTGATCTTGCCCGAACCCTTGAGAGCACCGTCGATGGCTTCTTCAATTGTTGCGGGGGTTTTGTAAGGTGTTGATGTTGTCATAGTGTGTTCTTCCTTGTGACTGTGGCAAATATGTGTGGCATGTCTTGCTTCAGAAAGGGCGTCCAGTGAGCCAGGCAAGCAGGCCGCGTGGTTTTGGGTGACGGGTTACCTGGATGTCTTCGTTACCGCATTTGGGGCAGGATGCGTGCCAGTCGAGCCCTAATACCAATGCATCGCTTTTAGGGTGCACGCGTTTGCGCCATCTACATTTGGTGCAGCGAAATGTCATTGGTGCTGGGCGAATTGGCATCTCTGTCCTCACTTGGTTGCTGGAGAGGACTATGACTTGGTATAGCGACAAGCTCTGTCGCTATACCCACGTTTTTAAAAATTTGAGAGTGGCAAGATTGATGTGTCGGCAATTGTGGATTGCCGTGGTATTGGATTTGCGCAGATTGGATGAGGACGAGTTAAAGAGGATACAGCTCAAGCATCTGACGAGCCCTTAGCTGGACCTCTTGGGCCCAGGCGTCTGGTGAGTGCAGGCGTATGTTTTCTCCAAGGGAGTAAATCCACCAGCGCGTCTCCTTGTCATCGGGCACTATCGCCTGCAGGTGTTGCCACTGACTACCGTCGATCGGGGTCAGCGTTTGACTGCTGCTCAGCGGGGTTTCATTGAGTATCCAGGCAATGCCTGGCGACACATCGGCTTCCAAGGTAACCATGGTGATGTCCGCCTCGCTGTTGAGTTGGCGCCTGATGAAGTCGTCGATACAGAAACCCTCTGATCGCTGCGCCTGTTCGGGGAGCACCTGTGCGGCGGTAATTCTGTGTAGAGCAAATTGCACCGGCTGTGCGTAGCTCTCGGCGCGGGCTATGAGATAACTAATGGCGTGACGAGAGATAAGCCCGGCAGGGTGCAATACATGCTCTTTTGCCTGATGCTGTTCGCGGGCCTGATATAGAACATGGATCTGGCGGCCGCTGAGCAACGCATCCGACACGGCTTCCCACACTTCTGGACGGATTTCTGCAGGAAACAATGCTTTGCCATTGGGTAGTGCTCGGACGTTCTTCGCCCAACTGTAGAAAGTATTGCGGTTGTCGTTGTGTAACTGGTGACGCGCCAGTTCAAATTGGGCAGAGAGGTGTTGCAGTACCGTGCTGGGCAGCAATTTTTTCAGGTGACTTTCCGCCAAGTGCAGGGCGAGGGCGGTAGAAGGCTGCATGACATCAGTTTCGATTGGGGCGCTTTTCAGGCGGCTCCAGCGCTGTTTGGCGCCTTCTTCCGCTTTGAATATAGGAAAGCTTAGCGATGATTTTTCCAGGTCGCGCTGGACGGTACGGAGCGTTACTTCAAAGCCCTGGTAGGCCAGCGCTTTGTGGAGTTCCGGTGCTGAAATATCCTTCGGCTCTTTTGGAACAAGGGAAATCATTACCTTGATCCGTTGCAGGGTGCTTCTCATGTCGCTCAAAGGGACATCCTTGTCTGGGTTGATAATGCCGGAGCAGTCAGCAACCAGGAGGTTGGAGCTGGGTTCCAATGGTCATTCTGGTAATGGCTACATCACGGAAGGCAGCTGCAGCCTGCGGGTCGAAATGGTCTTCGCAGTTGAAACGGTTGAGCATCACATATTCGTCACCGCGTGCACCCTCGATGGCTTGTTGCCATTGATTGGCAGCATCAATTGCTGCATCGCCGACCAGCTTCACCTCCAATTGCAGTTGAATGAAGTTGACTGCTCTGGGGCCTTCCCAAAAAGCGTACACAGACGGGTCGTAGGCATTGCCGCAACCGGTCAGGCAGTCGGCGTGAAACTGCAGGTCACCAGTATGTTCGGCGAAGTTTCCGAAGGTCATTGCTTGGGTTTCATCCGGGCTGAAGGACTCTCCCAAAAATGAATGTAGGCTAACTGTACAGCGGTCGTTTAGGTCGACGCTGAGGCTGCTAATGCGGCCGTCGGGTGCAGTAGCCTCCAAGATGCAGCCGTCTACGCTATAGGTGTGTGTGTCGCCCCAGCTTTCGCGCGCGACCCCGGCGATTGATTCAAAGTAACGCAAGTTGGTGTTCAGCATTTCTGCCTGGAACAATTGCTCCAGGGTCTCCGTTTGCTTGGAGTGGGCGTTGGCGGATGCGACTGCCAGCGGCAAAGCCAGCAAGAGTGCGTGTAGGTTTTTCATTGCGTTTTCCTTTCGCAGATTGAACCGTTAGCCTATGGCCGGAGTGCGACAATGTGCGTCGTCTTTTCGCTGGACCCTCTCACTCTTTTACCACCGGATAACACGCGTCGCCCCAGAGGGTATGGGGGTTATCCAGCATAATCTCTATCACCAGGGGTACCAGCTGCCCAAGGATGGCGACGCAGTCGCGTAGCTGAGCGCGGTTAACCTGGCCGTTCCAAGTAGCGCCGCCATGCATCAGTTGATTGCGCAGGGTATAAAGCCGGCTGAATACAACAGCCAGTACGGAGGCGGTATCGCGAGAGCCAAGCGCGTTTTTCGCGCGTTGCTTGCCTGCGTTAAAACGACTCAACCATTGGTCGTGGCTGAGTTTCCCGTTCTGGTAATCCCAAAAGCTCTGGAATACATAGGGGTTGTCTAGCAGCACGCGAATGTTGCCCGGGAAGGCCTGCCATACCAGTTTCTCAAGACTGTGCTGCTGATCCAGGTGACAAAGTTTGCCGAGGAATGCCTTGAAGGTTTCTTGCTGGCTTAGCCGTAGCTGCTCGTCAATCTCGGTTGCGTACGCGGCATTGAAGGCTATCCACAGAAAAATGAATTGTCCGTCAAGATCCTCAGCTTGCTCGGCGCGGTTGAGCCAGCTCAATGAGCGGTGCACGCGCAGGGTAAGGTTTTCATGATGACCGTCGCGCTCTGCGCGATGGCGCTGTTTGAGCCGTTCATAGCTCATGCTATCTCTCCCTGAGCTGGCTTGTACCCATGTTGTTTTGCGTGCGCGAGAATTTCTTCTGCCTGCCTTGCGCGATGGTCGCGCCATTCAGTTGGCTGCAGTATGTGAAACCCAGCGCCAAAGCCAAGAGTCCACCACAGTGTTTGCTGGTCATTGGGTACGGTGGCGCGTAGTTCTATCCAGCCATCTTGGTCGGGTTCGGACAACGTTTGGTCTGCGCTGACGGGTGTTTCACGCAGCTTCCAGGCCACATGACCGTTGACTTGTGCCACTAGCTTTACCGGGTCTGCGGCGACGGGTAGGCCAAAATTACCTTCGTTAATGTAATCCTGCACATTGAAGTCGGGGCGCGCCCGGTACTCCTCGCTACTGGCGCGGGCTGTCTGGAAGCGGTGCAGTGCCAGTTGACGAATGTCGTCGTGCTGGCCAATGGTTGCCAATACGTAATTGGTTGAGCCGCGGGTAACCATGCCTTGCGGGTGCACGGTGTAGTGTTTGAGCTCACCCTGGTAGCGGCTTAAATAATCGACGTCGATTGCCCGCTGATTGAGCAGCGCATCTGAAACCGCCTCCCACACACCGGCACTGACCTCGGGCGCGATGAGAGCTTTGCCTTCGGTGATGCTCGAGACCCGCTTGCTCCAATGGGATAGCCCGTTTGCTTGGAGGCTTTCCAAGTGCTGGCGAGCTCGGTCGAAACGATGGCGGATATGGCCGAGCGCTAATGGCGGCAACTTCTCGGCCAGGCCTTGCTCAGCCATTACCAGTACCAGTGCTTCGGCTGTATCCATTGCCGGGAGGTCGCTCGCATAGCCAGCAACGTAGTGCCAACGATAGGGTTTTTCCGTCTTGTCGCACGTTAGCGGAAACCAGGCTGAAAGTTTCTCCAGGTCGCGCTGAAGCGAACGTGGGGTTAGGTTGAAGCCTTCCTCGGCGAGCTTTTCGTGCAGCGTGGTAGTGGCGCGTTTGGCGGGATAGCGGGGGACCATACGCAGCAGAGCAAGGTGGCGCATCAGGGTATCGTGCTGGCTCATTGCATATCCTTTTGTCTATTCGCAGCGACATGAATCGTCGCATGCAGGCTTTAGCCTGTCACTCTGAAATTGCCAAGGAGTGACAGCATGACCGCAACCCCCTCTAGAAAACTGGAGCCGGCTTCCGCGTACCGGCGGGATTTAATGTTTTGTTACTTGCAGCGTGATCTCTGTGGTCACCCGCGAACTTGGCTGGACGATACTGGCGGAGAATCTGAAGGTAATGCACCGCCGGAAACGCTTCAAAGTCAACACACAGCCTGGAAGCCCGTATACAAGGCCAGCCAGGCAGAGCGCATCCCTGGCTGCCTGCTAGCTGGTGCCGCGGGTGATGCACTAGGGGCGCGGGTTGAATTCATGTCGTGGAACGAGATTCGCTCCGGCTTCGGAAACTGGGGTATTCGCTCCATGGCGCCGGTTTACGGCCGACGCGGGGCAGTGACTGACGACACCCAGATGATGTTGTTCACAGCAGAAGGTTTGCTTCGGGCGCTCGTGCGCCAGCGCGATACGGGCAGTTGCCACGTGCCGACGGTCATCCACCACTCACTACAGCGCTGGTTGGTTACGCAGGGTGTCGAGCCAGAACTGAGCCCCTGCCGCGATGGCTGGTTGATCGGTGAACAGGCACTTTGGTCACGCCGCGCGCCAGGTGACACCTGTCTGTCAGCCCTGAGCGCCAGTCGCACCTTCGGCGAGCACGCCAGCAATAACAGTAAAGGTTGCGGCGGGGTTATGCGTGTCGCGCCCTGTGCCTTTCTGTTTGACGCCTTTGAGGTGGCTAGCGAATCGGCCAGGCTGACACATGGCCACCCCACGGGTTATTTGGCTGCCGGCTTGTTTGCTGACATCCTCAACCGGTTGTGGCGGCATAACCTCCCATTAGAGGACGCAACAGTCATTGCTTTGCAGGCTCACGGCGGCAAGCCCGGCATGCAGGAAGTTCGAAGGCTTGTAGAGTACGTGCTACGGCTGCACCAGGAGGGCGTAAGGCCCAATCCAGAGCGCATTGCCGAGCTGGGCGGCGGCTGGGTGGCCGATGAGGCCCTGGCGATTGCTCTCTGGTGCGCCCTCGCCGCGCAAAGCCTGGAAGATGGCGTGGTCATGGCCGTGAATCACAGTGGTGACAGTGACAGCACCGGGATGATTGCTGGTAATTTTCTGGGGCTGATTTATGGCCCACGGGCGATTCCAGAACGCTGGCTTGAGGAGCTGGAATTGCGCGAGGCGATCACACGTATTGCTGCGGACCTGGCTGAGATTCCCGCGCAATACAACGGGGCAAGTGATGCACGGGAACACCGTCTGGTCAGAGTGCGGTATCCCGGCTGGTAGTTTGGCTGAATGCCGTGGATTTGTGCCGCCATGTCTTGTAACAACGAAGGGGTGAGGTTTCGATGTCGCCAGAAAAAACCGAGTTTGATAGCAGTTATGAAAGTCATCGGCTGCGTATGCTCGCCGTTCAATTTCCTGAAATGGTGAGAGCAGACGGCGAAGTCAGGTTCACTGCTTTGGAGGATGAAGATGGTATAAGTGGTGCCTCGTGGAGCATGGCCGACGGTCTGTTTGCCGTAGCAAGCGAAACTGGTTTCAAGCTTCTCTTGATGGAGTTGCTTGATGCTTTTATTCGGTATCGAGCACAGTGCCATCAGGAACCTCGTAAAATGGGCGTTGTACGGCTTGGTGGCGGATGCATCAGCATCGAATGGTTATTGAGTGAAGAAGGTTCTAGTGGATAAAGGATATCGCATGGAAACCTTGATTGAGGATTCACCCGGATTCTGAAAGGGCTGAGGATTGACGTGTTTTACTCCGCTAACACGGTCACAAGGCTCATATGCTTCTGAAAATGTCAGAAAGGACAAGAAATGGACTTCATCCTCGTACCGGATGCCTTAGCTGCAAGTGAAACCCGCCACGCGCTGGCTCAATGCAATACCATGGGTGCGAAGGTTGGCAGTTTCTCCGTACTGCTCGAAACACTGGCAGCACTCTGGTTGATCGAACCGTCAGAGCTCGACTGGGATATAGCTTTGCAGGAACAGGCGCTGACAATGGGCGATGCTTTCTGGAAAGACAGTATCCGGATAGATGAGCCTGCGACCATTGCTGAACTGAAGGCTGGGTTGCAGTTTTTATTCAATTACTTGCCCCTTGGCATTCAGCCGACGGAAATCCAGGCACCTGCCAACCGTTATGAGCGTTATTACAACGATTTGGTGGGGCTGCTGGAACGAATCGGTGAGCGCTCGGGCCAAGACCAACTGGCTGAGCAGTGGCTGGCCGAGCATCATGATCTGTGTATCGAACCGCTCCATGTTTATCCTCGCCTTGATCCCGAACGTCTGTACCCCTGGCAGCAACAGGTCCTCAGTATCCTTGCTGCTAAAGGTTGGTTGGCACCAGAGCCGGATAAATACGCATTCATCCCTGAGCCTTCTCCCGCCAATCAATGCTCACCCACCCAGCAATTCGCAAAAGTCGTGTTTCACCCTGAAGCCGGCACTATCAACTGCGAAGGCCTGCACTGGTTGACCTGTCGTGATCATGCTCATGAAGTGGAAGCGGTCACTTGTTTGATTCAAACCGCACTGGACCAGGGTACAGCACCAGAGCGAATCGCTGTGGTAGTCCCCCGAGGCGCAGATTACGAAGCCTGGCTGGAAACACACTTTGAATATGCCGGCATTATTGCCAGCAACGTACGTCCCGGCAGCGTCACCTTTGATTGGCAGGCGGCCCTGGTTCACGAGCTACTGACTAATCTGGTCCAGCGGGATACTCCCATGGCCAGAATGAGCGTGATGATCAACCCGCTGATGCCCTGGAGTGCCAACATCGGTCATAAACTGGCTGAGCAGTTTGGGGAAGGGAAGGCACTCGAGCCGGGAGTAGAGCTGAGCGCGGAGGGTGGGGCCATGCTCGAACTCCTGAAGAGCTTGCCGGAGCAGACGCCAATAGCGGCTATGGCATGGTTGAGCGCCATCGCTGAGCAGATCAAAGCAGCAACAATAAAGGGGTTAGGCAAACAACGGTTAACAGGCCTCCTGGAAAACACTCGTCGCCTGATGGCACTTTACGCAAACGAGCCCTTTGATGAGCAAATCAAACGGGTTATCCGCCAAACACCGGTGGCAGCTCTGGAGCCACAGGAAGACAGAAACCGTTACCTGAGTGCGGTTAATATCCTTCGGGAAGACGAGCCACTGCCGTTTCAGGTAGAAGAGCTGTTTATCCTCGGATTCAACCAGGGGCATTACAGTTACCAGCCCGAGCATACCGGGCCGATACACCGGGATGCCTGGGATCAACTCGCAAGCGAAGCCTGTCTTGGCATTCCCACCGTGGAAACGAGCCACCTGCACTGGCAGCAAGGCTTCAGCGAGCTCCTTAGCCGCGCTGATAGCCGGATAACATTCCTGCGAGCGATGAATGATTATCAAGGTGCAAGCCTGGAGCCAAGTGAAACACTTTTGGATATGGCTCTTTGTTTCCAGGATTTGAAACAACTCGATCCCGAACGGCTTGAATGCCCGATTATGCAATCGGATCACCCGTTACTTCGTACCGTACCCGTTAAGCTGGAGGCACCGGAAACTCCGCAACTCAATGATCTGCAGATAGACCAGGGCCTGATGTCGACCATAAGATTTCGTCAGGACGGTACGGCCACGCCGGAATCCCCTAGCAGCCTGGAAAAACTGATGCAGTCGCCACTGGCATGGCTGCTTTATCGTCTAAGAATCAAATCACGGATGTGGGCGCCACAATCCCCGGAGGTCTCTGTTCAGGGGACCGTTGCACACAAGGTTTTCGAGTTGTTTTCTTCCCGGCAGGCCGAGCCCTGGAATGAGGCGCTGTTTGATCAACTGTTTGACCAGTCGATAGAGATAGAAGCGCCTTTTCTGAATGCACCGCAGTGGGGACTCAAAAGAACACAGCTTAGAAACAAGGCCTATCGGGCGCTTAACCATTTCGCCAACTGGTGCCAGCAAGAGGGCTGGAGGATTTCGGAAGTGGAGCTGGAGTTGCAGGGTGAGCTGTGGGACACACCTCTCAGAGGTTTTGTGGATGCAGTGCTTACCAATGGCAATCAAACGCTGGTCGTCGATTATAAAACATCAAAACACAACCGGCGGTTGAAACAGCTTGATGCTGGTTACGACCTGCAAACCCTGATTTATCGAGAGCTGTACCAACAGCAGAACTCCGGCAGCCTGGCAATGAGCGGATATTACACCCTCAATGACGCTACCCTGCTAGCGGATCAATCACTTGATCCAAGTGATCAGCTAAACGTGATTCAGCCCCAGCCGACGCTGGAACAACAGTCTGCAAACGCCGTCACGCTGGTGAGGCAAAGGCTCGACGAGATAAACAACGGCACCATTCGACTCAACCATACGTCGGATGAAAAAGACTGGGATAAGTGTGGAATCAAAGCCTATGCCCTCACAGATAATCCGGTTGTGGCGCGCTTCACCCGGCACAGCTAGGAGGATGCAGTATGAGTAACTCAGCTGTTCTCCCCGCACAGAAACAGACTCTGGTAAAAGCCGGTGCAGGCGCTGGTAAAACCTATACCGTTCAGAGCACCCTGGCGGATTGGGTCAAGCAAGGTTATGTAAAGGCAGACCGAATCCTCGCGGTAACCTTCACCACTGATGCAGCCAACGAAATGCGAGAGCGGATTCGATTATCGCTTTTAAAAGAAGGGTTGATGAAAGAAGCGAGGCTACTCCAGAAATCAACCATCTCCACTATCCACGCGTTTGGTTTGGAGATTCTGCAAACCTTTGCTTTTGAGGCTGGCAACTCCCCCTCGCCGCGCCAGCTGGCAGAGCAGGAGCAAGATATTCTGCTCCGTGAAGCGCTGTATCAGGTAAGCGCTATACAGCCCCTGCTCCATGACTTGGAGCACTTTGGCTACAGTGGCGGCTTCAAGGGAGATGAGTATCAGGAAGGTGTGGATCAGTTGACGGACACCATTCTGAGCCTTATTGGTAAATTCCGGTCCCTCGGAAAAGGTGTTGGCTCATCGCCAGAGGAAGCCAGGGCGCTACTGGCTCAGGCGCAGGCGGTTGTCACCGATACCTACGGTCATGCGCAAAAAGACGCAACATCAATAACCGACGAGCTGTGGCGGGCGATTGAAGCTGTTAAAGCTGAATACCCGGACCGACAAGAACTCGGCCATAAAGACCAATGGGGCAATAATGAGAAGGCCAGAGACTTCGTTGCCGATATCTATTGCGCAAGCCGGGAACGGCTTTGCAGCGATTGGAAGCTTTGGAGCAAGCTCCAGTTCAATGAAAAACTAAAAAAAATCAATGAGAAGCATCCCCGTGCTGAACTGGCAGGATCGATCTGGAACGCTGCTGAAAAGCTGAACGTACATCCGGGGCCCCTCCGCGATGGCTTGCAGCACATAGAGTGCCTGATCGCGGGTGTAGTAGAGGTCCTGAATAAATACCAACACACGAAAAGACAGGCTGGCCTGGTGGATTTCAGTGACATGGTGCACCTGGCCAACGACATGCTGAGCAATAATCCGGAATGGCTGGAAGAAATTGCAGGCAAGTACGATTGCCTGATTATCGACGAGTTTCAGGACACCAATCCACTGCAGTACTCTTTGCTGCGTCGCTTTGAGGCCAGCAGCAAGTACACCTTGATCGTGGGTGACCTCAAACAATCCATCATGGGCTTTCAAGGCTCCGACAGTCGATTATTTGCGACCTTGCTGCAAGATAGAGAAAGCCAGCCTGACGCTGTAAAAGAGCTGGACGGCAACTGGCGCAGCACCCCCGAGGTGATGGGCTTTCTTAACGACATGGGCGAAAAGCTCTATGGCGACCGCTATCAGAGACTGGCTCCCAAAGCGGCATATCAATCCGATCTGCCCGCTGTACATGCGCTTCGTTTCAGCAAGGCATATTGGACGAATGCGAAAAGCGCTAAACCGGGTTTCACCAGGGAAGGTAATGTCGCTCTGGCCAACCATATTGCAGGCCTGCTGGGCGGCGGCACGCAGATTACCGACAAACACACTGGCAGGAAGCGGCCCATTCGCGGCTCGGATATCGCGGTGCTAGCACGAGGGCACAAAAGGCTCATAAATTTTGCGGATGATTTGCGCGCGACAGGTATGGAAGTGCAAATCCAGCAATCAGGATTTCTTGCCTGCGATGCTGTGCATTGGGTTCTGAACGCTCTGCAGGGCCTGAATAATAGCCGGGACAAATACGCTTGGTTGGATCTCCTGACGTCGCCTTTGATCAGGGGGCACGACACCAGTCGGCTCGAGGTTTTACTGAATGGCTACAGAGAACATTCCAGATT
>Ga0075447_10001455_pt1 | contig 11108 bp, 10 predicted proteins | sample CoawatmetaG10DNA_FD_72352 | JGI IMG/M metagenome (GOLD analysis project Ga0075447, IMG submission 72352) | Marine microbial communities from the West Antarctic Peninsula - Coastal water metaG104-DNA | ecosystem: Environmental > Aquatic > Marine > Coastal | place: Atlantic Ocean: West Antarctic...
ATCTTTAACGCTTTAATATCATCCCATTGACTAGAAGCATCTATGATATTTTCTTTTAATTTAAGGTCGGAAATTCCTGTGTAACTATTGTTAATATTCTGGACATTGCCGTTTGTATAGACAATAAATTTATTTTGTCCAGCAGATTTAGCAACTATGATCGCTTGTACCGTGTTGCTAGTGCCGTTCGCTAACTCAACTAGTAAACCATACGGGTTGGTAGAACTGGTATTTTTTATTAGTAAACCATAATTGCCATTTACAGATGAAGTTCCTGTAATTTGTCCTGCCTCATCAATTCTAAATAACTCCGTACCGCCAGTAGTCCCCGTGCGATCTTTTGCAATGCGAAAGGTTTCGTTACTAGAACTTGCGTTTGAATCAATATTGATAAAAAGGCCAGCCGGAACATTTATAACTCCGTTGTGACTTCCGTTATCATCTAGCTCAAGAACACCGTTTGTTGAAACGAGTTTTGCTGCTGTAACAGTAGAATTGAAAATCGCAGCACCTGACTCTGACATATCCAAAACAAGCGCGGTTATATCGGTATTTCCATCATTTCCAACAAATTGAATGTCTTTATCTTGGACTAAAGATTGAATTCTGAAATTGCTAGAAACATTTCTAAATCTTCCTATTATTGAACCGCCATCAGCAACATTAACTTCCCCACCATCAGCATCAAGGGTAATATTTCCTGAAACGTCTAGTGTCAAGTTGCCGTTAGGCGCACCTATGGTTCCGTTTGTTCCGTCACTTGTTATTTCAATATCGTTACCTGCTCCGAACGAGGCGGTTTTGCCATCAGCTAAACGAACATGAGAAGCATAATAGGCTGTGCCACCGTCGCTCATATCAAGGGTGAGGGCTGTCACCGTATTGCCGTTATCATTGCCTTTAAATACAATGTCTCCATCCTGTACCCCTGATTTAATAACAGCATCAGAACTAGAACTTTCTATCACAAGGTATTGAAGGCTAGCGTCTTCAAATATTACAGTTCCGGCATTATCAGCATTTAGTGCAATATATCCTGCAACGTCTAGTGTTAGGTTTCCAGAACTTACGTCAATTTCATTACCGTCTATCGTAATGTTATCTACCGCTAATGAAGTAAGCGTACCCACGCTCGTTATCGTTGGCTGTGCGGCTGCAAGAGCATCCTGCATAGCATTGTTTACTTTTGTAATTGCCATTGTTTTATTTCCCTAGCTAAATTGCTGAGATGATGAAGGCGAGTAGCTCACTGTAGCGGACACCCATCCTAGTCTTTTCTTCGTTGGTTTCTTCATCAGTCCAAGTAGTGCTGATGAACATTGCGTAGTCACCTGCATCTAAGCCTTCAGCTACAAAAGCAGCCTGTAAGTCCTGTGCAATAATTCCAAAGTGGGTACGAGCGTCATCACCCTTCTCAGCTACTGAGTCCTTCCAACGGAACTTACGCAGTAAGCCTTTACAAGCTACAGCGACACGTTGCTCTGCGTCAGAGAGTTCTGCAATGTCCTGCTTCTCGTTGCGGTCAGAGGTTTGGATAGTGCCGTTGGTGGCAAAAATGTCGTCAAAGCGATTAGACGCAATACCAAGGTCATAGCTATTGTCGGTTTGCGGATATAAACGCGAACTATCCATGTTGATGTAGGTGGTGCCACCTACTTGAAATGAAAGATTACTACCAGTAGAGTTTATTGTTAGCTTGCCGCTAAAAGTAGAAACTGACCCGACTGCACTTCCAGCCTTCCGAAACTCGACTATCGAACCGTCAGAACTCTGGCGATCAAAATATGCAGCAGGGGCACCGTCAACTCGACATTGAATGTATCCAGCTTGCGAGATTGTTGCTGCTGATAGAGAACCTTGCGCTGATGCCCCGACGATAAAATACCCATCTTTATCAACACGAGTTCGCTCTGTAGTAGTTCCCGCAGAAGTTCCTGTTCGAAGAGCCAAAAATGCTCCTGAACCACTGGCAGCTAGAGAAACACCGCCCGACGTAGATTGAAATTGTTCAAAGAAAGAGCCTGAACCCCTCGCCATTTTTATGCCGTTGCCGCCACTTGTGGTTGTCGCGTCAATCTTGTAAGCGGGTGAAGATACGCCAAAACCCACGTTCCCTGTTGAATTTATGGTTATCGCTTGAATTTGTGAACCGTTATTTCTTGTCCAAAACTGTAGGTCTGAGCTTCTATTTGCAGAAACACTAAAGTCTTCAACAGCAGAAGATTTAACCAAAGACCCAGTAATCCCGTTGTGCCTGAAATCAAGACTAGTTGTATCACCTACGTTGCTTCGTGAATCGTCAAGGGCAATTACGGCTGTGCCGCTTGCGCTTGTTGCAGTCACAGTGCCAGAAGCAGACAGCGTGGTGAAACTTCCGGCTGCTCCGGTAATAGCCCCACTGGTGTTTATCACTACGTTATTTGCTAGCTTATCGGTTGTTACAGCATCGTCTGCAAGTTTTACAGCAGTGACAGCACCATTCGCAATTTTTGCGGTTGTAACAGTTCCATCATCTGGAGTACCTGCTGAGAATACGACTGTCCTAGCCGCCATCACTTCTATGGCTGAACCGCTTGGAGGGGCAGTTGAAAAGGTCAATGTGCTACCGCTAACACTGAAATTTGACTTGGATTGGTAAACTCCAGATATAAAAACAGAGCATTGATTTTCAGTGGTCGGTGCTGCGCTTAAACTAAAGGCGGTTGTTGACCCATTGCCCGAAAATTGGTTAAGCAAAAAGTCAGTTGATTCTTGGACAGGTGCAACTGTCGCGGCAGTAATTTCTATCAAGCTGCCGTTGTCGGGCGCAGCACTAAAAGTAAGCGTTTGGCCTGACATTGAGTAAGCCGCTTTTACCTGGTACACGCCATCTATATAAGCAAGCGTGTTTGATAAATCAGGACTGCTGCTTAGTGTATAGGCAGTTGTTGAGCCATTTCCGGTGAAGCTATTTACGCGAAGGTCTGCCGCTCCACCTCCGATTTCTCCCCATTCTGTGGAGTAGCCTTCAAACTTATCTTCAGTCGTGTTGTACCTGAACATTCCGCTTACGCCACTAGGACGTTGACCCGTTGTCCCTTTAGACATTGTAACGGCTGACGTTTCATTAACGATTAACGCACCAGTCATTGTGCCGCCGGATTTCGGCAGGGCAGCATTAGCTGTTGTAGTTGTACTCGTTAAAACTGCATCTCGCGTACCTACGTCTACGCCATCAAACGTGCTATTAGTCGTAATGGCTCCGGTCATTGCTCCACCCGCTTTAGGCAGGGCGGCATCAGCAGTTACACCATCAGCCGCAACATCACGGCCATCAAATGTAGAGTTAGTGGTTATGGCTCCGGTCATCGCGCCGCCAGCTTTAGGGAGCGCTGCATTGGCGGCGGTTGTCGTGCTAGAAAGAACGCTGTCCCGCGCACCTACGTCTACGCCGTCAAATGTAGAATTGGTTGTGATGGCTCCAGTTACTGCTCCTCCCGCTTTCGGTAAAGCGGCATTTGCAGTTGTTGTTGTGCTTGTTAATACTGCATCTCGCGCTCCAACATCTACACCGTCAAAAGTAGAGTTAGTCGTGATTGCCCCGGTCATTGCTCCACCAGCTTTTGGTAAAGCGGCATCTGCTGTAACGCCGTCAGCAGCCACATCACGACCATCAATAGTGCTGTTAGTCGTTATTGCTCCGGTAAATGCTGCACCATCTAATTCGGCTTTATCGGCATTGAGATTGGAAAAGTTAGCATCAACCTCTGTATTAGTTAACGGGCTACCTTTCCCAGAACGGGTAACAATAGTTGCCATCTATGTATCTCCAAAAAACGGGTATAAAAAAGCCCCAATTAAGGGGCTACGAAATTTCTTTGCTTTACGATGCTGTTAAAGTAATAGTCCAAGTGATTGACATCGTGTCATCAGCACCTTTATTGACTACTGCAAACACAGTACGACAAAGCATAGTTCCGCTTGAAGCTGCGTTAAATATACCTGCTTCAGTAACCGCTCCAGTGCCTTCGCCAGCTTCAAAGCTAGAAACGTAAGCAATGGTATTGGCTGATGCGGTAGCGCTGTCTAACGCTTCTCTTGACCCTAAGATAGACACTAAGTCAGTCTGTCCAGCGGCTGCTGCTGTAGTGCTTGAGCCAACAGCCATGTGAGACATTACGGCGGCTGATGCTGCTGACATTCTTGAGCAGATATAAGTCAGTCCAGCAGTAACAACAAGATTGTTAATTTCACGGCTTTCTTTAACATTGCCATTTTTGTCTTTTAGTACAATTGCAACATCACCGCGTAGTTTTAAGTTATCGTTAATCATTTATGTATCTCCAAAAAGAACCACCTTTATTGGCGGCTTGTGAACAGGTTAAGGGTTAGAAAGTCCTAGCATCTCCTACATAATCCTCTGCAAAATAATCAAAGGAACAATATCCTTGATTTTTAATAGACCCTGCGTCAGTTACAGCAGAACTATCACCAAGAATTGTGGTTCTAAGCATGACAAGAGAATCAGAAAATGTAGCTAAATCAGATCGAACCTTTACAAAGGTAATATCTTGATCATCTTCAATAGTTGCCTCGCCATCTAAGTCATCAGTTACCCCAGTATCTTCGTTAATGAACTTATGAAAGTTTCTAAATAGGGTGTCAGAAAAAGCTGAAACGTCATTGTGTACACTGCCAATATTTAGCAGCGCTGCGTCACTTGTTGATGAGGTGTTATTAAATACTTTACCCGGAGTTAAAAAAGCGGAATCGGCTACTATCGAGCTATTACTAAACCCAGTGCCGAATGCCTTAGTTGCATTATCGGTAGTAACATAACTGTCGGCTAATGTTTTGGCATACGCTAATACAGCTTGATCGCTTGATACTGTTGTCTCGGTAGCGAGTTTTGCAAACGCCATAACTTGAGCGTCTGATATAGCAGTATCGTCAGCCAATATCTTACTTAACGCTAATACATCAACGTCTGTAATTGCTGAGTTATCAGATAAAACTTTAATTGCTGCTAGTATATGGGCATCTGTTACGTTAGATAGATCACTAAATGGCTTACTAACTGATTTACTTTGCTGGTCAGTTAATACTGGCGTATCAAATAAGTTCTTAAATATTGATTTAATGGTTACATCAGCAGTAGAGAAAGCATCAGTCACTATCTGATAGATAAGAAAGTCACCAATTACTATTCTTGCAACCGCTTTCCAATAGACTATCTTGGCAACAGCTTTCTTAAATACAATCTTTGCATTCATTAGAAATCATTCCTGAGATAAAACTCTAATATCTCATAGACAGTTTCTACCTTGCCGCTTTGTTGAGTAATTTCAATCTCGCCCTCATAGTATCCTTCATTGTGGTGGAGTTGAGTGCCAGAAAATGTAAATATAGCAACCCCATCGGCATAATTACTACCTTCGTTTAAAGCAACTAGCTCAAACAATATATTTGTTGTGTCTTTTTTGCGGAACTTTAACTTGCATGTACCGTTAAGAAAGCTAATGGCAGAACCATCATTTTCTCTTGTTAGGTAGGCTTGTATCTGCGGTGCAGTATCTTTTTTAACAAGAGTGTATATATCAGTCATTTAGTTCTCCGGCTGCGTAGGCCAAGTAATGTCTTCAAGTGATGTAGCGTCAGAATACGTTGCGGGAATATCTCTTAGTAATTGCCTATAACTTACCCATTCAGATTTCTTAGCGTCCGTTAAGGGGCTGTCTGCGGATTGCGTCCAATCTGTTATAGATATTTTATTATTTCGCTCAAGCCTAATATAAGCTGAAAACCTGCCAGCGTTAAATACCCACGCATTATCAATCCAATCTTCCCACTCTGTAGTTCGATAAGACCGGGAATGCCATGCATTATTAATATAATATTTAGTTTGTATTAGGTTTTGAGCATCGGCATCGTGAGAAACCTGAACCGCAGTTAATTCATTATAAATTTGACCCTCAACATAGTCGGAATCAGAGCCTGAAGAAACAACGTGCTGCACCTCACCATTGGCTGCAATTAGTGCGTACTGAAACATCTAGCTCTCCTAATTTGTGTCATAGACAATCATGTATGGAAGCATTGCAGACGATGAAACTTCTGACCCACCCATAAATGTTTTATTGGTTACTAGGATGTATGGTGCTGAAGCAGCAGCATAAAATGAATAACCTAATGCTAGCGACCAACTAGGGAATACAAACGCTTGAGGTATTGCAGCAAACATTGTGCTGTTAACGACTGCATATATCTTTGTAAACGCTAGAGAAGATGGCGGGGTATATGTAAATGTCTGGCCGCTAGTAAGATTTCCTTGCGCTAATATTCTTACGCTAGTAGACCTTGTAGCCGAAAACAATATGGTGCTTCCATTGGTGCTGTATACGTCCAATCCCATCTCGCCAGAACCAGGCGCTGATATGTTACCTGCTTGCGTTTTAAGTAGCGCCGTAACGATACCCGCCGTATTTGCATACAAATAGCTAAATCCAGCGTCTTGGGCATACTTTGACCCATAGAATACTTCTTGATTATTAATTGGCTGACCTATACCGATATAAGTAGCGCCAGATAACGGGCTGTTAGCGGCCCTCGCTAGGACTAAATCACCAGTTGCAAAGTTGCTAGGCGGGTACGTCATCGCAGAATATGCAGTGGTAGTTACGTTTGAAATAAAGGTATTTGGCGCAATTTCTGTGCTATCAATTTGGACGCGCCCATCTTGATTTAATACTTGCAATCCATAAGCCATCTTTAAGTCCTAAAAACATAGTAATCTACAGTTTTTCCTGACCCTACATACAAACGTAAGTTATTCGTTTGCTTTGCGTATGACACATTCGGGGTTGCGTTGTACTGAAAGATAAACGGTATATCGCCAAGGGCTACCGTCCAAGTATCATTGTTTGCCATACCTGCAATTGTGACATCTGCATAGTTACTAGAGTTACCCGTTACCGTCCCGGTAGCTACAAATCGGATTAAACGATCTGTATAACTAATAATCTTTGTGCCTGAAGCGTTAAATACCTCTAAGCCATAAGACATTAGGAAAGGTTCCCAAGTTTGATTCTAGGTGCGGATAAACTGCCGTCATATATCTCTATCTTATCGTGCAGTATTTTTATTCGTGAACCGCTAGCAGCAGATTGCATATTAAATCCGCTTTGCGTAGTACCTGATATATTCACCAACGCTACATTTAATGTACCCGTTTTAACTAGACCGCCATTTATAGTCGTAATTTCGCCTGACGCATCTGCAAGCTCACTATTAAGATTAGAAAACGTGACTAGGCCATCAAATTGTACAGATGAAAATGGTGATGAAAACGTAAGTGTTTGCGAACCGTTTAATGTTGCTTCGGTAATTAGGTAACTGACTGCCCAATAATGAGCATCGCCACCAGTTACGTTTGGTGGAGTCTTTGACCAGTTAGACGTTAATCCGCTAAATGCACCGTTACTAAAGTTGTATGATGAAGCGCTAGGCGTTGATGGTGCAGAACCAGCAGACAAAGAATAATATAAATACCCAGCGGTGCTTCTTGTACCAGCCGCACCATTTGAGCCGTTTGAGCCGTTTGAGCCGTCAGTGCCGTTACTTCCATTATTGCCATTAGTGCCATTAGTCCCATTAATAGCTGCCGCATTAGTTGTTGCGTTAACTATGCCGCTAAAAGCTGACTTGTTGGCACTGTAATCGACTGCTTTGAACTTATAATAAAATGCGGTTGCATCAGCAAGTCCACCATTTAAAAACTCAGTTGCTGCACTATACCCGCCACCGACAGTCGCCACTTCCACATAAGTCCCGCCTGAAGAAGTTGCCCGATACACCTCGACATTAGAAAAGTCTTTGTCAGAAGGATTAGTCCATTTAAGGCTTATGGATTTATAGCCAGCAGTCGCTGAAAGTGACGTAGGAATTGCCGGGGCAGTAGTATCGCCTGTAGAGCCTTGATTCGATGTGACAAAAGCACTCTTAACGCCTAAAGCATTGATAGACCTTACTCTTGTATAGTAGGTTGCACCCGGTACTACAGGTGTTATTACAAAGGTAAGGCCATCGGTTATAACTGAGGTGAAAGTCGAGTTATCAGTGCTGTATTGCACATCATATTGCGTAACAAACGAATCTGTACTTGCTGCCCAAGACATATTAATTTGAGGGATAATCGTACCATCTAAAGCCACGCTAGTAGCCGCAGAAGTCGATAATGAACCTGGAGTGCCTACGGCAAACGGATTAGGTAGATTAGTGTCAGGATACGTCTTCTCTTCTGCTGACGTATCGTATGTATAGATAGATTGATCATACTCAAGCAAAGCTAAAGAGCATGTTCCATCATAATTTAATGTAATCTCTTCAACCTGAAAGGGTTTATCACCCCATGCAGGTGTAGGATGATTTACAGTGACAACATCACCTACGGATAACTGTAGCCCTTCGCTTGTAGTATGTATTGAGCAGCGCAAAGCATTTCTTGATCTGCGTAATATGACTCTTGCTAAGTCTCTTGCAACATAGAAATTGGTACACGTTGGCAAATCCATGTCACTGACTAACAACGTGCCATTATCTTCCGCAAGGAAAGCTGTTTCTTCGCTTGAACCAGCGTCAGGCCATGTTGCAGTGTCAGGCTGATAATCAAGGGTAGGGTTAACAAACTTCACATTGACCCGGTTAAACTTGTTTTCCTTAGATTCGCCAGATATTGATATTCCACCGATGATATTATCAACTGTAAAGGCGTAAACGCTACTAGAAGCTCTGTCAATTCTGAGGCTATAAACACCTTGGTTGTAGGGCAAGAATCCGCGACAACCCATTAGCATTATCTGAACATTCTCAAACAAAGTATCATCGGTCTGCAAAACAGCATTAATATCAAATATTTTGCCGTAAGCGCCACCACTATAGAATTGCACAGTGGAGTCGCAAAAAGTTGCAGAAGAACCAAATGCCACATCATCTAGTTTATTGCCAGACAATCCTTTACCAAATCTAGCATTAGACAGGTAATCTCTTATGCAAAGCGAGGCGTTAAGCGAAAACGTCCACGTTGAAGGCGTAGCAAAGCGCTGGTTTGATACACCAAGGCTAGAATCATATCCGCTAGAGGTACTATCTTTGCGTGGATCATATACTTTTCGGCCACTTACTAGCGCGGTAATCTCAGGCACACCAGAAAATACATCGGCATCCCACTTCAATTTAACGGCTACATAAGCCACGCCTCTTAACCGATGGGCAGAAGTCCACCCTGCATTGGCTTGTGTTAGTAAACTGTCATAGGCTTGATTGTCTGCACCAGTATGTACACTTGTAGTGACTAAACCGCTGTATTTTGAGTCGGTAATCGGTATATCGTCGAGATGGATGTCAGTAATAGAATGGACTTCGCCCTCGCACAAGACCAAGCAAATATATAGAAATTCGTTTGGATCGCCACCATTTGAATCTCGCGTAGACACAAATACCCGTACCCCACCTACTCTACGGACTCCATAGATAACACGCAAAGGTTCAACATTAGACTCTTTGTTGATCAAAAGACCCGCCATATCATCGGCGGCTTTTTTGGCCTTCTTCTGAGCCTTCTGAGTCATTACATAAGAAAGGGTTGTAGAGGCAACTACGGCAATAATAATTGCGGTTAATAAACTAATAGCCATTATTTACGGCCCCATTTTAAGTCTTTAATGGATTTAGGGGCAAACTCAAAACCTTTATCACCTGCAAAATACAGTTGCTGGCTATTATGATTAGTACGCCGTCCGTTTTCTTTCTCAAAGTCTTTCCAGTGAGAGGCCATATCTACTGTCACTTTGCTTTCGTTTTCAGTGTCTTCAATAGCATATCCCGTCATAATGCCGTCAAATATTAAGATAGGCGCGCCAATCACCGCATCAGAATCGTTTAAGATTGCGCGATAAATATTAATAGGTACGTCTATATAATTGTTCGACAGAAAGATGGCAACATAGGTCTGGTCAACACCTGATAATGTAAGCGACAGATCATTTACACGCAGTTCCTGACTTTCAGTAACATCACCAACACCAATAAAGTTTGCGCTAGATGCCCAAGTATTGGATAGGGCGGTTACGCTTCGACCCCAATCGGTAATCCGTATAACAGACGAAAAGTTAATTTGTACAAGCGTAGCAATATTAAAGTTGTCTGACTCTAAAGCTGATAGGGTGGCCGAATTAATTATTCTAGTCATTAAACAGCCTCAATAAAGTCAACGTCATAATCAACTAATGATGCAGATGCAAGAGCGTATTCTTGTATGTCGTTGTTTAGTCTCGCTAGAAACGGCACGTTGTCGTAGGTAAGAGCTTCATTATTTGCTACAGCAGCTTGCAATGCAGGTTCAATAGATAAGCTGCCATTACCGCTACGATCTGCCGTAATCATGTAGACCTTTGCATGGTTAGCAAACTTGACCATATCGCCTGTCTTTAAAACACCTGATATTCCGTCAACAGGAACCGCAGTTGCGCCTACTGCTGTCAGACTTGAGGCCCGAATAGTGCCTGAAGCATTACCTGTCTTACTGCTAATCTCTGGCAGAACAATACTAAAGGTTTCTGCCATGCCCCTTTGACTCATAACAAAAGCTAGAACCGGGGCAAATTCAGATCGAGACAACCTTGAATAGTTAGCCGAAAACTCAAAGCGCTGACCACCGATATTCCGCACCTGAGTACGACCAGATAAGCTCTGGCTCGATAGGTTGTAATAGACGCTTTTAAAGCCTACTGACGCGAAAACGGGTGAGGCAGGATATGTTCCACTCATACGATTGAAGACCTTCCTCTATTGTTCACTGCTTGGTTAATCATGCCGACTATCTGACCTCTGCGAGATTGCAGTAGACGATCAAATCCCGCCGTATCATTAGCCTGTACAGAAAAGTTTACGTTGATGACGTTAGATGAATTTGAATTATCGCCATTAACGGCATTTTTTAGGTTTTCATTAGTAGCTATACGGCCTGACGTACCCATTGTTAACAACTCAGGGCCACGCTCACCAACAAGATAGGACTCTCCACCACGAACCTGACCGCCTAATGCTCGGCCTCCAGCAATAGCCGTACCCGC
>Ga0075447_10001468_pt1 | contig 11052 bp, 9 predicted proteins | sample CoawatmetaG10DNA_FD_72352 | JGI IMG/M metagenome (GOLD analysis project Ga0075447, IMG submission 72352) | Marine microbial communities from the West Antarctic Peninsula - Coastal water metaG104-DNA | ecosystem: Environmental > Aquatic > Marine > Coastal | place: Atlantic Ocean: West Antarctic...
CTATTGCCCCAGAATAATATGACAATAGTGCAATAAAAATTGTAAATATTAAAGTCGTAGCTTTAAATTTTTTATTTAGAAATAAGAGAAGAAATGATAGTACGGAAACATATTGAATCAAAAATGATAATAAATAAATAAAAGTAAATTTTTTGAATTTTTTTTCGTGAATATAATGAATCATTGGTAAAACTAGCATTGAAGCAAAACCAAGCCTTAAACCACTAAACTCTCTATTAAAAATTTGCATCGAAAGGTAAAAAAGAAAAGCTAAGTAATAAAAAGCCGTAAATTTTCTATAGTAAACACCATATATAATTACTGCAATTGATGAAAAAGTGATGTAAATAAATTGAGGTGGTATTGAATAATCCCTATAAAACCCAACTATTAATCTAAAAATAAACTCTTTTTTTATATCTCTATCATGAAACAAATCAGACAAGCCAAAAGAATAATAGAATTTACTATATTCATCTTCATTTCCTCTTAGCCCAACCGCTATAGCAGTTAAAATTACAAAAAAATAAAATAAATAAATAAAATATACTTTATTTTTTTCATTCATAAATAGTTCATACATTAATAATGCAGAGACAAAGGATGCTATAAAAAGAAAATAAATCATATTAAATTAACTAATTTAAAATTTACAATCGTTTAATATTGAAAGTTTACAGTTTTTGTATTTCATTACATCTTTTTAATGTTACGTCTGATTTTAAGTCATCAACAGTATCGACCTCAATCCAACTTTTATCAATAAGCACTGATTGAACTGGTTTTCCAGCTTTAATCAAGGCTTGAAGAAGATCTGTCATATAAGCGTTCTCAGGTGCTTTCGATAAAATTTTATTATTATTACATGCAGCATGAAATAAATCTTTTACTTGTTTTATACCTTTTGATGAAAATTTCATTAACCCCATATATTGCCCTTCTATTTCTCCTATAGTTTTAGGTTTTTGACCAATTTCACTAATACTTCCATCATCTCGAAGCTTAAGTGTTTCTGCATCATCAAGTGGGTCCTCATTTCTAGCTCTCCAATAACTCTCCCACTTTGTATCAATAGTGACCGCAATATCAGCTTTTGAACTTAGTAAAGCCTTCAATATATCTCTTGAGTAAACAATGTCGCCATAACTAATAATAACATCGCCTTCTAGCTCTTCTTCCGCACAAAAGAGAGTCCAAAGCATGTTAGTTTCATGGTACCTAGTATTAATCTTTAGTTTCATTCCCTCTCTTTTTAACATATCTGACTTATATCCACCAATCATTACAATATCTTCTAAAGACTCTGACTTAAGCACAGCTAATTGCCTATCAATTAAACTGATACCATTTATTTCTACCATACATTTTGGCCGGTCAAGAGTATATGGCCTGAGTCTTGTGCCTTCCCCGGCAACCAATAGAATTACTTTGATCTTATTTTTATCCATTTTTATCCTTAAATTTATTATTCTAATAACTTTTTAAACCGTAATTGATTACTTTTTGAGAAAGTGTCCTCTCTTTCTGGATGCCACATCCAAGCCTCCCATGGTAAGTTTTTATGTTTGATTGCTTCTATACAACCATCCGATGACTTTGCCAAAAGCTTAAACCCATCTGGACAATTTTTTAAAGCATAGTTATGATAACTATTTACCGACTCTTCAAATATTTCTTGATTATTATCAGTTGTAACAAGCTGATGAATAGTTCCGACATGACAATCTACTTTAGTCATTTTACAGCCAGCATAAACTCCCATCATTTGCATACCACGACAAATTCCTAGGACCGGTATTCTATTTTTTTCAGCCCAAGATAACAAGGATTTTTCAGTCAGGTCTCTTTTTGGAGACTCCCCAATGTCATTTCCACCTGAAAGCAGTAGAGCCTCAATATTCATTGATTTGAGCCAATTAAGAAGATTTTTTTGATTATTTATAGGCAATCCAATATTAACCAAACTATTAGGAATTGGAACTGGAGTTTCACCTATATCAATGACCCAATCAACTAACCTATGATCAAGTGCATCCCTTATCTCTTTATAAGCAACTACTTGATCTATTCTTTGACTAATACCTATATGCATTTTATTCGCCAAGAATTGCTAAATGTTTTAAAACAGGATGGATAATATAATAAATTTCACCACCTTCATTGTTTTTCAAATCAAAGTCCCAAATTCCAGATTTAATATATTTACTGAGTGTTTCAATTAAAACTTTTGAACGCACTTCTGAATCATAAATGTGATCAATCTGTGTACGATCTTTGGGAGCTGAAAATTTTCTTCTCAACAGAACAGATCCAGAATCAATTTCATTACTGAGAAACATAGAGGATGCAGCAATTATATTTTCAGTTAACAAACTGTAATAATTTGTTGTACTTCCTTTATAGTCAGGAAGATAGCCTCCATGAATATGAAGAAATTTTTTACCTGAATTGAGCATATCCTCACGCAACAACTCACCCCCAAATCCTGAAAATATAAACACTTCTTCTTCTCTAATAGATATTAATGAAACTAATTCATGGCTATTAATATTACAATTAGGTGCAATATCAAAAGAAATATTATTCTCAACTAATAATTCGATTAGCTCATTTTTATTTTTTATATATTGTTGACCTGGCAGTAAATCATTATTTTTATTAAGTAGAAGAATAACATAGCTTGGACGCATTTCTTTTTTAATTAATTCCAATAGATAGAGTTTAGAACGAGTTGTATCAGCAGCAATCATAGCTATATTATTCAAATACAAAATCAACTCCTTTGAGCTTTTTTGATAAAGTCATAATGATTGAAATTTCAAATAAAAGAATTAGCGAAAACATTCTAGATGAAAACGTTCTTCTTAAAACTTCATTTTCTATTGAACATAATAAATCTGATACCTTCAGCAATGTGCTGAGATGTTTTAAACTATTTTTTTTAACAAAATAAAGCGATAAGGATAAAGCAAATAAACAATACAATTGCAATTTATCACTCTCACCACTACCTTTAACGAGGCCAGCTTGGTATTTAGTGTATATTTTTTTAGTAACTTCAAATCTTTGGACTAAAAGATCTAACCACTTTTTAACAAAATCCTCATCATAATCATTAATAAGATTGAAAATCAAACTTGATAAAAGTTCTAGAGTATTAATATCATTTTTGATATTAAAGGGAGCTAAGTTACTTAAATAAATTTTTTTTTCAGCTAGTAAAACAACTTCAGGAGAGTCAATATTATAGTGCTTATTAAGCAAATCTTGATGAAGGGAGTCGGAAAATAATTTATTAGATTTATTTATAAAATATGAATAAACTTTATCATCATGTTGTTTTTTATAAATTGAATCAGCTCGATTTAAGTTTTTAATTCGATCATTAAAATATATATTAATGAAATCACCCCCTAAATATGGAGCATACATATAGTTATGAGCTTTTCGGAGCTGATTTTCTTTTGTATATTCGTAATAAAGCATTTATGTTCTAATAATTATCAAAATTAGCGTGTTTTTGCCTTAATTTTATGCTGATAGTTTTTGGATGATACCTGATAAACCATGCAACCATAAAACCTCTACTTCAATGAACTGGGTTGATCGTTCCTGTAGCACAATCTAAGTACACTTGATTTGTTTTTGTGAGTTGTTCGAAAAGTAACTCCCCACATCCTATTGCTGCAGGTATTCCAAACTCTGCGCATCTAATTGCCATATGAGAATTTGCACCGCCATATTTAGTAATAAGACCAGAAATATTTTGTGAAAAAATCCAGTCAAAACCTGGGTCTGCACCTTCAATAATAATAATTTTTCCACTTAACTTCGCATTGTTTATATCTGCACGAAGAAGAGCGCAGGTAGCTCGAACTTTTTTATTTGTAATAAAGTTTGGATAGCTTACTTGAAAAGGAACAATATATACTCCAGCTTTATTCACTAATAATTGAGGCAAACGAATTGCAATACTTATCTCATGCTTAGCTTCTTCAAATGAAGATATTTCTTTTAATTTTTTTGTTATTATATTTTGATCATTATATTTTGAAACTTCCAGTAAGGTATTTATAGGCACGTGAGAAACTTCTTCTCTACTTAGCCCTAACTTCATTGAACAATTAGCAATTAACTCCAACATATTACTGACTGAGCGTGTGAAAATAAACTTGCCATATTCTCTTCCAGAAGTTGAATCATAAATATAATCCAAGAGATCTTTAGCGCCAAATGAACCAAATCCGTTTTTTTCTAATAGTTTATTTATTAATGATAGTTGTTTTTTAGAAAATTCAAATACCTCTGAATCAAGATTTGTTTGACTCTTATTTGTTGCTGGCATGAAATCTTTCATTTGATCATATCTATGAGACATAATGTCATATGTTCCTGGACGAAGATGTCCATATCTCATCATAAAATCTTGAATGGATAAAACTCCTAAATGAAGAGCGCTCATATCATCTACAAGTTCACTAGCTACTGTATGGACATTTGATAATATCTTATCAATCTCATCTTGAGTGATAATATCTTTTTCTTTAAGTGAAATAAGGATAGTTTTTGCAATAAAACCATGTCTAGCAAGAATGGAGAAAAAAACTGTACCTAAATCGATACAATCCTTAATCATCATTGGAAGTGATAACAAACTTTTTTGATTTATATCTTCATTATTATGCTTATCATTTAGAAAGTTTATTTTTTTCAAAGCATGGCTTAAAGAGCCAACTTTATTACCTTTAATTAATTTAATTGTATGCTCAAGATGAGCACTTTTAAAAATATTTTTTTCCTCATCAGTCAGAACATCACCAATAAGTTGATGTATCTTGTCATCTATGTCAAAACTATAAGTTGTAATTGCAACTTCAAACTCTACTTTATCATGTAACTCTGGAAACTCTTTAAGTCTTTCAATCCAATGATTTACTAATTTTTCTGCAATATCCTTAGGAACATTATTTGGAAGAAAAGAATGAAAACTAAGGCGTGTATCTATGAAGGGCTGTCCAGCCAACATTATCATTAAAGCTTGATTTTTTGGAGTTGAATAACCCATCATTTCTCTTGCAATTCGCCATGCATCATCTGTAATTAGAGTTTGATAGAGAGAGGCAGCCAAGGAACGAGGAGCTCTACCAATCATCTCGACTGGATTCCAATCTGGCATTTGGCCTAGAACTGTTGTTTTCCCATAGATTCCATCAACTTTTTTAAGTCGCTGAGTAACTAATGAAAAAACATTCTCAAGAGCCTCATCAACCCTCTTAGCTATATTTGGCAACCAATTAGATTGGGTAGTAATAGCCCTAACTTGAAGTAAATGGGGTATTAAATCTTTATCTAATGCAAATTCAATATCTAGGAATTGACTATTCAAATGAACTTCTAGTTCTTTCACAGCCTCTATTAACTTAATAAATCTTTTAGATTTAAGCTGTTTACTTGAGTTTCGATGAATATACAAGGTACGGTTCGCATATTCACCATTACCTGATGTAACAGTATCAGTTGAGCCCGATTGATCATCATAATTAATAACATAGTAAGGAGCTCCAGTATTAAGATCATGAGTAAAAATAACTCCGCTCATAGAGGTATTTTGTACCATTTCTTGAATAATAATTTCATCTTGAGGAACAATAGCTCTTTTTTTCGAATAACTATTAATAACAGTGTTAATCGCAGCATCTATTTTATCTAAATCATCTGAGGGAATGTTTAATACAGAATCATATTCACCTGCTGCAGAACTAAAATCAGAATCCTCATCTGAAGCTGAAGAACGAATCACAATTTTATTCGATTTTATTTTACTCAAGTCATTCATAACAAATTTAAATGAATTGTTGATGTAATCCTGAGCGTAAAAAGCAAACATCGTTGGAATTTTAAATTTTAATTTAATACGAGAAAGATTATCAAGTGTTTTAAACTTTGATTCAGAGTTAAAACTATCGAAGTCCATAACCTTCACTTTCATAATATTCAGCCATTGAGATCAATAAATCAAAAATTTCAGGAGCAACATTTTTCTTTAATATACTTAGTTTTTCCTTTCTTTTTATTAAGTCTAACTCTCTTGGAAATCTAGCATCTTCAATAAATTTAGCAGTATATTTTGTTATGCTTTTTCCAAGAAAAGCCCCAATTTTACTGATTTCATAATCAGGAGACTTAAACATATCTTCAAAGAAAATAGTTATAATTTTTTCTGGATTACTGGCTTCTTTTTGTTTTTCTATGCAGCTGTTTAAAAGGTTAGTAAACATTATGACACACCTTTCGTATTGATTTAAATTGATAATTTTCTCTTCAATTCCAAAACAAAACCATGGATATAAGCTTTCATTATAAGAAGTCCTTAATGTAAATGACCTAGGGTCATGAGAAAATCTCTCTCCCCATCCACGAGCCCAGCATGAATATATATTATCAATTGGGTTTCTATAAATCTCTAATATTTTATAATCTAAGTCAAGACTATTTACAATATCTAAATTTACCATCATATTATGAGTTTGAAACGGAATAGAGTTAGCGTTAGTCCTTATAGAATTGACCACATTATTTCCCTCAAGTGCTTCTAATCTATCAAAATATATTTTTGGTTCTCTATAATTTGCAATACCAGTTTGATCTGATTTTCTAAAGTTAACATTCCTTGATAATTGAAGGTTATAGGAAAGCTCATTCAATTCTAATCTAATCATCATTTTGGCTGAATCTTTCTCAACCCCTCCAAGCATTACAGCAGGAACCATGTTCTCTAAAATATTTGAGATTTGTAAATGTTCAAATGATTCAAATGATGGAATGATGCTTGAAAAAGCAGATTTACCACACCTACATATTCCATCAATAAATACTAGGTTTTTAGCAATATTTTCAGGCAATTTTGTATTAGATGACTTCTCCTGCATACTCAAAATTACCTTATTTATTTAGGCTAGAGTGGTAACCTATTCCTGGATATTTTATAAACCCCCAATCATCAGGTGCTGTCAATTTAAAAGATAAGTCAATTCTTGCTATTGTTAACATTCGGAACCATGAGTCCCATAAATTAGACTCACTCCATTTTCTTGGCTCATTAGACCAATGTGTATTAATTTTATTATGTTTACTTCTTAGGAGTGTAGCATTGTATCTGATACTCTCAATTCGAGATGAATTATTATCACTTAATACAATTTGCTTAAATGCTAAAAATATATTGTAAAGACTTCTTGGTCTAATATATTTTGACTCAGAGAAACCACCGTCTTCGCCTTGAGAAATTAATATATTTTTTAATGTTTTAGTGAATAACTCATAGTGTTGATTTATAGTTTTATTACTTGATCCCGAAATTATAAAAATAGCATCGTAATCAAAGCAGCCTCCACCTCCATGATATGGAGCAAAGTGGCCTTTGACATCTGATAATAATGCCACATTTTGAGCAGCAATGTCTAAAAACTTATTCTCAACATTGAAATACTCAAACATTTCATACTGATGGTATCCATTTTGAAACTGTAAATAAGTCATATTAGAAAAATTACCCCAAAAACCTTGTTTATTTATATGATTTAAGTGATTCTTAATCCAATCTTGAATTTTAATACTAGTATCAAGCCCAAGAAAAAGTTTTGCATGTTCTAATAAAATTGCATAAAACATAGCAAAATTTCCAGACTGTGGATTGCCATTAAACACTCCTTTAGATTTCAAAATTGTAGAAATATCTTGATCGATAAGAGGCAGAACATGATCTCTTAATGGATCTTTATCCAGTGAATCTAGAATATATAATGAACTTAAGGTAAATGTCAATAACTGAAGATATGGCTTATCTGTATTTAGATTTATTGAAAGTAATAAGCGCTTAGATTTAAAATCATCAATGTTTTTTCTTAACAAAAAACTCCAATCAGACTTATTTCTTTTAAGCTCAAGCTTATCATTCAAAAGTTGTAACCCAAAAATAGCAAAACACAACGCATAGGGCGATGGAAATTTATCATTAATTGTTAATGAAAACTCTTTAGTTGGAAGCAAGCATTTAAATATATATTCATGGTACCTAGTTTTTGCTAAATTAATTGAATTTAAGATATTATCTTGCTCATTTAATCTCATCGTGAACAGGCCTCTTAAGAGACATAATCCCCATTATAAGAAACAAGTGTGGAATGGCCAACATAATCAAGCGTTGAAAGGTAGTCAATAATTTTATGGTCATTATCCTTTAACCGAACTTCAATAGCTAATTCTGCATTACCATTTTTCACAGTTTTAGATTTTATAACTGCGTACTGAAGATTATCTTTTAGATAATTGAGTATCTCTTCACCATGTTTTTGATTATTATCAACATAATTGACAATAAGAAGGTATGGACTACTCCTGCTTTTAAAATTAGTAAGTATTAATAGTGCGATTGAAACAACTATCAAACCTGAAAATGAGAGTTTAAAAAATCCAGCACCATTAGCAATACCAATAGATATAGCCCAAAACATAAAAACAATATCCATTGAATCTTTAATTGCAGTTCTAAAACGAACAATACTCAATGCTCCCACCATTCCAAGAGACAAAACAAAGTTAGAGGATATAGTCATTATTACTAATGAAGTAACCAAAGAAACCATAACTAAAGAAACATTATATGTTTGAGTGTATAGAACACCTTGGAAAGTCTTTCTATATATAAAAAATATATATATTCCCATTAGAAAAGTTAGAATTAAAACTGAGAAGATTTCGCCTATGCTTAACGCACTAGTAAAATCCATATCAAAAAAACTTGATTTAATAATATCTTGAAACTGTATAGATTGCTCCATCAAAACTCCTTTTATGAAAGTTTTTTAAAAATTAAATATATTAAAAAACAAAAAAATAAACAATTGTTTATAAAAAATTATTTACACTACTGTGTATCTTTACTATTTTAACTTATTATGAAAACTAATAGTAAAGCCCAAGGAAATACTTAAATATTAGAATAAATTTTAATTATCTTCCCAAGGGTTTAATTTAGAATATTTTCTGCATATAACATACTTTGAGATAGCATATTTTTGTGAAGAATTAATTTGTAAGATACTCCGAATGAAATCTGGAAGGAAATTATCATACTTAATTTCAAGTATTAGTTGAGGCTCCTCAATCACTTTAATTGTTCCAACATCATCAAAAATATCAACGCTATTAAGACCTGTACTCAAATTTTTATCAAATGTAATTCTAACATTATTAGGTTGCCATACATATGCCTCTCTAACATAATCAACAATAACTATTGGCTCATAAAGAGACGAAACCATATCAAAGTAAAGCTCTTTTAACAATGCATTATCAGAAACTTTCATAAAACCTACATCTTTATGAAGGATCTTATAATATTGTTTTTTAGTAATTGATACAGAAACTTTAGAAATAAACTGTCCAGTTCTAGATTTTTTTTCAAGCTTAATTACACCATCACTTAAATTATAGATTCTTATCCTATATTTTTTTCTAGTTAAGACACCGGCTTGTTTTTCATATAAAGCAGTATTATGAATATCATCAAAATAAAGACTTCTAATATGATAATTTCCAAATTCATCTGAGTTCTCATCTTGCTCTAGACAACATTTTAACTTACGCCTTAGAATTTCATACTCAAAGAAATTAATGTAATACTTAAATTCATGCCTAAATCCACTTTTAAGAGTATTACAATTTTTAAAATTTAAATTTTTAATATTATTTTTATACAAAATAAAAAGGAACCTATGTTGATAGAGCGCTTAGATTTACAATTTTAATTATTAAACTACTTTAGCTTCCAGTCGAGTGCAAACAAATCATCGAACATTAACTGAAGATTATCAAAATCATTAACAACACCAATCATTGGATTAACGTGAAAAAGGCTTGAAGAATCATTCTTAATATTGTTTTCATTATGAACTTCATTTAAGAGAAAGGCATTTGGAGTATCAAAAAATAATTTTTTTTGATACATTTCTATATTAATTTTATTTTTTTCATATATATTAGAAATTAAGAAAACATTTGATTGATCTTTTACTGTAACTGCACTTCTATTGCTCTCAAAAAAATTATTATCTACTAATACGTTCGTATCCTCTCCAATAGATACAGCTTTATCTAAAAATCCTTTAAATTTATTATTTTTTAATAATATTTTAGATCCACTAAAATCAACTCCATCTCCATTATCACTATGAATAATTGTAAAATCAAGAAATTCTTGAGACGGATCTACATAAAAAATATTCCCATTTAATACACCTTCAGAAAAATCAATATCTACTTGATCAGCAAAATTATTCGAAAATTTATTACCAACTAACTTAATATTTGAATTTTTTATATTCACCCCATCATCAGCAGAATTATGATGAATATAACTATCAAAAATATTAACCTGGTTATGATTATACAAAGAAATTGCTCCAGAACTGTAGACTCCATTAACGCTTGCTTCACTCCCTCCTGATAGGTCCATATTTCTAATACTTACAAGTGACTTTTGATTACCCAATACTAAAATAGTGCCAAATGGTTTATTTTTTATCTGATTTTTAATAATGACAGGACTTGAATTTTCACCATTTACATCTAACCCACCATAAATTAAAATATTGCTACCTGGCGACATTATTATCTTTGTGCCGCTTGGAATAACAACATCATAACCGTATGGGAAAATTAAATTTCCTTTGATGTTATGCTCACCTTCATCAAAATGAATACTACCATTTAAAATGGAGAAATTTTTATTTGACAATTTAAACTCATTCCAACTTAAATCTAAAAAACTAAAAGAAAAGTTTTCAGGCTTTTTTATATATTTAAAATAATTATTTATTTTCAGAATTTTTTGTCCAGTTACAAGGTTAGTATAAGAAATTTGAAAATCATTAATTTCAACTTCTTTTTCAAAAGTCAAATGGTAGGTTTTTTTGTTATCTTGAGTTTGAAGCTTATCATCAAGTCCCAAAATAAATCTCTCATTCTTGAAATATTTTTCAAGTTCATATG
>Ga0075447_10001472_pt1 | contig 11050 bp, 16 predicted proteins | sample CoawatmetaG10DNA_FD_72352 | JGI IMG/M metagenome (GOLD analysis project Ga0075447, IMG submission 72352) | Marine microbial communities from the West Antarctic Peninsula - Coastal water metaG104-DNA | ecosystem: Environmental > Aquatic > Marine > Coastal | place: Atlantic Ocean: West Antarctic...
GCAGACAAAGCATCCGTTAAAACTCCAAAGACTGCCCCAAGCGCAGCCGTTGCCACTTGCAAAACCTCTGCTCCTTTCTTTGTCTTTGTAAAGTACATAACTAAAGAGGCTACTATAACGACAAGCGCCCCGATACCTGTTGCCATCATTGCACCCTTCAGAGTACGCATTCCCATCACAGCCTTCTTAACTCCTCCTGCTATTCCCTTAAAGGCGGTAAGAGCGCCCCCTGACATATTATCGAGCGCACCTGTACCCGATTCTATTGAATCATTTAGACCTTCCTGAGACTCTTCGGCTTTTTTAGACGCTTTTGCTACTCCGTCAATATCCTTCTCAGCCTTCTTTGCTCCTTCGGTTTTGATGCCGAAGGTCATCCATTGCTTCATGCCCATATCCAGGAAATTATAGAATAAATCCCCCAAGCATAGAGAGAGAGGAATATAGCGGTTAGTGTGTAATCAAATGCATAGTGATACATCGGTAGCTTCTTAGGTTTGTCATATTGCTGTAGTAGCATTATCGTTTGAAGTATGTCTTGTCCTTTGTCCATTATGTTATAGTAGGTGTTGGAGTGAATGAAGAGGAATAGCATCGAGAGTTGCCTCCTACCTTATCAAGAAACCAAACATATCCATAACGCTCACAGCAGACCTGAGAGCCGTATTCTGTTGCGCTTCCGTTGAAAGTTATCTCTCCGCTTGAGTTCTGTCCTGTAGGTTGGTCAGGACAATCAGAAATGTCAGAGAGTATCTTGATGAGCTGAACTTGAACAGCTCCCCCTGTTGTCGCATCGTAGTTCGCTATCTTCAGGATTCTGTAGTATGTGTCCTTGATGAATATCCTGTCAGAGAATTCAAAGTCTTGAATGTCTGCTCTAGAGAGTTTGATGAATGCCGTTATCTTTCGAGAATCGGCTGAATAGAGTTCATTGACGAATCCCATCCAGTAACGATAATACTGAGTATTGACAGGGTGAGAGTTCAAGAAGATGAACGCCCTCTCATAGCCAAAATTCAAATCATTATTTGAGACAGATGGACTGATTGCATTGTAGTTACTGAAATTAGGAAGAAAGGTAAGAGTCTGAATACTTAAATCGTCTTTGTACACATACACATTCCCCACAGTTGCGTCTATACTATTGTAGTAAGCGAGTCGAGCCTTTGGGTTCTGAATGCCCTTTCCTTCCTTGTCTATACATCTATAGATAGCTATGGAAGAGCTGGGGATATTGCTCAAAATATAGGGGGCAAATTGTGTCTGTACTTTTGCCTCTCCTGTTGCGAAGTCGTTGTCTTTGTCTTCGACTCGATGCCTTCCGTAGACTCTGTCTGCTGACTCCTGAACGGCAACATTTATAAAGTCCTGACCTGCTGAGTTCTCCCAATCAAATACATTCTTTTGGATGTCTGTGGTCGGAGTGATGACAACGTCCTTTGTGTAGTCTATTTTATTAGTCCAATCTTTTTTAGTTCCTGTAGCTATGTAGTCCTGCATCGGCTCTATGATAAGGTGCTTCGGCTTTGTATTGTCAGGGATAAATACAAGGTTAAACATCTTCTGTAGTCCCATCAGGAAGTCTATCTGTTTGATGTCAGGAAAGTTAAGACTCATATCCACCTGTTGACCCTGAAGAGGCTCAGAGACGTTATCTATTCTGAAAAATGTAGAATTAAATCCCCCTATAGGGTTAGATTTTAGAACTATAGTTCCTGATGTCGCTTTCGTATACACAGCTAGAGTCTCTCCTACCGCTATCGTGGTAGTGAATTGAATTGCTCCATTACCAAGTAAATTTAACACAGGTACACTAGTCCCTAAGATAGTCTTAAAAACTGATGAAGTTATCCCTCCAGTCGTTCCTGATGTTGTAATAATAGAGACTGTAAAAGTTACTTCGCAGCTATAGGGTGCAGTCCATTTGTATGTACTATTGTTCCAATTATTTGAGTAGTCAAAGCCTCCCGATACTGAATCTATGAGGGGGAGGATGACATTAATAGGAGAGGTCGTGCTAAAGTCTGAGGATAACCCTGCTGCTGCCACTTGAGTCTCTGAACTATTGTCATCAGAGCGCGGAGTTATAGAGCCATTATATGCAGGAAGGTAAATGTTTAGGAAGTCAGCAGAGTCAAAGAGATTTGAGTCGTAGCTGTACCCTGCCTCAGACATAATCGTGTCGATGAGCCACTTAGCTCTCACGTATGGAGTAAAGTCTCCTTGATAAAGTGCTGAAGTAGATGTGTATGGGGGGTCTTGTCCTTCTGCGAATGTCCAATTTCTACCCTTGTCCATAAAGCCATACACTACATTTCCCGACAAAAAACTTCCTGTCATTGATTGAATTGTATTAGCGTAGTTCAGGGTATGGTCTATGGAGGTCGTTGTAAGGTCTGCTATCTTATTCTCTTTTAAGGACGTTGCTAGGTCGATAGTATCCCCGAAAAATATCAGCTCAATATCTGCGAAGTCTTTCTTTTGAATGTATACGGCTTTGATTTGCACATAGCCATCCATGAGGGGGATAGTATTATAGCTCAGGGACGCTTTTATCTTCTGCTTAACGCTATAGTTTGAGATAAGAAGGTCAGCAGTATCCTCTACATTTGGCTTATCTATAGACCCGAAGAAGTCCCTATTTTGTTTCGTAGCAGGTATCCTGAAAGTCTGACTATATGACCCCTGAGTCTTATTGATCTGGGAAACGTCAGCAAATTGATAATTCAAATTTACAGGAGCATTCTCATATAGCTCTATAGTGTGTTGAGCCGTCTCTGCGCTATTCCATACGATAAGTCTTAACATCGGATAACTTGTGCTAGATTGACTGTAAGAGAGACAGAGAAGACTCCTGAGAATGCCTCCTTGATATTGTAGGACTTTGTCTCTATTGTGACAGGCATCCACTCACCTGACGCTCCTGCTCTTATCATAAGATTATCAGAACGGATGGCGTACTTTATGAGTTCAATATCTGCAAAGGAGAAGGCTACGCTAGTCAATACAAAAGTAGAACTACCTGTGATTTGATATGCTGACATCTCTCTCGCTTGAGGGAGGAAGGAATAAGATGACGCATCCCAATTCCCTATTTGCTTCTTGAAAGGTTTAGAGGATACTGTGTCGGTGTGTTCTGTGCGTCCTGTGAAGAGGACAGAGTCCCATCCTCCGACTGAGTTCGTCCAAGCTAGTTGAGTATTCTTATGCTTCTCCTGAGTACAAATTCTTTTTATACGAAGGACGTTGCTCACTTTAGCGCTTGAGCCTGCTAGAAGTCGTATCTCATAACTGTCCCAAGTTGGATTGCCTGACAATGCTCCTGAACTCCAGCTCTCAAAGTTCTTAGGATACGCCATTAAGTAAGTAAGTTTCTGATTGATGTCCGATGCATTTGGTAGCTGCGCTCCATTTGCTACATTTATAGTGTCATATATTGTAGTGAGAGTCGTGCCTGTTGCGTTTTTTACAGTTGTTTCTGTCTGAGCAGCTAGTCCTCCTATTATATTAATGTCATTTAGAAAGGCTATGCACCCCTCTTCGTTGTCAGACGCTTCAATAGTTATGACATCGCTGACAGGAATCCTGTCTGTAAGCCACACTTTTTTAGTCAACGCAGTTGGGTAGTAATCGGCAAAAGACGGATGCAGTCCTGCGCTGATTTGCTCTACTCCATTAAGAAGATAGACCTTGTCTGAGTCCTGTTGAGCGCTTTCTGTTGAGCCTGTAAAAGTTCCTACCCCTACCTGATACTCCTTAAGTCCGTTCCTTCCTGTTGTAAAGGGCAGAGCAGAGTAGCTGAGAAGGGTTGCGCTCTTATCTCGTATCTTATCGTCTACCTTGACCCTATCCCTGACTACTTCTGCAAGGTCGAAGAAAGAGACGTTGTTGGTGTTTGGGGTAAGGTATAACTTAGCTATCTCTACCGAGTCCTCATAGACCCAAACTACAAACCTGTCGGGGGTCGTTCCTGAGTCCGAGATGCTGAAGATAAGAGACTGATTCGCAGGTCTTATTTTAGTAGGTTTGCTGTCTATCTGTGCGCTCATTTTTTAGTTATTTTTATAGTACCTGCCTTAACAGCAAAGTGACTGAAGAGGTCTTTTGCGAATGCTTCTCCGAGTGCCTTCTCTGCCTTCGGAAAGGTGTCATTGTACGCGATGTCCCAATACTTCAGGGAGGCTATTCCCTTCTTTTTAATAGACCGAGCTATCAGGAACGCTGCTGAACTTAGACGCGATTCTGTCTGCTCTATGAATGCCCCACTCTTATCTCTCAATCTGACAGGCTTCACTTTCATCCATTCTCTTATAGCTGAGTCCTTACCTGAAGGGGGTTGCTTAGACCCATACGAGAACGGAGAGCCTCTGCGCTTCTCATTACCATTCACGCCCCAATAGATGAAAGCGCTTGACGGATCTGGTGAGCTGAAAACTACCTCGTCACCCTTCATCTTGAAGGTGAGACTCTTCTGCATATCTCCTGAAGCCTTGCCGTAGGTCTTATTCTTGCCTATCGTTCTAGTCCCTAGCGTTCGCTTTGCTGCGTTCACTAGGAGACCTGCCCACTTCTTGAGTTCTGCTTCGTAAAATTTTGTCTCTTGCGCCACTATTTCACCTGTTGCGCCCTAAGATAATAGCGTTAAAAATACGAGTTATGATGTCTAGGACTGAGTCATCTTTTGTCGTTTCAGTCAAGGCTGTATAACTACCTAAAAAAGTGATAAGTGCGAGTAAAAGTTCTACCCAATTAGTTGAAAAAAAGTCTACCATGTTATTTGTTTTTAGTTTCTAGTTTAAGGATACGTTGCTCCATCAGGTCGAGAATTGAGAAGACCCTCTCCGAGAGGGTAATGTCTTCGATAGTGTGAGCATCTACCTTCTCCTGTTCTGTTAATTTATGGTGCATTAGAATTGATTATTTATAGTGAAAGCAAAAGACTTCAGAGAAGCCTTGCCTGTTACATTGCTCAACACAGTTAAGCCTGTGAGGACTAGGTCAGATGATTCATTAGTGATACTTCCTGAGAGCGTTATCTCCTGAGTCCCTGCGGATGTAAAGGAGAAGGTTTCAGATATTCCGAAAGACGAAGGAGAGGATACATCCTGAAGAGCAATAACTCCAGCTCCATCTGCCTCTATGCTTAGGGTATACTCAAGGAATACAGTCGCGGTTGAGTTAAGTCCTCGCAGTTCGTTTCTTGATAGCGTTCCACTTAAACACCACGAGAGACTCTTCTGAAGGTCTACAGATATGAAGTTCAAGTCTGTTGTATAAGGGAAAGAAAGCGTAACCGCGCCTACAGATAAGGTTGTAGGTATAGCCATCCCTGATGCGTTTATCGTGCTGATAGTTCCCCCTCCTCCGCTTGGAATCTGAGACCCTGATGGAGTCACTCCTTTAAGGGGAGCGTTGCATGAGTCGAAAGTGTATCCTACCTCTATGCTTATGCTCAGGAGTATCCCTGCTAGAGAGTTCGATGTAGTCTCTTCGAGGGGGGTAGAGTTTGCGCTCGTGACTGTGTAGAGGTCGCTGAAATTAAAGACGTTGTCTCCGTTCATCATATCGGCTAGAATGTCCTCTGCGACCTGCTCTGCGTTGCTGACTAGCTGCGTCTGATTGTCTATCTTCCTAGCCTTATCAGGAGGGAGGTCGAGGATGTACACCTCAAAGCTATAGGTCTTCGATGTGCTGTCATAAGTTGCCCCGGTGTACACCAAATGCAGAGCAGGGTATACTTCAAACTTCTCCAGATCTACGCCCGAAGGTGAGCCATGTGTGAAGGTCTTAAGGAATGCGTTGTCCTCTACAAACCTCTCAAATCGGTTTACTATATTATTGTACGTTATCATTCTTTAGCTTGTAGTGGAGGTCTTTGAGATAGGAGAGATGTGTGAAAATAGCGCCCACAGTCTTCTCTGTAATAGCGTCCATCTGTTGGAAGTTCTCGGAGGCGAGAGTATAGAGGCAGGGATACCATCCCCATTTAACAGCGAAGGGGTCAGGCTCTCCCCCATTGCTATCAAAGAGGACTGAATAGTGAGCAGTAATTCTCTCCTTGAATTCAAAAAAAAAAGGATACACCCCCCGAAGAGGTCAGCAGGGAGTTGCTTGAATACTTCGGAATCTTCTTTTGATGTGTACTTCTCTATAGTGTGAGCGTCTCCCTGTTGCCTCAAAAGTGGTCTGTACAGTATGCTCATAATCTTGTCAGCGTTATTCCAAAAGTCTCCTGAATACTCCTCAATATCTATCCACTCACCTAGACTAAACTGCTGCCAATCGGGTATAAATCCGTACCGCTGTCCGTTCAATTCAATGACTTTGAGATGTCTCCCTGTCTCCTCGTCTGCGATTCTCTTCAGGTGTTTATCTGCCTCTATCACTTCATTCATAGGCGCATTCCTTAGCTCCTCGATAGTGATGTTCGCGCAGGATGCTACACGCTTGAATCTGTCCTCCTCTGTTTGGAGGGTCATCAGTTGACCTAGAGTGAGGTCTGCGTATTTGAGTGGGACTTGGAAGGTCATATCTTAATAACGATTAAAGTGTCAAATGCTTACCCTAGAGTATAGCTTCCGAAGTTTGGATTTGACTGATTGAATGTAATTGCGTACCTAGACGCATCTATAAAATGATTGAAGGCATCGACAGGAGCGTTCAAGATACGTCCGTTCTTATCCTCTTTGTACTTGTAGTTTCTTAGCTCCTTGATGCCATTGATTGAGCGCTCTGTAATCATGAGGGGTCTAGACTTAAGGAAGTCCAATCCAGATCTAATGCTGTCTGCTCCCTTTCTGCATGGGTGTACATTGAAGCCTCTCGCGTGGATGTCATCTATGCTCTTCGGCTCTGCGCAGTCTGCTATGATAGTATCAGCGCTTTCCACTCCTGCATCTCTTAGGATATTGGACAGGCTTTCATTTGTGAGTCCTGTAGAGTAGCATATCTCATCGAGGCAGAATCCATGCCCATCGGTGTACACTTTCACTATACAGCTAGGGTCATTCGTGTATCCGAAGTCAAGACCCACATTCATGAACTTGTACTCAGGGGGTATCTGCTTGACTTGCTTCCAATGGGTCAGAACTGCGCTCTTATTCACTCCCCTCTCCCCTAAGCCATACACCTTCCAAAAGTGTTCATCTACGTCCTTGAATCGCTCTATCTCATCTATGACAGATTGTTCTAGATAGGGGTTGTCTTTGTATGTGGTTTGAAAGAAGTCACAGTCATCTCGTGGGATAACGTCATCGTATAACCAATGGAATTCGTCTGACGGGTTAAAACAGATTAGGATGCGTCCTGTCGTTCTCAGAATTAATTGTCTCCAGTCGTCAAGGTCTAGCTGATTCGCCTCACAAATATAGAGCATCTCCCTCTTCCTTCCGCGTAGCTTGGCGCTTTGGTCAACGCTGATGAATTCGATTAGGTTGCCATAGAGTCGGTATGTACTATCGGACTTATTGTGATGAGCAGCGTTGTACAGTTCCTCCCTCTCTAGTATCTCAAAGAAGTCCCTCATAACGGATGCCCTGAGAGCAGGGAATGTCTTCCTGCATATCGTTATCACACTACCTGCCCCTTCATTGTGGTAGCAGGTCTCTATGATGTGAGTAAGGAGTGACATAGTCTTCCCACTACGCGAACCTCCCTGATGGACTTGTATCTTCTTACTAGACCCTTGAGCGTGGTAATATGTCGCAGGTTGCTTCACTTACTCTCTGCTATCTCCTTGCGTATGATGACTTCGTCCATCCATGTCAGAGGTTTCTTCTCTGTCACTTCGATTGATGTGGTCTCTATGTATCCTCTGCGCTTCCCTTTGGTCTTCAGGAAGAATATAGTAGCAGCAGGACTGCCTTCTTTGATAAGGTCATGCAGATGGCTCTCAGCGAAGTCTAGAGCGATGTTCTCTAGGTCTGTGACGTTGCGCTTGTATTCAGGGTCGTTATTCATCCAATGGTAGTGCTGACTCCTTGACACGCTTGCCTTGCTGCACGCTGTTGTAACAATCCCTAGAGTCTTCTCTAAGGCTTTCAGCATTGCTTCTTTTTTAGTGTTTGTTTTGTCCGATTGTATGCTCATGGTCTTATCTATTTGGTTACTGATCTGGATTTCTTATTCCTCTTCGGGTAGCTTAGGATTGTCTCTTATATGCTCGTCTGCCGTTGTTAGTATGTTTCTTAGTGTCTCTCTTATGGGGTAATCTTGAATAGCTAGATTCAGGAGTATCTCCCACGATTCATTACGGCTCATTATCACTCTAAAGTTATGATTTTCTTCTTTGCCATCCGTTGCGAATAGTATCCAATCGTTAGAGGTGTTGATGTATCGCTTTGCTCGTCTCGGTGTCATGCTTGTATAAATGTTAGGTGCTTATTTAGAAAGTCTTTGCTGTATATTTTTAGCTCTTCGGCTTTTGTTACATGGTGCAATACTGTTGAGTGATTTGTGTATCCTACCGCATCCGCTATCCTGTCGAATGTCCATCCCTTACGCCTCAGATGGCTACAGCATAGCCTACGCGCATCTACTAGCCTCCTCTTCCTGCTTGTGGTTTTTATCTCTTCCCAAGTTAGTCCTAGACTCTCTACTCCTTTCTTACATTGTGCAAGCGCTAGGACTCCGTCATAATCAGCATTAGCGTAGGATAATTTCCCTACCATTAAATAGATATTGTTATTCATCTTTGATAAAGTTTTTTAGTTCTTGAATCGTTTGTCTTACGCAGCTATTGCAATTGCTTACTGTCTTATTTCCTCCGGATGCTTTATTCCATAATTCTGTGAGCTGGAGATTTTGATTTCCCTGTATCACGTTTTTTCCCTCTAAGTCTTTCAGCAGAAGTTTGATGTTCTCTATGTCTTCCTCGCTTATGTATCTGCTCCATTTATTTAGGGGGCAGGATGAGATTCTGAGAGACGTTTTAATCGGCATAACGCATCCGCACAGTTTTACTTTGTCCCCATTTTCGTCCTCTACTTCTGACCCGATTCCGAGCGTTCCGCAGGACTTTGTCAGGGTCAAATAATGGTCACAATCTTTGCAGATTTGCATCCTATTCGCTCTCTTCTGTGCTGATATTACAAACATCGTCTAAAGCGTTTTAAGGGGTCGTATAGGCATCGCGCCTGGATTAAGGTGTCCTAGCATCAAAACTTTGAGAAGATTGAAAACACTTATTTTATTGGTGTTTACAGGTGTCATCTTTGGCGTGGTGTTTTGGAATCAAAGTGAGTTCTTAGCCTCTTTTTGCTCCAATGAATAGAGCGATACAGTACGCTTATTTTGATGCCTGACTCCCTTGATATTTGTCTCATATTGTATCCTTCTGCATATAGATTCAGGACAGTCATATCGAACCATGTGAGCCTCTCAGTTGCTAGGTAGAAGTTCTCAAGTAGGAAGGCTTTGCTTAGGTCATAATTTGCCACGAGTTTAGGGAGGGGGGTGTCTTGGATTTGATAGTCTTTTTGAAATTTGCCCCTAGTCGATTCCATATACATCGAGCGCAGAAAATATCCGAAAGGATTGTCTCCCATAACTAAGTCAAGTTTTACTCCATCAAGACGCAAGATTCTGAGATAGGTGTGATGCACTAAATCATAGGGGTCAGAATGCATCCTCTTCGCAGAGTTGACAAGTTCATCGTAATGAATCTCTATCCACTTATTCCAGTCCCTTACTTGTCTTGAGTGTTTCAACTTTATTTTTATAGATTTCTATCATATCTCTCAGGTCATCTATGCTATACTTCTTTAAGTCCTTAGATTTCCTTAACAGAGTGGCAGCAGTCCCCTCCCCATATAGACGATTCAACGCTATAGAGAAGAGATACTGCTGACCATTCTGAAAGATATTGCATTTCTTGTCCTGAAATTGTACATTAAACTCATTCCATCTGACTGAGTACGCTCCTCGACTTATGAAGTGACCTGCGTCCCCTTCCTTCCATTTTTTCTGCTGTCCACAGGTGAAACAAGTTGCATAGCCGTTCTCATCAGACGCTCTCATCCTTATGAATAAAGAGAAGACCTTATCCAGATCTTTGATGAGTTTCTGTCTAGCTGATGCCATCCGCACAATATAAGCCTAATAGTCTAATAAAAAAACAGGGGAATTGTCTCCGCTTGGGTTTCCTCCTATCACGTCATAATAGAAGTGGTCTAGAGCCTCCTCTTCGTCCATTCCTTCGATGAGATATTCGTGAAGTATTAAAGCCGAAGAATAAACTACCTGCATATTTGCTCCTGCTGATACTCCTATAATTGCGTGGTCTAATCCGTCAGCTATTATGCACTCATTCTCTTTAATCTGAATCATAAGATTCTCTCTCTGTTCTTGTCTTCTGTCCATTAGAATAAATCTAGTTGGTTGTGTTGGCTCTGTTGCATAATTCCACAGGCTGCTTCAAAAATACGCTTCCCTGCTTTGTAGTCTACTAAGTTCCTAGCTATCTTATCCTTCCTTTGCCCTCCTTTGTACGTTGAGAGGTCTATCTCGTGATAGGCGCAGTACCTGTTAACTTCGTCTTTTCCTTCCATGAATGAGAGTTCAGAATTCTCCAGATCATTGGGAATCGGGAAGTTCGTCCAATAGTGATGCCTTCCTCTTATCTTAGGGGGGATGAGGGGGGTGTAGTATGGCTTGACATTCTCTACTACATACTTCCCCTTAAACCAATGCCGAAGGAATAGGATTTCTTGATAGAGTTTCATATCAGGGAATTCAGGGGTTGTAGTTTCCCTTCGTGCAAATCGTGCCTTGCTATGAGTCGGACAGGGAGGACTGCTCCAAATGAAATCGAACTCAGAATAGTGGTCAAGAAGATACTGATGTGCGTCTGTTACGATGACTTTGTGCTTTGGGAATCTCTCTTGATACAATCGCGCTAGTTCAGGGTCTAGTTCAATGGCGGTCACTTCAATATCTGCTACCTCGTGGCATTTGTAAATGTTTCCCCCAAGACAGGCGTATAAATTAAGATACTTCATCGGGTGAATTCGGATGCTGTATGTAGTCCCATCTTCCTCTCTCGTCTGTGTCC
>Ga0075447_10001474_pt1 | contig 11041 bp, 9 predicted proteins | sample CoawatmetaG10DNA_FD_72352 | JGI IMG/M metagenome (GOLD analysis project Ga0075447, IMG submission 72352) | Marine microbial communities from the West Antarctic Peninsula - Coastal water metaG104-DNA | ecosystem: Environmental > Aquatic > Marine > Coastal | place: Atlantic Ocean: West Antarctic...
GAAGGAAGAACTGATACTAGAGTTCCATTATGTTTCAACATTTTAATAATATTTTCTAGTGCAGTTGGAACATCAAATAAATGCTCTAAAGTTCCAACATCTACTATAGTATCGAACCTGTCATGGTATGCCGGGTCAACCGGATAATTTAGATCTATTAAAAAGTCTGGATTTTCGTAATCTGAAATATCAGCAACATACACATTGTCCGCACCTAAGATTTTAAACAAAGATTGAGCATTTGTATTTTTGGCCCTAGGCGTCCCCTCCCAGGAAGGAATCTTGTTTGATGTATCGTAATTATAAGGCAACTCATTCATCTTTATATAATCATACTTTGCAATAATTTTTCTTGCGTCACCTATTGTAGAGTATATGGCTTGTTGGCCAAATGTCAAAACATCTCCACTGAATAATGAGTCTCCTTTAGATGTATTTTTATACTCCATACAAAATGTATGTATATGGCTCTTAAATATTCCCATCTTTTCTCCTTTTTAAACCTTAACAATCAATGTTTTTTGTAAATAGGGAAACCGCTTTAATTATAATTAAATTTTAAGGAATGATATGTCCCCTTAAAAGATAGGGAAATAGCACTTAGACAAACAGTGCTATTTCCCTTAGTATTTATTATCAAATAAATAACTAATCCTAATAAGTCATGATACCTCTCAAGACTCCTTTTCAAATTTACCAAGCAAAATTGTGTAAAGATTTTGCATACGATTAATGAATCTTAGCTCAGATTCCTTTAGATGCAATTCAAACATATATTTACAGCTCACAGTTATGCTTCACAATTTATTCCTCTTGATACTATTATTTTATAAACTGTTCAAAATAGGGAATAGTTTTTTTCAGCCCTTCTTCTAGTTGAATCTTGGGTATCCAACCAAGTTTTTCCTTGGCTAAAGAAATATCTGGCTGACGTTGGGCGGGATCATCACTAGGTAACGATTTGTATATTAGTTCAGATTTCGAGTTTGTCAGCTTGATTATCTTCTCTGCCAGTTCATTAATTGTGAACTCCGTAGGGTTGCCGGTATTTATAGGACCAGTGCAATCATCTGGGCTATCCATCAATCGGATAAAGACTTCAATTAAGTCATCTACATAGCAAAATGAACGAGTTTGAGAGCCATCACCATATAAAGTAATAGGCTCATTTTGTAGCGCTTGCATAATAAAGTTTGACACTACTCTGCCATCATTAGGGTGCATATTGGGACCATAAGTATTGAAAATACGTGCCACCTTAATACGTAGATTGTGTTGACGGTTATAGTCAAAGAATAAAGTTTCGGCACAACGCTTGCCTTCATCATAACAAGATCTTATACCAGTTGGATTGACGTAACCCCAATAACTTTCAGGTTGTGGATGAATTTTTGGATCGCCATACACTTCACTAGTGGACGCCTGCATAATCTTTGCTTTTAGGCGCTTAGCAAGTCCTAACATATTAATCGCCCCATGCACACTGGTCTTAGTGGTCTGTACAGGATCATACTGGTAGTGAATAGGGGATGCTGGGCAAGCTAGATTATAAATTTCATCTACCTCTACATAGAGTGGGAAAGTTATATCATGACGTATCAACTCGAAGTTTGCATTGTCCAATAGTTCGATAATATTTTCCTTAGTACCAGTAAAAAAGTTATCGACAGCAATAACATCATGGCCATTATTGAGAAGACGCTTGCAGAGATGTGAGCCAAGAAAACCACACCCTCCAGTAACTAAGATTCTTTTTCTAATATGCATAATTTCATATAATTAAGTTAAGATGGCGAGTATCAGTTCCATTATATTAATTTAATCCTGACGCCCTATTGACCAATATTTTTTCAGAGGTCATGTCCAGAAAAATCTCTAGTGTAAACCTTATCCTTAACATCTTTAAGGTCATCCGACATACGGTTAGCAATAATCATATCAGATAGTTTTTTAAACTCATCTAAGTCTTTAATCACTTTTGAATTGAAGAATGACCCTTTTTTGAGTACTGGCTCGTAGATGATTACCTCAATCCCTTTGGCTTTAATTCGTTTCATAATACCTTGAATGGAAGAAGATCTATAATTTTCTGAGCCACTTTTCATAATCAAACGATGTACACCAACAACCTTAGGATTTTTACTAATAATTGAATCTGCAATAAAATCCTTACGAGTGGTATTAGCATCAACAATGGCACTGATTAAACTATTGGGCACATCTTGATAGTTAGCTCTTAGTTGCTTGGTGTCTTTTGGAAGGCAATAGCCACCATAGCCAAATGATGGGTTGTTGTAATGCGAGCCAATGCGTGGATCCATTCCCACACCCTCTATGATTTGCTTAGTGTCTAGCTCATGAACTTCAGCATAAGAATCCAGCTCATTAAAGAATGACACACGCATTGCTAAATAAGTATTTGAGAATAATTTAACTGCCTCAGCCTCAGTTGAGTTGGTAAAGATCACATTAATGTTTTCTTTAATTGCCCCCTCTACCAATAAATCAGCAAACTGCTGAGCTCGCTCAGACTTCTCACCAACAATGATTCGGGAGGGGTGGAGATTATCATAAAGCGCGCTACCCTCTCTTAAAAACTCTGGTGAGAAGAGAATGTTATCAAAGCCAAACTTCTCTTTAGCACTTTTTGTATAGCCCACAGGTACTGTTGATTTGATAACAATAACTGCACTTGGATTAATCTTAATGACATCTTCAATAACCGAATCAACTGATTTGGTATTGAAATAGTTTGCCTCAGGATCATAATCAGTGGGTGTTGCTATGATTACAAAATCAGCATCTGCATAAGCCTCCTCTTTGTTAAGAGTAGCCTTAAATGATGAGTTATTATTGCGCTCAGGAACACTCCCTTTGATTAATGTTAAATGAGTCAGATATGCTGTAAGATATTCTTGAATCTCTTTATCTTCTATTGGAGAATTGCCTTTATTAAGCATTTCAATCTTTTCAGGGATAATGTCAAGGGCGATGACTTCATTATTTTGTGCTAAAAGCATTGCGTTAGAAAGGCCTACGTAGCCAGTACCAGCGATGGTAATATTCATTTTTTCCTTAATATAAAAGGGTTAATATAACTTTATAGGTTCTTTATACAGAGCTAAATAGGAGATTTGAACCTCAAGAACTTAAGTCAGTTGCATTCATATCTTAAACCCTGAAAAAAGCATCCCTAAACAACAAAAATAAGCATTCATAAACCTACTGAAATTATAAATTAAACAATGCATCAATTTTTTTACTAGTTGGACTCATCACAACACCTTTTTCAGTAATTAATCCTGTTACCAGTTCTGCAGGGGTTACATCAAATGCAGGATTACGAACAGAAACTCCTTTTGCAGCCCATTGCATATCTTGATAACCGGTTACCTCAGAGCTTGGCCTTTCCTCAATTGGGATATCCGCCCCACTTGAAATTGATCTGTCAATTGTTGAAAGTGGGCATGCTACATAGAAAGGAATATTATGTCTTTTTGCTAAAACTGCTACCATATAAGTTCCAATTTTATTAGCAACATCTCCATTTCCAGCTACTCTATCTGTACCAACGACTATTGCATCAACTTCACCATGGCTCATTAAGTGGCCTGACATATTGTCTGAAATCAAAGTTACTGGAATTCCTTCTTGCACCATCTCCCATGCCGTCAATCGAGCTCCTTGCAAAAATGGACGAGTTTCATCTGCAATTACAGAAATATTTTTTCCAGACTCAACCGCTGATCGTATAACTCCTAATGCAGTTCCATGACCGGCTGTTGCAAGAGCACCAGCATTACAGTGCGTCAAAACATTAGCACCATCAGAAAGCAACTTTGCACCAAAACTTCCCATCATTCGATTAATTTTAATATCTTCAGCCTTAATATTATGCGCTTCTTCTAATAATATCATCGATAGCTCTCTTGGATCTATATTATGACTATCTTTAATTATTGATTGCATTCTGTTAACTGCCCAAAAAAGATTGATCGCAGTTGGCCGGCTTTCAAGTAATATTTTGCATGCATCACTCATGCCACTTAAAAAATCTACCTTATTAAGACTTTGAGTTTTTATCGCCTCAAGAGCGACACCATATGCTGCAGCACAACCAATAGCAGGAGCACCTCTAACAACCATTGAGCGAATACCTTCGGCTACTGATTTAGCAGAATTATAAGAGATATAACTAAATTTAGAAGGAAGGATTCTTTGATCTATCATCTCAAGATGGTCATCTGACCATCTTAAGGTTTCTATATTGTTTTCTTTCATTTATTCACCCTCAAATTCACAAAGAGTAAAAACCTTTTGCCCTATATTTTCTAATCTGGCTCTTCCACCAATATCAGGTAAATCGACTATAAAACAACACTCTACAATCTCACCCTGCATTTTTTCAACTAATCTAACTGCAGCTTCAACCGTTCCACCTGTTGCAATCAAGTCATCTACAATCAATATTTTTTCACCTTTCTCAATTGCATCATCATGGACTTCGATACGGTCTGAGCCATATTCTAATTCATACTCCTGATCAATAGTTTTTGCAGGTAACTTTCCTGGCTTTCTTATCAAAACAAGTCCTACATTTAAAAGATATGCTAATGGCGCTCCTAAGAGAAACCCTCGCGCTTCAATAGCTGCAATTTTATCAATTTTTAAGTCTTTATACCGCTCTAAAAGCAAGTCAATTGCTTCACGCAGGCCTTCAGGATCTTGGAATAAAGTAGTAATATCTCTAAACATTACTCCATCAATTGGATAGTTTTCAATTGTTCTAATTTTTGTTTTAATTGACATATATTTTTTTATATTTAAATTAATTTAATAATCGACCTGCAACAGCATCTAATTTTTTAACTAGCTCTTTATCACGAGCATCAGGAGAGGTAATAATGGCATTTTCAAGACTAGACTTGCAAGAGCAATTACCGCTCAATTGATCAGATGATATAGCCTTGGAAGATGCTTTAACAAGAGACCTTGCATTATCAGCATTAGCACTTAATACTTTAATCATCGCCTCTACATTGACATTATCATGTTCAGTGTGCCAGCAATCATAATCAGTTACCATTGCTACTGAAACATAGCATATTTCAGCTTCTCTAGCGAGCTTAGCCTCAGGCATGTTGGTCATTCCAACAACATCACAATCCCAGCTTCGATACAACTCTGACTCTGCTATAGATGAAAATTGTGGACCTTCCATTGCTATATAAACTCCACCTCTTACAGCTTTAATACCAATACTTTTTGCTGAACTTTGAATATGATTTCCCAATCTATCACAGACAGGGTTAGCCATAGAGACATGGGCAACAAGGCCTGTTGTAAAAAAACTTTTTTCCCTTGCAAATGTTCTATCAATAAATTGATCCACAATAACAAACATACCTGGCTTTAGCTCTTCCTTTAAAGATCCTACAGCACTTACAGATATAATCTCGGAGACCCCTGCCCTTTTCAATGCGTCAATATTAGCTCGATAATTAATTTCAGATGGAGGGATTCTATGACCCCTTCCATGCCTGGGTAAAAAAACCATTTCTTGGCCATTTAAGTCGCCAAAGAGTAGCTTGTCGGATGGCTCTCCAAAAGATGACGATATTTTTTTCCAGCACTTATTTTTTAATCCATCAATTTCATAAACTCCACTTCCGCCTATTACCCCAAGAACAGGTTTTAAATCACTCATGCTTTATCCTTAATAAAAAAATTAAATCACTCTTTCATTGCCACCATCAACAGGGATTTGAGAGGCGGTGGTTTTAGAAAATAACTCACCGCACATTTCAGCTGCTAGTTCAGATACGTCTTTACTATAAATCTCAACTCCAAGTAGATTATTTGTTTTATATTCTTCAATCGTAAGATTATATTGCTGGGCCCTTGACTTAAGAACTTCATCTGTCCATATTCCAGTATCAAATACTGCATTAGGATGAACCGTATTTAAGCGAATACCATACTTTCCCCACTCTAGGGATAAAACTCGCATAAGTTGATTTAACGCCGCCTTTGAGGCTGAGTACGCAGCAGCTCCCGGACCTGGAGCAGAAACATTTTTTGAGCCAATAATGACCACTCGTCCATTATTTGGGGCAGCTTGCAATAGAGGGAATACCATTCGAAGTATATTTAAATTTGCATCTAGATTGACAGAAAAAACATTTCTCCATTCCTGTGATGGCAATTCAGAAACTTTTTTTCCTTTTGGAAACATACCAGCATTTAAAACAACCATATCAAGCCCGCCAAAATACTGGATGCCTTTCTCTATCAATTCTTCTAGATTATCTTCATTGGTTACATCACAAATCAAACCTAAATAGTTTTTATGATTATTAATGGTTTCGATTGAAGGGTCTAGGTCTAAAGCAATAACTGCAGAGCCCCTACGAAGAAAAGATTCTACACACGCCTTTCCAATGCCAGAGGCTGCTCCAGTGATTAACACCACCTCACCTTCAAAAGCTAAAGGATTTTGGTTTTTAAGTAATTTTGCTTGCTCTAAATCCCAGTATTCTAAATCAAATATATCTTTAGCAGGAAGAGCTTCAAAGCCACCCAATTTTTCTGCTCTTAGAATGCTTTCCATTGTGTGCTCATATATGTCTGAAATAATACCAATCTCTGACATATTTTTACCAACAGCACAAAGCCCAAACTTCTTATCTAAAATAACTCTTGGAGCTGGATCAAGCATTGTTTTCCTAGCTTTCGCATTAATTTCATTCTTATTAAAATAAGATGCATACTCTTCATTATATTTATTAATATCGCGACCAATCATAGGTATTCGCTTAGTTCGGATAACATGGTCAGGTGTCAATGGGCCTTTAGTTGCTATCTTTTTAACATCTGCGTGATTGCAAAAACTAAACCCTAATGAGTTATTAGTAAGATGCATTAATACCGGCTTTCCAATAGCTAATGAAATTTTCTGTCTTAACTCAGCCACTTGATTTCTGATATTTTTTTGTTCAAAGTTAGCTTCTGATTTTTCAATACCCCAAGCATTTTTGCTAATTAGATAATTTTCGGCCTCATTAACTAGACTTATCATACGATCATAAGATTCTTTTGCACTATCTCCAAAAGAAAATATGCCATGATTCATTAAGACCATTCCTTCAGTTTTATTTGTTGATTGCTCTGAAAAAATTCGCGCAACATCTTTAGCTAAATCAAACCCCGGCATCACATAAGGAATAATTACAACACGTTTGCCATAAATTTCTCTTATTCGATCTTCTCCTTCTAAAGTATTTGTAACTGTAACAACTGCATCAGAGTGAGTATGATCAACATACTTAAAGGGTAATATTGCATGCAGAATAGTTTCAACAGAGGGTGCTGGTGCGGATGAATTAGTTAATTGGGTTTTTAACTCATTTACCATTTGTGGATCGGAGAGAGAATCCAATTCAGCAAGCTTCAACATATGTGCCATTCGAACTGGCGAGAAGCCCACTTCTTCGATAGAAACTAAATCCCAACCACTTCCTTTTACATAAAGAATTTCTTCTTTCTCACCAACCAAGTTAGTTTCTAAAATCTTGACCGAAGTATTGCCACCACCATGCAAAACCAAAGTGGAGTCCTTACCAAGTAGGCGTGAAGTGTAAACTCGTTGAGCTAAATCACCTTTGAAGTTTTTTGACTCAGCGTCAATCCATAAATTATCCATTAACTTAAGTATCTTGATAGAATGTGCATATAGGCTAAAATTAAGTTTTTTTTTTAGTTATTTCAACTTGACTTCAACACTAATTATTAGGTCTCTAGCCAAGGCAATTTAATAGTTAATCTTCCCAATTAGAAATTATTATTTTAAGCTCTTTTGAGATCTTATCCGTATTCAAAAAAGTATTTTTTTTTGGTCTACTTGCAGGAGTGAGATAATCTAGTATTATGATAGTGGAAACTTTACAATAAATATATATAGACAACTTAAAAATCAAGATGTAAGCCATAGCTACCGCACTGGATACCCCCAGCAATTAAGACAAATTAGTAATCAATCTAGCAATAATGATACTAGCTTCTAACCATCTAAAAAAGCTATTTCTTTACTAAGAATGATTAAATTTTTGTTGAATGTTTAATGTTACAGTTAATTTTGATTAACATAAGAACTTATAGATTCTTTTAATGATATTTTTGATGCCCTATAGTGATTTTGACTTTAATGATAAAACTATTCTAATTACTGGTGGGGCTGGATTTGTTGGAAGTAATTTAGCATTTTATTTGCAAGAAAACTTCCCACAATCTCATGTTGTTGTATTTGACTGTTTTCGTAGCAAAGCAATATTTGCTAATGGCAACCTACAAAGCTTTGGTCATTATAAAAATCTGATTGGCTTTAAAGGTGATGTCATCTGTGGCAACATTAATAATAAAGCCGATTTAGCACTCCTGAATGACTACACATTTGATTATATTTTCCATCAGGCAGCGATTTCAGATACCCGGGTGTATGATCAAGAACTGGTAATGAAAACTAATGTTAATTCATTTCATGATTTACTTAGTCTTGCAAAACAAAATCATGCGGTAATGGTTTATGCAAGCTCTGCTGCGACTTATGGAGGATTACCTTCCCCACAGGTAGTTGGTAAAGAATCGCCTGAAAACCCTTATGGTTTCAGTAAGTATTTAATGGATCAAATTACCTATCGTTTCATAGATCAAAACCCTGAAATGAGTATTGTAGGTCTTCGATACTTTAATGTTTATGGATCAAAGGAATACTATAAGGCTAAAACCTCATCAATGGTAATTCAACTAGGACATCAAATTTTGGATGGCAACCCTCCAAAATTGTTTGAAGGCTCTGATCAAATTTTAAGAGATTTTATTAACATTGAAGATGTGATACAAGCGAATATACTAGCCTGCAAGCCACAGCAAAGTGGTGTGTATAATGTTGGAACAGGAAATCCAAGAAGTTTTCAGGACATTGCGGACATTTTGCAGAATGGTCTTGAAGCCAATCTTGGGACAGAATACTTTCCCAACCCTTACGAGGGGTACCAAATGCATACCCAGGCTGACATTACAAAAACTGAGGAATGTTTAGGGTTTGAACCGAAAGTGACTCTAGAAGAAGGAATTAAAACTTATATTCCTGAGATTAGGCGACTGCATGGAGAGCCATTGAGTTAATGTTGAATTATCAATTTTGATTTGCATGCATTTTGACTAAAGTTGTTAGTCTTAAATTGTGAACGTTTAGACAAGAATTAAACACTCCTTTATATAATAAAATATCATCTTAATACATTGTTAGAAATAGAAAAAAATTCATGATTAATTTACTGGGAAAAGCTCCAAAAATATTGGTAATTGGTGATTTAATAGTTGATCACTACTTATGGGGCTCATCGGAACGCATTTCACCTGAGGCACCGGTACCTGTTGTGAGTATTAACAACGAGAGTAGAATGCTTGGCGGTGCTGGTAATGTCATTAATAACCTTAAGGCTTTAAATGCCAAAGTTGATGTAATGAGCGTGCTGGGTGAGTGTGGGGTTTCAAGCGAGCTAAAATTACTGCTTAATGAAATTGAGATTGATACGCAATATCTCATCACTGAGTCAAAAAGAATCAGCTCAAAAAAGACGCGTATTATTGCTGCACAACAACAGGTGGTTCGTTATGATCGAGAAAGTATCAATGAGATAAGTGAATTATCTCAAAAAACTCTACTTTTAAATTTTAGAAAAAGGATTGCTGATTATGACTGCGTGCTTCTCTCTGATTATGGCAAGGGAGTATTAACGAATGATTTAACACAGCAACTCATTAATGTTGCCAAACAGCACTCAATTAAGATTCTTGTCGACCCTAAAGGCGTGAATTATTCAAAATACAAAGGCGCTTACTTATTAACACCAAACAAAAAAGAGGCCAGCGAAGCAACTGGGATTAATATTAATGATGATGCAAGCCTTGCTTGCTCCATAAAAAAACTCAAGGAAGAATGTGAGTTAGATGTATCACTCATTACCCTCAGTGAGCAAGGTGTTACAATTTATGATGGTGAATTACGCAACCACCCCACTCAAACTAGAGAAGTATTTGATGTGACGGGTGCAGGCGATACAGTTCTGGCGTCACTTGGTTTCGCCCTCTCTTGTGAACTTGATATTGATGAGGCTGTTAAGTTTGCTAACCTTGCTGCAGGAGTTGTTGTTGGCAAGATTGGGAGTTCAACTGCAACACTAAATGAAATTATTGAGTATGAATCAAGCCTTAAAAAGTCCACTAGCGACGCACACATCAAAACACTAAATGAAATTACTGTTTTGAGTGAAGAATTAAAAGCTCGAGGTAAAAAAATTGTCTTTACCAATGGTTGCTTTGATTTGTTGCATACTGGCCATGTTCGTTATTTAGAGGCGTCCAAAAACTTTGGTGATGTACTAATATTGGGACTAAATTCAGACCGCTCAGTTGTCGTTTTAAAAGGTGAAGATCGACCTATTAACACACAAATTGATAGAGCCTATATTTTAGCCGCACTGGAAGCTGTGGATTACGTAGTGATTTTTGACGACGACACGCCGTATGATCTAATCAATGCTATTAAACCACACACTTTAGTCAAAGGTGGTGATTACGAAGGCCAGGACGTTGTTGGGAAAGATATTGCAGAAGAACTAAAACTGATAAAATTCGTCGATGGAAAAAGTACCACAAAAACAATTAAAAAAATTCAACAATTAAAATAATCATGCAATCAATCATAAAATTTGAGTTTGAAGAACACCTTAAAACCAGCCAAGATACTTTTGAATCAATTGGTCATTCAGTAGAAGTAGCTGGAAAACTTTGTATTGACTGCCTTGAAAATGGCAATAAAATCTTACTCTTCGGCAATGGTGGCAGTGCCGCTGACGCTCAACATATTGCCGCAGAAATGATGGGCAGATACAAAATCGAACGCAAAGGTTTGGCTGCTATTGCTCTAACTACTGACACTTCAGCTCTCACCGCGATTGGTAACGACTTTGGCTATCAT
>Ga0075447_10001476_pt1 | contig 11036 bp, 9 predicted proteins | sample CoawatmetaG10DNA_FD_72352 | JGI IMG/M metagenome (GOLD analysis project Ga0075447, IMG submission 72352) | Marine microbial communities from the West Antarctic Peninsula - Coastal water metaG104-DNA | ecosystem: Environmental > Aquatic > Marine > Coastal | place: Atlantic Ocean: West Antarctic...
CTTCGACAGGCTCAGGGCGAACGGAAGCGAGGATTTTGTAAACCGTCATCCACTCTAGCCGGGGGCTCTGAATGCAGATCAAGCGTCTCCGGCTCTCGGGCTTCAAGAGCTTCGTCGACGCGGCTGATCTGCGGATCGAGCCGGGGCTGACTGGGATCGTCGGCCCCAATGGCTGCGGCAAATCCAATTTGCTCGAGGCGCTGCGCTGGACGATGGGGGAAACCTCGGCGCGTTCCCTGCGCGGGGCGGGGATGGACGACGTCATCTTCGCGGGCACCAACACGCGCCCGGCGCGCGACTTCGCCGAAGTTTCGATGCTGATCGAAAATGCGGGCGAGGAAAGCGAAGTCGTCCGCCGGATCGAGCGCGGGGCGGGGTCTGCCTACCGAATCGACGGGCGCGATGTGCGCGCCAAGGACGTGGCGTTGCTGTTCGCCGATTCGGCGACGGGGGCGCATTCGCCCGCTTTGGTCAGCCAGGGGCGGATCGGTGCGATCATTGCCGCCAAGCCGGCCGAGCGGCGCGCGATGCTGGAGGAAGCCGCTGGCATCGCCGGGCTGCACGTCCGCCGCAAGGATGCCGAGCAGAAATTGCGCGCGACCGAGGCCAATCTCGCGCGGCTCGACGAACTGATTGCAGACCAGGACGGCCGCGCCAATGCGCTGCGGCGCCAAGCACGGCAGGCGGAGCGCTATCGCGCTTTGTCCGAGCAGATCCGCGTGGCGGAGGCGCGGATGATCTTTGCGCGCTGGCGCGATGCGCAACAGGCTGCCGATGCCGCCAAAGCCGAGGCGGCGACGTGCGAGGCGCGCGTGGCCGAGGCGAGCGAGGCGCAGCGCGCGGCAGCAGCCTATGCGCTGGCGGCGACCGAGGCGCTGGCGGGAGCGCGGGGGCAGGCGCAAGCGCTGCGCGAGGCGGCGAGCGAGGCGGGGCATCAGCTCGGCGGCTTGCGCGGCGAGCAGGCGGCGGCGGTGCGGCGCACGCAGGAACTGGCGGCGGCGCGCGTGCGGCTGGCCGAGGACCGTGCGCGCGAGGGGTCGCTGGCGAGCGATGCCGCCGAAGCGATCGCGCGGCTGGCCGAGGAGAGCAAGGCGCTGGAGACGCGGCTGGCCGAAGCGACCGCGCGTATCCCCGAGCTGGAGACACGGCTGAGCGAGGCGGAACGCGCCGGGCGCGATGCCGAAGTGGCGCTGGCGCAGGCGCTTGCCGCACAAGCGACCGAGCTGGCCGATGCGCGCGTGGCCGAAGCGGCGCTGGCCGCCGCGCGGGTGCGGGCCGAGCGCAGCGCGCGCGATCTGGCGCGGGTTACGGGGGAGAGCGCGGCGCTGGGCGATGCCGCGCCGCTGATGGCCGAGCGCGCGGCGGCAGCGGCGGCGCGCGCGCAGGCGGTGCAGCATGGCGAGGATGCGCGCGCGGCGCTGACCCGCGCCGATGCCGACGAACGCGGTGCGCGCGACCAGCGCGACCGGGCGCAAGCGGCGCGCGCGACCGCGCATGCCGATCTGGCGGCACTCGACAGCGAAGCGACCGCGCTGACCAAGGCGACGCGGCGCGAGGGGCGCGAGCGGTTGCTCGACCGGTTGCAGCCCGAGGCGGGCTATGAGCGCGCGCTGGCGGCGGCCTTGGGGGATGATCTGGAGGCGGGGCTCGACCCGGCGGGCGAGCGCTTCTGGGCGGGGGCGGAGGTCGCGCCGGGCGATCCGGCGGCACCCGAGGGGACGGTGCCGCTTGGCCGGCATGTCGCGGCACCCGCGGCGCTGGCAAGGCGGCTGGCGCAGGTGTTCGTGGCGGAGAGCGATGCGGGCGGGCCGCTTGCGGTCGGGCAGCGGCTGGTGACGTTGACGGGCGTGTTGCGGCGCTGGGATGGCTATGTCGCCAAATCGGGCGGGGCGGCGGCGGCGGAGCGGCTCGAACGCATGAACCGGCTGCGCGCGATCGAGGCGGCGCGCCCGGCGGCGGTGCGCGCGGTCGAGGCGGCGGATGGCGAGCTCGCGCGGATCGACGCGGCGATTGCGGAAGCGCGGGCAGGGGCGGTGGCGGCGCGGCGCTTGCTGGAGAGCGCCGAAACGCGCGCGCGCGATGCGGCGCGCGCCGAAGACCGTGCGGCGGCGGCGATCGAGCGGATCGAGGCGCAGCGCGCCGATCTGGCGGCGCGGCGGCAGCGCATCGTCGCCGATCATGAGGAAGCCGAGGCGGAGGTCGCGCGCGCTGCGGGTGTGCAGGCCACGCTGCCCGATGGCAGGGCGACGCGCGAACGGGTACGCGCGCTGTCGGGCGAGGCCGAGGCGCGCCGCACCGCCATTGCCACCGCGCGCGCCGACCGCGCCGGGCTCGACCGCGATGTCGGCAGTGCGCGCGAGCGCCTGGCCGGGATGAGCGCCGAGGCGAAGAGCTGGCGCGCGCGGGCAGGCGAGGCGGCGCGGCGCATCGCCGAGATGGACAAGCGCGACGGCGACCTTGCCGCCGAAGCGCAGGCGCTGGTCGGGCGGCCCGAGGCGCTCGCGGCGGAGATCGTCGCGCTGGAAGCAGCGCATGCGGCGGCGCGTGCGGAGGCCGATGCCGCCGCCATCGCAGAACGCGCTGCCGAAGCGGCGCTCCGTGCGGCCGAAGCGCAAGCCAGCGCCGCCGCCGAAACGCTGGCGCAAGCGCGCGAAGCGCGGGCGGGGGCGGCGGCGCGGGCGGAAAATCAGGAATTGCGGCGGGTGGAGATGAACCGCCTATCGGGCGAACGCTTCCAATGCCCTTCGGTGCTGCTGCCCGAACGGGTACGCTTCGAGGGCGATACGGTGCGGTCGCCGGGGGAGGAATCGGGGGCGCACGAGAAATTGATGGTCGATCGGGAGCGGATCGGCCCGGTCAATCTGGTCGCCGAAAGCGAACTGGCCGAACTCGAAGCCGCGTCCAAGGGCAATGCCGCCGAGCGCGAGGAATTGGGGCTGGCGGTCAACCGCCTGCGCGGGTCGATCGGCACGCTCAACCGCGAGGGACGGCAGCGGCTGATGGCGGCGTTCGAGGCGGTCGATGGGCATTTCCGGCGCTTGTTCACCACGCTGTTCAATGGCGGGCAGGCGCATCTCGAACTGGTCGATTCGGACGATCCGCTCGAGGCGGGCCTCGAGATCATGGCGCAGCCGCCGGGCAAGAAGCTGCAATCGCTGACGCTGCTATCGGGGGGCGAGCAGGCGCTGACCGCGGTCGCGCTGATCTTCGGCTTGTTCCTGACCAACCCCGCGCCGATCTGCGTGCTCGACGAAGTCGATGCGCCGCTGGACGATGCCAATATCGAACGCTTTTGCGGGTTGCTGGATGCGATGACGCGCGAAACGCAGACGCGCTATCTGATCGTGACGCACAATGCGGTGACGATGAGCCGGATGCACCGGCTGTTTGGCGTGACGATGGTCGAACAAGGCGTCAGCCGCCTTGTTTCGGTGGATCTCGGCGGCGCGGAGTCGCTCCTCGCCGCCGAGTAAACGGATCAGCAGCCGTTGCGGCGATTCTGGGCCGCGTCATGCTTCTTGTCGAGATGCTTGCCGAGCAAGGCACCGCCGACGCCGCCCGCCACCGTGCCGAGCACGCCGCCGCCCAGCGCATTGCCGACCAGCGCGCCGCCGGCACCGCCCGCGATCAGGCCAGTCGTGCCCGACGAGCGATGGCAGCGATAGTGACGGCTGGTTTTGCCATAATAGCGATGCTTGCGCGCTTCGGCCTTATCGACCGGGAGGGCCATCGTCACCGGAACGACGAGCGAAGCGGCGGCGAGGCTGAGAAACAGTGAACGCATGATGTCGGTCCCTTTTGATCTTTGTGTGGGCGTAACGTTTTAACCGCCTGCGGGTTGCATCTGCGAAACTAGTAGGGCCTTTCAAAACCTCAGCTTAACCATTGTCCGGCAAGCACGGGGTTGCACCGCAATCGGAAAGGGGTTTGCATGAACATCATTCCAGCATTGTCCCATGCGGTTGGCGGCCGCTTCGCCGATGTTCCGGCCTCGGTTTCGGCTGGGCTGTGGTCGTGCGATCTCGCGACCGAACGGCTGACCTGGAGTGATGGCGTCTATGATCTGTTCGGAGCCCAGCGCGGTAGCCGCATCGATCGCCACGCCGCAGCGGCGCGCTATACACCGGGATCCCGCATCGCGCTCGAATGTCGGCGTATGGCGGCTATCCGCGATCGCTCCGGCTTTACCCTAGACGCCGAAATCACCGTTGGCCCGACGCGGCGTTGGATCCGCATCGTCGCGCAGGTCGAATGCGACGAGGGCAAGCCGATGCGCCTGTTCGGCTCCAAAACCGATGTGACTTTTGAAAAGATGGCGGGGCTGTTGACGGACCACTGATCCGGATGACGAACAGCGCCGCTTGCGCCGAGCGTGTTGTGAACATATGAAGAACATATGGCCCAGCTCGATGTTCAGCAAAAGCTCGCGATCCTGGCGGATGCCGCGAAATATGATGCGTCCTGCGCATCCTCGGGCTCGGTCAAGCGCACCTCGCGCGACGGCAAGGGGCTGGGCTCGACCGACCAGGGCATGGGGATTTGCCATGCCTATGCGCCCGATGGCCGCTGCATTTCGCTGCTCAAGATCCTGCTGACCAACAGCTGCATCTTCGACTGCCATTATTGCATCAACCGCAAAAGCTCGAACGTGCGGCGCGCGCGTTTCACGGCGGCGGAGGTGGTGCGGCTGACGCTGTCTTTCTATCGGCGCAATTATATCGAGGGGCTGTTCCTCTCCTCGGGCATCATCGGTTCGTCCAATTACACGATGGAGCAGATGGTCGAGGTGGCGCGCAGCTTGCGCGAGGATCATGATTTTCGCGGCTATATCCACCTCAAGACCATTCCCGATGCCGACCCCGAACTGGTGCATAAAGCGGGGCTCCATGCCGATCGTTTGTCGATCAATGTCGAATTGCCGACGCTGGCCGGGCTGACGCGGCTCGCGCCCGAGAAATCGGCGGTGCGGATCGAAGGGGCGATGGCGGGGACCAAGCTGGCGATTGCCGACACCAGCGACGCCCGCAAGCGCTTCAAGTCGGCACCGCGCTTTGCGCCTGCCGGGCAATCCACGCAGATGATCGTGGGGGCGGATGCGGCGACCGATGGTGACATCGTGACGCGCGCGTCCTCGCTGTATGATCGGTTCGGTTTGCGGCGGGTCTATTATTCGGCGTTCAGCCCGATCCCCGATGCGAGTGCGGTGTTGCCGCTGCAGCGTCCGCCGCTGATGCGCGAACATCGGCTGTATCAATCGGACTGGCTGATGCGCTTCTACGATTATTCCCCCGGCGATGTGGTGGCGGCAACCGATGCGACGACGGGAATGCTGCCGCTCGACATCGACCCCAAGCTCGCCTGGGCGCTCAAGTTTCGGGGATCGTTCCCGGTCGACGTCAACCGCGCGCCGCGCGAGGCGCTGCTGCGGGTGCCGGGGCTGGGGGTGAAAGCGGTCGCGGCGATCCTGTCGGCGCGGCGCTGGCGGCGGTTGCGGCTGGCCGATGTCGCGCGGTTGACGGTGTCGATCGCCAAGCTGCGGCCATTCCTGATCGCCGAGGACTGGCGGCCAGTGGCGCTGAGCGACCGCGCCGATCTGCGGCCGCAGGTTGCACCCAAAACCGAGCAACTGGAGTTGTTCGCCTGAGGTGAGGGTGCATGCACGCGGTAACGCTGGCGCAAGCCGATGATGTGGAGGGTTGGCGCGATGCGGCGCGCGCGCTGGCGGCGGCGCACGTCCCGCCCGATCAGGTGGTGTGGCAAGTCGGTGCCCAGCCGACCGACCTGTTCGTGGGCACCGCCACGCCGCCAGCCGCGCTGCCCGCAGTCGCCACCGGTGCCTTTTCGGTGCCGCGCGCCTTCCTGGATCTCGCCCGCAAGGCGATCCTCCACCGCGAGCCCGCGCGCTTCGCGCTTCTCTACACGCTGCTGACGCGGTTGCGGCGCGAACCCCGGTTGATGGAGGATCAGGCCGATCCGCTCGTCCGCCAGCTCGAAGGTCTGGCACGCGAAGTGCGCAAGGACATTCACAAGATGCGCGCGTTCCTGCGCTTCCGCGAAGTGGAGCAGGATGGCACCCCGCGCTTCGTCGCCTGGTTCGAGCCCGAACATCATATCGTGCGCGCCAATGCCGGTTTCTTTCTCGATCGTTTCGCGAGCATGCGTTGGTCGATCCTGACGCCCGAGCTTTCGTTGCATTGGGACGGTGCGACGCTGGCGGAAGGACCGGGCGCGACCAAGCGCGACGCGCCCGAAGGCGACCCGATCGAGGAGGTGTGGAAGACCTATTATGCGTCGATCTTCAACCCGGCGCGCGTGAAGATCGGCGCGATGTTGAAGGAAATGCCGCGCAAATATTGGAAGAACATGCCCGAGACGGCGTTGGTGCCGGGATTGATTGCCAGCGCACAGGCGCGGGAGAGCGGGATGATCGCCAAAGCGAAGAGCGTGGTCGGCCGCAATGCGCAGGCGGCATGGGCGGCGTTGCGCGAGGAGGCGGCGGGTTGCACGCGCTGCCCGCTCCATCAGCCCGCGACGCAGACGGTGTTCGGCGAGGGGCCGGTCGATGCGGCGCTGATGTTCGTCGGCGAGCAACCGGGCGACCAGGAGGATCTGGCGGGGCAGCCTTTTGTCGGACCGGCCGGGCAGATGTTCGACCGCGCGCTGGCCGAGGCGGGGATCGATCGGGCGGGGGTGTACGTCACCAACGCGGTCAAGCATTTCAAGTTCGAGCAACGCGGCAAGCGGCGCATCCATAGCAAACCCGATGCGGGGGAGATCAGCGCGTGCCGTTGGTGGATCGAGCAGGAGCGCTTGCTGGTGCGGCCCAAGGTGACGGTGGCCTTGGGGGCGACCGCGGCGCGCAGCTTGCTCGGGCGGGTGGTAACGATCGGCAAGGAGCGCGGGCGTGCGCTGGCGCTGCCCGAGGGAGGGGAGGCGTGGATCACCGTCCATCCAAGTTACTTGCTGCGCTTACCCGATCGAGCGGCGGCCGAGCAGGAATATGGGCGCTTTGTCGAGGATTTGCGGCGCGCGGGCGAGCGCGTCGGCTGAGCGCGGCTACAGCGGCAAAGTGGGCTGAACCGCCTCGGGCTCTCCATCGACCATGCCCGACAGCGTCAGCCCGAGCAGCCGCACCCCGAGCGGCAGCGGCAGATGCGCATCGAGCAAGGCATGGCCGATGGCGAAGAACGCGTCGCGGTCGACCACGCTGTTGAGCGAGCGCGCGCGGGTGATCGTGCGGAAATCGGAGAAGCGCAGCTTGAGCGTCACGGTGCGGCCGCGCGCGCTGTGGCGGTCGATCCGCACCCAGGCGGCTTCGCCGACGCGGTCGAGTGCGGCGTGGAGGTCGCCCGGCGCGGACAGGTCGGTTTCGAAGGTGCGTTCGGCCCCAACCGATTTGCTCGGCCGCTCGCTGCGCACCGGGCGGTGATCGACCCCGCGTGCGGCACCATAAAGATAGTCGCCATAGCTGCCGAAATGGGCGTGGAGGAAGGCAAGCGGACGCTCGCGCAGATCGGCACCGGTCTCTATGCCGAGCGCGGCCATGCGCCGTGCGGTGACCGGGCCGACGCCGTGGAAGCGCTTGACCGGCAAGCTGGCGACGAACGCCGCGCCGTGGCGGGGGGCGATGACGCACAGGCCGTCGGGCTTGTTCTGGTCGGAGGCGAGCTTGGCGATGAACTTGTTGTAGCTGACCCCGGCCGAGGCGGTGAGCTGGGTTTCGGCCTTGATGCGCGCGCGGATCTGCTCGGCGATGGCGCGGGCCGAGCCCAGACCGTGGCGGTCCTCGGTCACGTCGAGATAGGCTTCGTCAAGCGAGAGCGGCTCGACAAGGTCGGTATAATCGTCGAAAATCGTGCGGATCTGCGCCGACACCGCGCGATACGCCTCGAAGCGGGGCGGCACGAACACCAGATCGGGGCAACGGCGAAGGGCTGTGACCGAGGGCATGGCCGAGCGCACCCCGAAGGCGCGGGCTTCATAACTGGCGGCGGCGACCACGCCGCGCGCACGCGATCCGCCCACCGCGACGGGTAGCCCACGCAAGGTTGGGTCATCGCGCTGTTCGACCGACGCGAAAAAGGCGTCCATGTCGATATGGATGATCTTGCGCTGGGGCGGGGCGTCGGCGGAATCGGCCATGCAACACCCTGATAGCCGCGACGGGAAAGGGTGGGGAGTTTCTGTTGCTCGGTACTCCCCGGACCGCCGGTGTCTGCTTCTGTTGCCCGGTGCAGCCCGAACCGCGTTCTTTTGGGGTAACCTAGGCCGTTAGGCCTTTAGTTACGCCGCAATCGCGAGTGCTTCGTTATCGTTAGCACTTGTGGTTTTGAGCCTTTTACAGGTTACTCAGCCCGGGCAAAAACAGCGCCTTTCAACACACGTCGATCCTGGTTCGACCCCGTCAGAGCCCCTCCGGCAAGAGGGGTTTTGGTGGAGTCGCCGGGTACTGCCCCCGGGTCCGCTGCATCTAGTCTACGCTGCACTTTATCACCATAGCCGGGCGAACCCGGCACCCGCGATATAGGCAGAGCCTGGCGCAATGAAAAGGCCCGGTTTGACACCTTGTGCCTTCCACTCGCCACAAATCGGGTGCATGGGGTATAGTATCATGTTGACGCAACGTTCCCGCTACGCGCTTCGCGCGATGATGTTCCTGGCTGAAGCACCCCCCGGGGGCCCGCCGATCCCGATGAACCGGATTGCCGCAGAGGCGAATGTCCCGCGCAAGTTCCTGGAACTGATTCTCGCCGATTTGCGCGAGGCGGGTTTCCTGCACAGCCACCGTGGCAAGATGGGCGGCTATTGCCTGTCGCGCCCGACGCATCTGATTTCGCTGGGCGAGATCATCCGCGTGATCGAGGGGCCACTGGCGCTCGTGCCGTGCGTCAGCCGCACGGCCTATCGCAGTTGCAAGGATTGCAAGGACGAAGCGAGCTGCGCGATCCGCCACGCGATGATGCGCGTGCGCGACGAGACCGCGCGGATCCTCGATGGCACGAGTCTCGCGGATTCGGTCGCCGAGCAGCTGGTCGCGGCCTGACCGCGCTTACGCGAATGAAGGGTTGAGGCTTCAACCGATCCCCAAACCCGTTCGCCCTGAGCCTGTCGAAGGGCCTTCACCGAGAGCAGCTCGCGTGGAAGGGGGCTTCGACAGGCTCAGCCCGAACGGAATTTAGGGTAAGCGCGAGCTCCCCTTACCGCCGTTTCAGCTCGTCGCGGATCTCGCGCAGCAGCGTCACGTCGGCGGGTTCGACCGGCTCGGCGGGCGTTTCCGGTGCCTTGGGCATCAGCCGGTTCACCGCGCGCACCAGCAGGAAGATGATGAAGGCGACGATCAGGAAATTGACCGCCGCGGTGACGAACGCGCCATAGCCGAGCAGCGGTACGCCGGCCTTTTTCAGCGCGGCATAGTCCGACGATCCAGCGAGCGCCGGCGGCACCTTGCCGAGCACCACGAAATAGCTCGAAAAATCCAGCCCGCCGAAGATTTTACCGATCACCGGCATGATCACGTCGTCGGTCAGCGAGGTGACGATCTTGCCGAACGCCCCGCCGATGATGACCGCAATCGCCAGGTCCAGCACGTTGCCGCGCGCGATGAATGCCTTAAACTCCTTGAACATCGAGCCTCCCAATCCGATTTCGTTTCTCGCGGCCATGCTACCCGGCTATCAGGGCCGCGCAAGGCCTGGAGGGATGAACACCATGAAGTATCGCACTCTGATCGCATTCGTTGGCGCGTTCGCGCTGGCGGGTTGCGGGCTGAACAGCGTGCCGACGGCGGACGAGAACGCCAAGGCGAAATGGGCCGATGTCGAAAATTACTATCAGCGCCGCGCCGATCTGATCCCCAATCTGGTGGCGACGGTGAAGGCGGCGGGCGCGCAGGAAAAAGCGATCCTGGTCGAAGTGACGCAGGCGCGCGCCTCGGCATCGCAGGTCAAGGTTTCGGGCACTGACTTGAACGATCCGGCCAAGGTCGCGGCGTTCGAAAAGGCGCAGGCGGGTGTCACGCTGTCGCTGCAGCGCTTGCAGGAAGCCTATCCCGAGCTGAAGAGCCAGGACAATTACAAGACGCTGATGGACCAGCTCGAGGGCACCGAAAACCGCATCTCGACCGCGCGGCATGATTATAACGATGCGGTGCAGGCGTATAATACGACGATCCGCACCTTCCCCGACGCGATTGGCGCGAAGGTGTTTTACGGGGCCAAGCCGCTGGTGCCGTTCAAGGCGACGACGCCGCGAGCGGACGTGGCACCTACGGTCAATTTCGGCAATACCAACTAAGTTACCGGGCCGGAGGCCCAATGCCGATGCGCCTGATTCAGGCAATGCTAGTGACGTTGGTTGCGCTGCTGCTGGGGGTGACCCCGGCGGTAGCGCAGACCTATCCCAAATTCACCGGGCTGGTGGTGGATGCCGCCAACGTTCTGCCACCCGCGACCAAGGCCGATCTGACGGCCAAATTGGAAGCGCTGCAGAAGGACACCAAGCGGCAATTGGTGGTCGCGACGATCCCGGACCTAGAGGGGCAGGAGATCGTAGAATATGGCGTCGGGCTTGGGCGGGCGTGGGGCGTCGGCCTCAAGGGTGCCAATAACGGCGCGATCCTGTTCATCGCGCCCAATGCGCCGAAGGGGCACCGTGGGCCACGGCTGGTAGTGGGATACAGCCTCGAGCCGATCCTGACGGATGCCTTCGCGGGCACGATGATCCGCGAGAAGATGATGCCAAAGCTGACGCAATCCGGCGACATTGCCGGGGCGATGGAAGCGGGCACCGACACGGTGATTGCACAGCTGCGCGCGTCGCCCGAAGAGGCCAAGGCCAATGTCGATGCGGCGGCGGCGAAGTTCGACAAGGTGCATCAGCGCAGCCGTGCAGGCAGTGGCGGCGGGATTCCGTTTGGGGTGATCATGATCCTGTTCGTGATCGGTTTCATCGTGCTGTCGAGTTTGCGGCGCGGTCGGCGCGGCCAGGACTATCGTAGCGGCGTGGCTCCGGCGGTGCTGTGGGGCTCGGGGCTTGGA
>Ga0075447_10001490_pt1 | contig 10986 bp, 10 predicted proteins | sample CoawatmetaG10DNA_FD_72352 | JGI IMG/M metagenome (GOLD analysis project Ga0075447, IMG submission 72352) | Marine microbial communities from the West Antarctic Peninsula - Coastal water metaG104-DNA | ecosystem: Environmental > Aquatic > Marine > Coastal | place: Atlantic Ocean: West Antarctic...
ATTCTAATTACTGGTGGAGCTGGTTTTATTGGTAGTAACCTTGCTTTTTATTTTCAAAAAAATTACCCACTTACAAATATAGTTATATTTGATAGTTTCCGAAATGAAAAATATTTAAATAACGGAAGCCTATTAAGTCTCGGACATTATAAAAACTTGATAGGCTTTTCTGGAGATATTATTTGTGGAAACATTAACAATAAAGATGATCTAAATCGACTCGATACATATAATTTTGACTATATTTTTCATCAAGCTGCAATTTCTGATACTCGAGTTTATAATCAGGAAATTATCATGCAGACTAATGTTAACTCTTTTTTTGATATTCTTAATATAGCTAAAAGAGATAATGCCTTATTAGTATATGCAAGCTCAGCCGCAACCTATGGAAGTGAGCCATCACCTCAAACTGTAGGTAAAGAAAATCCTGAAAATCCTTACGGTTTTAGTAAGTGCATGATGGATAAAATTGCATTTCGTTTTTCTGGTGAAAATCCTGATATGAGAATTATTGGTTTAAAATACTTCAATGTTTTTGGTCCTGGCGAATACTTTAAAGGCAAAACTTCATCAATGGTAATTCAATTAGGTCATCAAATTTTAGATGGAAATCCGCCACGCTTATTTCATGATTCAAACAAAATTTCACGCGACTTTATATATATTCAAGATGCAATACAAGCTAATATTAAAGCCTGTGCTTCAGAGTTTAATGGAACTTATAACGTCGGAACAGGTATCTCAAGAAATTTTCAAGAGATATCTGACATTTTGCAAAAAGAATTAGGCACTGATTTAGGAACAGAATATTTTTCTAATCCCTATAAAGGCTATCAAATGAATACCCAAGCTGATATTTCATTAACTCAAAAAAACTTAGGCTTTAAACCTAATTTTTCTCTAGAAAAAGGAATTAAAGCATATATACCTGAAATTTTTCGGCTTCACGGTGAAGATATTGCATGATTGATCTGAATAACATAACTCCTAAAATTTTAGTTATTGGCGATCTTATTGTTGATCATTACCTTTGGGGCTCATGTGAACGTATTTCGCCAGAAGCTCCTGTTCAAGTAATTAACGTCAATAATGAGAGTATTTTGCTCGGAGGTGCAGGCAATGTAGTCAACAATCTCAAAATATTAGGAGCTGAAGTAGATATCATTAGTGTGGTTGGTGAATGTATAACATCTCAAGAATTAACGAAACTACTAACAGAAATTAAGGTAGACACAGAATACCTAGTACTCCAAAAAGATAGGGTTGCAAGTAAAAAAAGTAGGATAATTTCGGCACATCAACAAGTAATAAGATATGACCGTGAAAGTACTAATGAAATTAATCATTCATCAGCAAATTCTATACTCTCAATTTTCAAATCAATTGTTAATGATTATGATGTCATACTCCTATCAGATTATGGCAAAGGTTTATTAACTGACGAACTGACAAAATCTTTAATTAGTATTGCTAATGAAAAAAATAAGAAATTATTAGTTGACCCTAAAGGTCTAGATTATTCAAAATATAAAGGTGCATACTTACTAACTCCTAATAAAAAAGAAGCTGGTGAAGCAACTCATTTAGTAATTGAAGACAATGAAAGTCTTACTTTAGCAATTAAGAACCTTAAAGAACAATGTAATTTAACATTCTCACTTATTACTTTAAGTGAGAATGGTGTTGCTGTCTTTGATAAAGAATTACGAATTCATCCAACAGTTGCAATAGAAGTATTCGATGTAACTGGTGCTGGTGATACTATTTTAGCTTCTCTAGGCTTTGCTTTAGCCTGCAATAAAAATATTGATGAAGCTATTCAATTTGCAAATCTTGCCTCTGGCGTAGTGGTTGGAAAAATTGGAGCAGCGACAGCTTCACTAAATGAGATAATTGAATACGAATCAAGCATAAATAAATCTAATAGTGATGAACATATCAAAACTTGGAAAGAAATATTTTCTATCACTCGTGAATTGAAAATCAAAAAGCGAAAGATTGTATTTACTAATGGATGTTTTGATATTTTACATATTGGACATATAAAGTACTTAGAGGAGGCTAAAAGCCATGGTGATATACTAATTCTAGGCCTCAATTCAGATGAATCAATTCGGAAACTTAAAGGAGAAAGCCGTCCAATAAATAGCCAAGCTGATCGTGCTTACATTCTAGCCTCTCTTGAAGTAGTAGATTTTTTAGTAGTATTTGATCAAGATACGCCTCTTGAATTAATCGACCTTATTAAGCCAGATGTTCTGGTCAAAGGAGGAGACTATAAAGGGGAAAAAATCGTAGGCCAAGATATTGCAAAGGAACTCAAATTAGTAAAATTCATTGATGGGAAAAGTACCACCAATACTATTGAAAAAATTAAAAAATTATGAAAGATATTGTACAAAAAGAAATTGATGAACATATAAAAACTGCAAACTTACTCTATAACATAACTGATGAAGTTTTCAATGCCGCTCAATTCTGCATTACAGCCCTTAAAAATGGTGGAAAGATTTTATTATTTGGAAATGGTGGAAGTGCCGCTGATGCTCAACATATAGCTGCAGAGTTGGTGGGCAGATATAAAACTACGCGTGCTGGCTTACCTGCTATAGCACTTACAACTGACTCTTCGATATTAACCTCAATTGGCAATGACTTTGGATATGACTGTATATTTGAGCGTCAAGTTGAGGCTCTAGTAAACAAAAATGATGTAGTAATTGGAATAAGCACTAGTGGCAAAAGTCTCAACATTATTAAGGGCCTGAAGATGGCTTCTAAAGTTGGTTGTAAAACCATTGGAATGAGTGGCCAAAGTGGTGGAAGTATGAGTCAGATTTGTAATATTAACTTAATAGTCCCATCCCAAGATACTCCTCGAATACAAGAGATGCACATCCTTATTGGTCATATAATATGCCAATTAATTGAGCAAGAAATTTAAATTTAGCCAAGCCTCTTAACCTCTCTCAGTACATCTGAAGCTTTAATTAACTTCATACATTTATGATGATTAAGTGGACAGACTCTTTTCATGCAGGGCTGACACTCCAAATCCTTCTTCACTATTATGCTTTTATCATTCATCCATTGTGAGGTTTCCTTATCCTGCGTTGGGCCAAAAATTGTCACTGTTGGAACCTGTAAAGCAGCCGCTAAATGCATTGGACCACTATCGCCAGTAATAAATAAATCAAGATTAGAAATTTGAATAATTAGCTCTTTAATAGTTGTTTTAGCTGCAAGATTTTGATAATTATTAATACCTTTTTCAATCAAATATTTCTCAATATCTGTTGCAATACCTTTTTCACTAGGACTGCCAAAAATAATAATGTCATATTCACTGGATAAAGCACTAGCAACATCAGCAAATTCTTTTGGATACCAGCGCTTAGAACTTCCATATGTAGCACCTGGGTTAATGCCTAATAGTTTATTTTTTCTGCCTTTGTTTTTCTTATCGGTATGTAATGCCAACTTACCTGCAGTAGTATTAATATTAAGACTATCATTAACAAAATTATTATATTTTTCTACTTGGTGATATGTTTTATATTTTTTTTTGTCAAATTGATACTTACTTTTAGATGAAATACAAAATTTAATAAATTTTGCTCGAAACGAACCTCTAAAAGAAAAAAATACATCAAATTCTTCAAAATCCTTAAGTGCTTTATATAATTTAATAAATTTTCTATCAAGAATATAAGTTTTAATTACATTAGGATGATTTTTTAAAGCTTCAATAGAGATAAACGATCCAAGTAACGTAATTTCAACATCACCAAAATGTTTTACAAGATTCTCAATCGCTGGTGAAGTCATTACTGTATCACCAAGCCATGTTGGAAGTTCAATCAAAATTTTCATTACACTAACTTATAATGTTTTTTACTCATTTCTATACCAAAAAAATTTTCAAGTTTAATCATTAGCCGATGTTTTATTTGTTTGCGAGTTGGTTTATATGCACTATCTACTTTATATAATCCAGTATCTTTGGGAAGCCAATCTTTCATAATTTCTGGATGGGTGCCCTGAAATTCCTGAATAATTGTCTGATCCATTTGAGTATAGTCAACTTTAACAGGCTCGCCACCCCAATACTTTTGAACTTTACTACTCTTAAGGCTCATCTGTTCTTGACTCCGTACCCACCCATAATGGTAACAAGTTACTCCAGTATGTTTAGCTTTTGGATACCTGCCTTTTTTATTCGAGTCTAAAACAAGCCAAAAAAGACCATCTGGTGCATAAGATCTTACTGAGTTTTTAATAATTCTTGCTTCAGAGCGATACCAACCGGGTGAATTAAGGACACTATTAGCATTGCCATAGAAATGATTAAAATCAAAAACTAAAGCCTCAACATCAGAATCATTTAAATACATTTCCATGGATTTTTTTATTTGGCTTAATTCTTTCTCGTGATAGATCTCATCGCCTTCAATATAAAAAGCCCAATCACCCGTACAATTAAATTGAGCAATCATTTTTTGCTGGCCATACACATAACCTCTGTCTTTCATTGTATCGTTCCATGTAGACTCAATAATACGAATCTTTGGACTAGAAAGTGACTTAATAAGGGCCAATGTATTATCCTCACTCTTGCCAACATTGACAATAAATTCATCAACTACAGGCAAGACAGATTGAATTGATTGTAAGAATGGATAACCCAATATCTGTCCATTTTTAATAAATGTGAATGCGCTAACTTTCATAAAAATAATATAAATAACCCCCTAAAGAGCTTTTATATCTCTCCTGCTTAGTTGGGAAATAATTTCCAATTTACCAGCATGGAACATAAATAGTCTACTATCAATTTGTTTTTTCATACTTATTGAAAAACCTAAATTATTAAGATAATTCAATAACTCAAAATCTTGGTTACCATGAAGCTCTCCCGTAATCCAAGATACATTTCTTATAATTTTTTCATGAATTGCCATTAAGATATCATGTTCAGCACCTTCAGTATCAATCTTAATTAAGTCAATAGATTCAATATTAAGCTTCTCTATCATTTCATTTATACTCTTTACTTCACATGAAATATAAGAATCTGATTTATTTCCAGTTGGATCAGGAAAAAAAGAAACACCACCAAAGTTTTCAGAGTCATCACTTAAATATACTTTGAAATTACCATTTTTTGACCCTAAGCCAATATTAAAGGCTTCAATATTGTCATATTTTTGGATATTTTTTGTCAGAATTTCAAAATTATCAGGCAATGGCTCAAACGTATATATTTTTGCATCAGGAAATAGACTAGCAAGGTAAATAGATGTTATTCCAATATTTCCACCTATATCAAATATAACTTTTGGATTTAATTGATGAGGGAAAAAATATTCTGACTTATGTTTAGATTGAAATAAAATTTCATACATTAAAGTCATATCGCTCGTACTAGATCTATAAAAAACTTTTTTATCATTCCAAATGATAGAATTGATATTATGACTCTTGTCCTTAAGGTCTTTTACAAAACTTAATGACTTTGATTTTATTAAATATTTTAATCTTCTGCTACTCATAATCTACCTTTTTAATAATATTGATTAATTCGATACAATGTTTAATCAACAAGTCTAAAGAAAATCCCTGCAAACTTTTCTTTGACATGGAAAATACTGTTCTATTTAGTCTACTTGTTGGCGCAAACAACTCATAACTATCTCTATTATCCTCATGAATAGAAACCACAGGCTTATTAAAAGCTGATGCAATATGTACTATAGACGTATCTGGAGTAATAATTAAATCTAACTGGCTAATCAGTGCTGCAACAGACAAGATTCTATTGGTCTTATAGCTCATTTCAACATAATTTAGTGCCATTTTCTGAACATTTAAACTAGTCTCATGAAAATTATTTGGCGAACATAATATTATAATTTGAATATTTTTATCTTGCTTATTTAGTTCTTCACATATCTTGAAGAGTTCAGGAAATTTTATTTTTTTACCTTTAACGGCTCCCTCAAGATTAATGCCCACTAAAAAATTTGGATAATGTTGTTTAGTATAATTTTGTGCTTGTTTTATAAGCTCATCATTTATAAATAAATTATAATCATTAGATTTTGGGATAACATTGAATGGTTTTAATACGCCCAGCCAAATATCACGAAAATGTCCTTTTTTTGGTTTTTCTGAATAAATATCATATAAAGATAGTTCATTCCCATTAACACCATATCTTCCATCTTTTTTTATAGAAATTACTATTTTTGGGCTGATAACTCTTAATCGAAGAATTGCATGTGGGACAACTGAGTGATCGAATTCAATGCATACATCAAACTTTTGTTGTCTAAGTTTTACAAGTGAAGGTAAATCACTAAAAAATCTGTTTTTATGATTTATAATAATCTGGTCTATATATGGGTTATTTGTTAAAACCTCTTCATTAACTTTGCTAGCTAAAACAGTTATTTTAATATGTGGATGGGCTAATTTTAACTCCCTAAATACAGGTGTAGTAATAACCATATCACCAATACGGTCATAACGCAAAAACAAAACATTTTTTGCATTCTTTATATCAAAATTAACTGGTTTTTTACTACTAACCAATTTAAGAATTTTAGCCTTAATATTTTGACTTTCTATCATGCCTACAAATACTTATCAATTCCATTATTGCACCACTTAGAGTTACTATTGATTGAAGAATTCAAAATTACATCATTTTGTCTTAACGATGACCTAGTATTTTCAGTATGCCACAAATGAAATTGAATAGCATTAAAGCGAAGATTTTTACGTTTAATGCCAATATTTAATAAACGAGCTGCAAATTCACTATCTTCCCTACCCCAACCTTCGAAATCATTATTAAAACCATTAATATTAATACAGTCTTTTTTGAAAAATGCCATATTGCAAGTCTTAATTCCAATTAGATTAGCTGTATGTTGCAAAAAAAAATTTGATATAAAATTAGAATGAATTAAATTTTTACGATTCTTAATACCTCTAGAGAAAAATGAGAAATTCATTCTCATTTTTTTAAGTGCATCTATAGTTGCACTTTTGGTTAATAGAACTCTAGTGCCTTGTACGAAACAACCTATTTCAGCATTATTAATATGATCTTGTATAAAATGTGGATGCAAAATCATATCACCATCAATTAAAATAAGATAATCAGAATCTGATTGAACGATAGCTTTATTTCTTGATTTTGCAGCCCTAAAGCTTTTATCTTTTTGCCAAGAGTGAATGATTTTCAAACATGTGGATGTTTGAAAATTTTGAATTAATTTCCTAGTGGCAATATTACTGCCATCATCTGCAATAATAACACTTGATGGGAGCCTAGATTGGGCCTCTACACTTTTTAATACAAGTAATAATGCATCAGGTCTATTATAAGTAGTAATTATTAAACTTACGCGCATATAATGTATTTAAATCCTAATAACTTAGGAACATTTTTACCAGATAACTTACTTAAAATATCAATCTATGAAAATTTCAGTCTATATCATTGCTTATAATGAAGCAGTAAAAATACGTGATTGTATTAATAGTATTTTATGGGCAGATGAAATTATCCTTGTGGACTCAAATAGTTCTGATGGAACTACTGAAATTGCTGAAGAATTAGGTGCTAAAGTTGTTCATATAAATTTCAAGGGTTATGGAGACCTTCGTAATCAAGCAATATCAAATTGCTCAGGAGACTGGATCTTTAGTTTAGATTCTGATGAGCGCTGTACGCCAAAAGTTCGAGATGAAATATTGTTACTTATTGAAAATTCTTCTGTTGATATTTATCGAGTGCCAAGAAAAAATTTCTTTATGGGAAAATGGATTAATTATTCTGGATGGTACCCAAATTTTAGACAACCACAATTATTTAGAAATGGAAAAATGAGCTATGATCTAAAACCAGTTCATGAAGGATTTATTAGTAATAGTGATAAAAAAATTGGTACTATTAAAAATGCTATTTGGCAATTTCCTTTTAAAAATATTGAAGAAGTGATTTATAAAGCTAACCGCTACTCAACACTAGGTGTAACAAAACTACAAGAAAAAAATACAGTTGGAAGCGTTTTTAAAGCATTCCTTCATGGTTTTTGGGCTTTTTTTAAGCATTATATTTTAAAACTTGGTTTTTTAGATGGGGGTGCTGGATTTGTTATAGCCTTTGGTAACTTCGAAGGCACTTTTTATCGTTACCTTAAATTAACCGAAGCACAGGCAAACTGGCAACCACCTAAAGTTGAGCCAATTCATAAAATAAACTCATGATTGTCCCAGTTATTTTATGTGGAGGAGGAGGTACAAGATTATGGCCTCTTTCCCGATCACTTTATCCTAAACAATTTCTTAATTTAGTCAATGAATCTTCATTATTTCAAGATACAATTCTTAGACTTCCAAAATCATTAAATAAACCACTTGTTATATGTAACGAAGATCAGCGCTTTTTAGCAGCTGAGCAACTACGCCAAATTAAAATTAAATCTAATGGCATTATTCTAGAGCCTGTTGGAAAAAATACTGCGCCTGCGATTACTTTGGCTGCATTAAAACTAATGACTGAAATTGACGATCCATTATTACTTGTATTATCTTCTGACCATTTAATTCAAGATATTGCTGCATTTCATGAATCAATTAATATTGCGGAGAAACTTGCAATGGATAATAAGCTAGTTACCTTTGGTATTCTTCCCGATAAGCCTGAAACAGGGTATGGCTATATTGAAATAGAAAAAAGTGAGCCTGGAGAATACTTTAATATTAAGTCTTTTAAGGAAAAACCTAATAAGAAAGACTCGCAGAATTATATTGATTCAGGAAACTATCTTTGGAATAGTGGGATGTTCATGTTCAAATCCTCAATATATCTTAATGAAATAGAAAAATTTGAACCTGGTATTTTTACAGCCTGTAAAAAATCCCTTAAAGCTGAATTTCATGATTTGGATTTTATTCGCTTAGATAGTGACGAATTCATTCAGTGCCCCAATAAGTCAATCGATTACGCAGTAATGGAAAAAACTGAAAAAAGTGTTGTAGTTCAACTTGATTCCAATTGGAAGGATATTGGCTCATGGGATGCTTTATTTGATTCAAAAAACAAAGATGCAGATGGCAATGTTATTGAAGGAGATGTAATTTTCCATAATGTTTCAAATACATTTGCTTTCAGCTCTAATCGTTTAGTAACTGCTACAGGGGTTTCCAACTTAATTATTGTTGATACTCCAGATGCTTTATTAGTAACCAATAAAGACAGCGTTCAAAATGTTAAAAATATTGTCAATGAACTTAAAAATAGCAAAAGACCAGAAACAGAAAATCATAGAAAAGTTTTTAGGCCATGGGGTTATTATGACTCCATTGATAATGGTTCAGGATTTCAAGTCAAAAGAATTCTTGTAAATCCTGGGGCAAAATTATCACTTCAAAAACATAAACATCGAGCAGAGCATTGGATTGTTGTTAAGGGGATTGCTACTATTACCTTCAAAGATAAAGTTTTTAATTTAAGTTCTAACAAATCCACTTACATACCTAAAGGGGAAATTCATAGGCTTGAAAATAGAGAACAAACACCTCTTGAAATTATAGAAATTCAAACTGGAATATATTTAGGCGAAGATGATATTATTCGCCTTGAAGATGATTACCAACGAAATTAGTAGCTTCATTATATTTTTCAATAACATCTTGGGTTGCAATATTATTGACATCAAAATGATCAAATAATGGAAAAGTGTTCAAACAATCTGTAAGCTGCATTTCTGGAGTCAACCTCGCAAAAAGTGGAATTGTAGTTTTATTTAATGAATTAGCTGCATGCATTAAACCTCCATCACAACAAAATGTAATATCTGAAAGATTTATAATTTGAGCGGTTTGATTAAAGCTATACTTTGCAACTAAGTTAAATATATTATTATTTACAAACTTTGAAAAGATTTTTTTTGCAATAGAATTAGCATTATCAGAACCAAGTAAAACAATATTTAAATGGTCATCCTTCTTTAAAATATTTTCAATTACTTCGTCCCACTTGTTATAGATTCTATAATTCCACTCACCCCCTAAAGCAATTGCAATATACCTTTCAGGAAGGTTAATTTGATTAATTATTTCTTTATCAGCCTCACTTATTGACATTGTAGCCCTAGCAGAAGAATTTATATTATCTTCACTTTTAAAGTAGTTAAGAAAATTATTCATTTGATGAAAACTAAAAAGAACTCTATTAACCTCAGGCCCATTAAAATAACCAAACATACCGATAAAATTTACTTTTGGTGCTATTTGACATTTAACTTTTATACTCCTTGTGCTATATGAATCTATAATTATTAAACTGTATTTCTTTTTAGATACTAACTCAATACTTGAATAAACGTTATTAAATCTCTTATCATCGGAATATATATTAGCAATATTTTTAATTGTAAAAAGATCAATTCTTCTCCCCTTCAAAAGAACACGACTTGATAAATCCATTAAGCTATCTCCAAAACTTGGAGCTGAAATATTTATCCATAGAATATCTTGATGCTTTGGCAAAATATAAGATAACTCAAGCCTTCTTTGCCCTTTTAAAGTAATAAATAAATATCTTTTAAAGTACTTTATCCATCGAATAAATAAACTATTCTGCAAAAGAAAGGCATCAATATAGTTAGGAACATAATATTTAAATGGGAGTTTATAAGTTTTTTTAAAATTAATCATTTATATTTTTATACCAATTTTTGATCTCTTGAAAAATTTCTTTTGGTTCAATAATATAAGGAAATTCATTATTACCATGATTATTTCCACATCCGATAATTCCACATACTTTACAAGGCAAAGAAGATTGAAAGATTGTGTTTTTTCCATAAGTTTGAATAGACTTATTAATTGATGTAGATGTTTTTAGTTGATTAGACCAAGGAGACCACATAGATAATTTAGTTGAGCCAAATATTGCAAAAATTC